>Ga0256404_1003663_pt1 | contig 30559 bp, 55 predicted proteins | sample RumenRJG_01DNA_FD_185990 | JGI IMG/M metagenome (GOLD analysis project Ga0256404, IMG submission 185990) | Bovine rumen microbial communities from Lethbridge, Alberta, Canada - RJG_01 | ecosystem: Host-associated > Mammals > Digestive system > Stomach > Rumen | place: Canada: Alberta | collected...
CTATTTCTATAAACAATTCTATTGTCAGCATTCTTTTAGCGAGCCTGTCGCGATAATACAATAGCGCCTATAAATCGCATCCTTCTCTATCGCCAGCAGGCGTGTTTATTATATATACTATATCGGCAACTTTTTCGTCGCTATTTTTATTTTGCACGCATCGGGTGATTTTTCCCGCATCAGTGGGTATGCCGAGGGGAGGGGCAGAGGATAGAGAGCTAGGCCTTTCGGTCCCGCATTCTTTCACACGCTAAAGTACTAAAGATAATTACCTGATGTGCCGCATTTACTCATTAGCACAGCTGCTGTTGTTCTGAGCAACATGTCAGCGTTCTTTCACACGCTAAAGTATTAAAGATAATCACTTGATGTGCTACATCTACTCATTAACGCTGTTGTTGTTTTAAGCAACAACAGTTTGTTCTTTCTAACAGCACAGCATTATCATCTAATGTGCTACATCTACTCATTAGCATTGCCATGCCAGCGCTCTTTCACACGCTAAAGTATTAAAGATAATTACTTGATGTATCGCATCTACTAATTAGCACCAACATGTCAGCGCTCTTTCACACGCTAAAGTATTAAAGTATTATTCTTCTCCCGCAAAATTGATTAACAGTGTTAATCAACCTTTCGCCCGCAGGCCTTGTTAATTAATTAACTAACAATCTTTTAGGCATTCCTTCCCCGCATTCTTTAGTTCGCTAAATCACTAAAGACTTTTGATCTACTGTTGGAGAATTAATTAACACTGTTCATCAATTCTTCTGCTGGATGCTCTTGTTAAAAAAATCACAATCTCTATAACCCGTTCATGCGGTTAGTCCCGACTAACACCCAAACTATTATATCACACTCGAACCACAAAGTCAAGAAAAATTTATTCGTCATTTTGCACAAAATTTCAAGTCCCGATTCTTTCATACGCTAAAGTGTTACAGTTTAGCGTGCTAAAGTGTACATGTATACATACATACTTGTATCATTGCACCCATGTATACAATTATACATGTATCTTTGTGCGCATGTATACAATTATACTTACATACATCTCTATTGATTAATAGTGTTAATTAATAGGACTTAGAAAAATACGTCCGGACTTTGTGAAAAAAATATCACCACCTATGCCCCACTTTTTAAGAGGCAAAAATTTCGTTAGCCTCGACTAACCCCCAAACTCACTTTAATACGCTAAAGCGCTAAATCGCTAACGAATTACATCACTAAAGACCTCACATCTGCTATCCTGAAAAGTTAGTCATGTCTAACAAGAGTTAGTGTTGTCTAACAATAGTTAGTCAATACTAACTATAGTTAGTTACACCTAACAATAGTTAGTCAATACTAATTACTGTTAGTTTGATCTAACAATAATTAATCACAGCTAACTATAATTATACTCATCTAACAACAATTAGTTGTAACTAATTACAATAAGACTAAACTAACTACAGTTAGTTGATACTAATAAGAGTTAGTTCAATTGAACTACAATTGAATTAGATCAACAATAAATAAATAAAATAAATTATTATTAGATAATAATAAAATGAATTAGATTAATTTAACTATTTCAATATTAGTAAATGACCTCTTATACACTCTGCTTAATCTGTCTAAATTCTTAAGATTGTAATTTAGTACTTGACAAGACCGGAAAAGTGTGGTATCTTATAATCACAAAAGATAAAGAAAAGGAGATTAAAACAATGATGTATTTCAAATCTACTCTCACCGGCCAGTGCTACGCAGCAGACTTCATCCCGCAATTCGGCGGTTATGAACTGATCACCAAAGCTGAGTATGAAGCTTGGCTGAAAAAGATGGGACTGTAAAAAGTCCTATCTTTTTTTTAATAGCTCGACTTTGTGAAAGTTTTAACTTTAACAATCAAACATCCTATGTTGGTTGTTACAAATTGATAACAAATATTACAAAAAGAAAAACTAAGTTAGACAAGACTAACTAAAAATCTGCCGTTTTATAATTTTTAGACATTTCCGCTCAAATGTAAAAATTCTTAAGATTGCGCTAAACCTATTGACAAACCGGAAAAAAGAGCGTATAATCATAATCAGAAAGAGGGAAGGAAAACCCAACAAACCAGAAAGGAAAAGAAAAAAATGATGACTTGTGAAGTAGAAATTTTGTATGATGATTATTGCTTTGAATGCGAAGAACAGGGTATTGAGCCAAAGCCGATGGCAATTTGGTGGGAAGAGCTGATTTGAAGATCAGCTCTTTTTTAATAGCTTAATTTTGTGGAAACTTTAACAAGCCAGATCAGCCCACCCTTCCCGCCCATAAGATATTGTATAAATAAATTGAAAATAGGGCTTCTTTTATTCCAAAAGAGAAAATAGAAAAGATCAAAAGAATTAAACCATCCTGAAAACCGCGCTTTCCAGCTCATGCCATCCGGACGAAGCGCGAAAACCGCATCCCTTGTTAATTAATTAATTATCAATCTTTTTCTTTTGGTGTTCATAATTGTTCATAATTTGTTCACCACTTTACCGGATAATCTGGTATAATAGAATCATCAAAGGACAGGAGGAAAAAACAATGATTAACATCCGCTCAATTCTTAAGCTCAAAGAAAACGATGGCCTTACCCTCAAAGCTGGCAAGATCATTACTTATAAAACAGGCTGGCAAGTTGCAACAGAGGGAATTGAGACCACCAGCGCAAGAGAAGCAATCAATGCTGTGAAAGCTTATAACGGTAACTGCGGGATTTGGTTTTCTAACGGTATTTACTACATCGACAAAAGCAAAAGAGTGAATACCAAAAAAGAAGCTCTTGAAATCGGAAGAGCTTGCAACCAGATTTCGGTCCTTGGATGGAAAAAAATGGGTTTGGCGTACTGCTAAACCCATTAAAATTTTTTTAAAAAACCTATTGACTTTTCCGGTCACATGTGATAATTTATAAATGCTCAAGAGAGCCATCCGGAAGAGAGGAGGGGGAGGTCGCCCTATAGTTAGGTATAACTAACTTAAACATCCTATGTTTAACATCCTATATTTAACATCCTATGTTGGTTATTACAAATTAGTAATAAATATTACAAAAGAAAGTCGTTGACTTTTCCGGTCCTATCTGCTATATTATAATCAGAAAGAGACAGGGGGAGGCGGTGAGCGCCGAAGCCGAAGGCACGGAAGGGCCGGAAGCCTCTCCAAAAAAAATCTCAAGAAAATGAAAAAAAGGTCTTGACAAACCGGAAGAAACATGTTATACTATAATCACAAAAGGAAAAGAAAAGGAGATAAAAAAAATGTTTGAAACCATCTACACTATTCTGACCCGCCTTGACGCTTCCGAAGATGTCCTTGGCTTTTGGGAACCCGCTGAGGGATCCACCCACTTCCGCGTTAATCTTAACGACTTTGAGGGCTTCACTGATGAGGGCGAAGAGATTGACCGCGAATGGGCAGACCCCGAAATGGTTGAAGCGTTCTTTGAGGTGCTGGACACTGCGGAGCGCGCTGAGGGCGATTATTACGTCACCTACTATTGGGCAGACTGCTCCCTGACCCTTGGCTATACCTCTTATGACATCTGAAAAGATGTCATTTTTTTTATAACGTGATTTTCGGGAACTACCCTCCCACCCTCGAAATTTGGTTACAGAATGGTTACAAAAAATTTCAAGCGATTACCCATTATTAAAAAAATAATTTAAAAAACCTGAAAAACAACTATTGACAAAACCGGAATTAGGCATTATATTATAGGCACAGGCTGAAGGAAGCCACACTCGGGTAGTAGAGGGGGAGGCTTATTTTTTTATAAGAGGGAGGATGCGCGGAAAGCGCGTGGGAGGTTGCGGGATTGGTTACAAAACAAAGACAAAAAAAATTTGATTTTGTTATCAAATTGTAATTGACAATACCGGTTTGAGGTGCTATATTATAGGTGTCCTGAGGGGGAGCGCTCCGGTGCCAAGATCCCAAGCCCGCGCGGAGGGTATTCCGTGAAAGGTGATATAAAGCCAGTTCTATATTATAAGGAGGATTTAATTATGTATGTTATCATGCTTCTCCGCAACGGTCGCAAGACCGTCAAGCCCCTTGATGGGGAACGCCGCGAGGCCATTATGGCCTATGCGGGGAGGGGGTTTTCTAACCTCTTCCTGAGTGGTTACACACTCACAAACGCCCTCTAATGGGCGTTTTTATTTTGCCGCCATTTTGTAACCACTTTGTAACCAATTTAAGCCCACCCTCCACCCCCACCACCACCATAACGCGAGATTGTGAAATGCTTCACAAATGTATAATTATTCAATGAATATTCACGCATGAATATTCATTTTCCCGCAACTGCGCGCTTGTGAAAAATATCACAATCTGTAATAAAGCCGTAATAATTTGTAACCTCTTGTAACCATTTCGAACTTTGATAAATTATTAATTTGTCAATCTTTTTCGCGGATGTGTAGACATGTATACATGTTTTTGTGTATCCTGAAATACATGTATACAAGAAAATCCAGTGAATGTGCTTGTTAATTTTTTCACATGAGGTTACAATTCCGTTACAACCCGATGACAGATCGAAATATTATACCACAGCGCGCCAGAAAAGTCAAGAGAAAATTTGTCCAAAAAATGCACAAAAAAATTTTCCCATTTTTGTACATTTTGCCTATTGAATTTTGCCCGGGGTTATGGTAGAATAAGTCAGAACTTGAGAGAGAGAGGTAATCAATATGAAGTCTGTGAATATCATGCGTTTTGCCCCCGCGAATGTGAAGAACAATGGCGACCGCCGTGAATGGGCTGTCTGCGCATATGAAGGTGTGCAGCGTGTAAAGCACGACAGCACCGCATATGACAAGGATAGCGATGTAAATGCGGGTAACCGTCATATTAGCATCAAGGCTAGCAAATTCACTCTTATGAGTGGTTCCCTTTGCGAGGGGCGCACCTCTTTCGATGCTATATGGGAACTGTATGCCACAAAAAAGCACAGCAACGAATGGTGCTATATGACCGAAGATTTCACCGCCTATTATATGAACCTCGATGAGTTCAAATCTTTCGTATATGAGTTCTGCGGGGTTGAAAAAGAGAGTGCAAAAAACGGCGGTGCTTACAAAATCAGATGCAAAGCCGAGAGTAAGAAAATGCTACAGTGGTTAGAAGCCCGGGCCATATGACCCGGCTTCTATCACAAAAGTAAAAAAAAAAAATTTTTTAAACCTATTGACAGGCCAATAAAAATGTGATATATTATACTTACGAAGAAGAGTTAAGGAGATACAGAGCATGGAAACAAAAACTTGTATTCATCCGATCAAAGCAAATCGCATTATCGCAGAGTTTATCAAAAATGCTTTTATTTATAATAGTAATATCATAATTAATCCTGCGCGAAATGACATTATAGACTATGGAGTTTCGGGCACAGTAGAAGATAAAAGAATTGTGTTCTTCGTCCCGAATTGGCGCAAGGCAAATTATAAAAATGATAAAGGTGGCAAGCTTTTCCGCAAAGATTTTGAAAAGCGTTGCCAAATCGGCAAAGGTTTTTCTGATGTTACTATCTCTATTCTTCATGAGATGGGGCATACAGTAACACAAAAAGATCTGCCCGAAAACTATAATCGTTTTCTTGCTCTGAAAAGAGTTTATCAAGAAGGAATAACTGATGCTGAAAGAAATATCCGTTATTTTTCCATGCTTGACGAAACCCTTGCTACTAATTGGGCTATCAAGTGGCTTCAAGATCCAGAAAACCGCAAAATCGCAAAAGCTTTTGAAAAGAAATTCTTCGCTTGCTTTGAGTGAGCGAAGAACCGGCCCGGGTAAATTAATTTATAATTTACCTATTGACTTTTGCAATTTTATCTGCTATAATGTTTTCAGAAACCAAGAGAAAAGGAGATAAAAAATGGAAAACAACGAAATGGTTATGAGAATTTACAATCTTCTGAAAAACAGTGACCTTGGTTGGCACTCTTGGCGCTGGTGGGCATACAAAGATCCTTGGTTTTCTCAATTCACTCCCGAGGAAATTGATGCGGTTGCCGCAGAAATGGCAAAAGCGGGAATGATTGAAGCAAATGAAGATTTCACTGGTTTCCGCAGAAAAGAAAAGACTTTGAAAGAAAAACTTTACATTAAGATTTGGGGATAAAGAGGACTAAAAAAAGTCCTCTTTTTTGAAAAAAGTTATTGACAAATAAACCGGAATGTGTTATACTATAATCACAAAAGGAAAAAAAAGGAGATAAAAAAAATGTATTTCTTTCAACTTGTTACTCTTGAGCCTTTCTGCGGTTTCCATAAATATTATTATTTTATGGCTACTGGTGCGTGTTGCCCCCGTTCTACTAAATTAGATAATAATTACCCCGACAAGTTGCGGTTGCTGGTAGAGGACAGAGAGGAAACGCCTTTCACTCTTGAATGTATCGGCTTTTTCACCTACATTTACAGAAAATACATTAAACAGCACGAGTGTTTTCCTTTCGGAGAACGTGTTAATTGGGAAAAAGAGGAACTGTAAAAAAGTTCCTCTTTTTTATAATTCAAATTTCAAAAGGGACTGTTATAAAAATGAAATTCCAAAAGAGACTGTTAATTCTATTGGAGAGATGCGCGACCCCGGTTCCGTCGTGCGCAGAAACCAGTTTGCCCGGGCGCAGAAACGCGAAAACCGCATTTCATTTTTTAAAAAAACTCTTGACATTTGCATCCGGTTGTGCTATACTATAATCACAAAGTGAAAAGAAAAGGAGATTTGAAAATGCTTAATAAGAATTCTTGGTATTACGAAAACACCCGCACTGGTGAGATCACCGACATTCGCGCAGCCGCAGATTGGTGGGCCGAGGGTGGCGATCCTGTGAACTTCTGGCGGTGGTCAGAGTTTTTGCAGGAATGGGTCGTGCTCATGACGCGCGAACCCTAAAAATTTTTAGGATATTTTAGGACAATCTAGGATAATTTTTCATTTTTATTTTTTAATAATAATAGAAATAAAAATGAAAAAAAGGAGATTTATTTATGGAATTTAATAGACAAGAATTAGCAAATTTTTTTAATACAACAATCGGAACTGTAAAAACAAATTTTCCAAAATTGCGTTAGCGTGCTTTAAAACAAGGATATTTAATTCAAAAAAGAGGATCTGGAAAAAATTATATTTATGAAGTAACAAAAACAGAACCTAAAGATGTTTCTGTACAAGAATTATCAACTTATAAAAAAGAAATATGGCAAAATGATTTACCAAATGAAATTTGGACATCTGTTTATTTTGATGATGATTATGAGGTATCGAATTTAGGTAGAATAAGACGTAAAAAAGATTTAATGTTAAGAAAATTAGGCTTAAATAATGGCTATCAATTAATTAATATAAAAGACAAAACTTATAGGGTTAATCGTGTCGTTATGTTTTCTTTTAATGATATAGAAGATCCAGAAAATTATGAGGTTGATCACATTGATGGAAATCGTAGTAATAATTCTTTATCTAATTTAAGATTAGTTACTCGTCAATAGAATAATAAATATAAAATTAAAAATAGGTCAGAATTAGATAAAATATTTACGCAATTATTATACAATCATACTTATGAGGAAATTATTAATTATTTAAAAGAAATGCCTAATAATTAAACAAAAATATTATAAAAAAGCATTCATTTAGATAACGCCCCATTCACAACCGCGCCACTGTGAATGGGGCGTGTTTTACTATGTTACCACTTTGTAACTTTTTGTTACCAAATTATAACCATTTTGTAACTATTTTGTAATTCCTGAAATGTAACCATTTTGTAACCGTTTTGTAACTATTTGTTACCAAATTGTAACTTTTTATTTTGTAATTTTTTGTTACCGTTTTGTAACCAAATTGTAATTATTTTGTAACTTTTTAAAAAGTTACAAAATGGTAACAAATAGTTACAAAACGGTAACAGTTAGTCTCGACTAACTTTTGTTAGTCACATGTAACAATAGTTAGTCTTAACTAACAGAAATTAGTTACCTCTAATAATAGTTAGATACCGCTAACACCCGACCACAGGTCGAAATATTATAACACACCCCGCCAGAAAAGTCAAGAGTTTTTTTATCGTCATTTTGCACAAAAATTTTTTTCCTGTTTTTTGTGCATTGTGCTGAAGATTTTTTCGTCAAATTGCACAAAGATTTCCAGCTTTTCCCGGGCACTTTACTTCATTAAAGAGAAGGTCAGAAAACGTTCGGAAAATCGCCAAAAAATGCGAAAATACCCTACTTTCTATCCCTAAAAAGTTTTTTATTTTTTTTGAAAAAAATGCTTGACATTACCGGTCCTATGTGTTAATGTATACTTGTCCCGAGGGGGACGGAACAAAAGAGAATTTAGGGGGATTACAAAATGATGACAAACCTTTTCAAGATGATGATCGACCGTTACAACGCTGTTGCTTATACCCACAACTATATCTGGGGCTTCACCTACAAAAAGGTGGTCTATATGGCCATCACCACGGCTGAAATTATGCCCTATATCTGCAAGCTGGACAAGGCGTCCCGCGGTGCCGGTATGGCGCTCCGCTTCTGCCCGAACGCTGATCAGAAGCTGGCTCTGCTCCCCAACGCTCAGCCCCTCTGCTCCGAAGCCTATATGGAAAGCCTTAAGGCTGAAAGCAAATACAACTACGGTGAGCTGTTTGAGAAGCTTGTGACCGAAAAGTTCGGTCAGGTCTGGAAAAAGGACAACGTCCCCTTCACAGAGGACGGAGATCTCACAGTGGATGGTATCGCCTACCAGATCAAGTATCAGAAGGCGACCTTCTGCAACGAAAAATCCCTCGCCAACCTCGGCTAAGGGATTTTTCACATATGGCGATTGCCCGGGCACAAATTCACAAATTATTCACATATGCCATATTGACAAATTAGAAAGTATTTGGTATAATATAATCACAAAAGGAAAGGGGATATAAAAAAATGGTTAAGGCTATTTACTTCGATATGGATGGAACGATTGCCGATCTTTACGGTGTGGATGGTTGGCTTGATTGCCTGATTGCTGGACAGACTCGCCCCTATCGGGAAGCAAAGTCCCTCGTGGATATGCGCAAACTTGGAAAACTGCTGAATGACCTCCAGCGCAAGGGCTACCATGTGGGCGTGATTTCTTGGCTGTCCAAGTCTGGAACGCCTGAATACAACAAGCGCGTGACTGAAACCAAACTGAATTGGCTTCGCAAGCATCTGTCCGCGGTTGCGTTTGATGAAGTCAAGATTGTGAAATACGGCACGCCCAAGGCAACGGTTGCCGACTTCCCCTCTGGTCTGCTTTTCGATGATGAAAAGCCCAACCGCGACAACTGGCTCGGCGTTGCGTACGATGCTGACAATATCCTCGGCACTCTTTCGGCTCTGGCAAACTCTTGAGCCGTTTTTTTTAGCCCTATTGTTAGACAAGGCTAACTTGCCCGGGCGGTTCGGCAAACTACACAAAAAATATTCATTTTGACCCCACATTTTTGTTGAATATCCCATCTTGTAATTTGCGCATTAATCTGTTATACTATAATCACCAAGAGAAAAGGAGATACAACAATGAGCAAGTTTTCTGAAACCGAAATCCAAAAGATGATGAAGAACCTTGACTTGTCAAGAGAAGAGGCAATTCAGTTGCTTCAAGATGATGAAGATGATGTATCGGTTGAACTGACCGCTGAACAGAAAAAGGTGGTTAAGAAGATGACGCAAAGCGACCGAAAAAAGGAAACTGCGCCGAGAAAAAGAGAGCGCAAAGTCGATAAGACTAAAAAGCGGTTGCTCGACTTCTTCCGCATCCCTCTTGAAGGCGCAGGCGGAAAAGTGCTGTCTGTAAAATCTGAAACAGAACTTGAGTTCTGGTTTGATGGGGCCACTTACAATATTAAACTTGTAAAGCACAGAGAGAAAAAAAAGTCCTTGACTTTTAGCACATTATGTGCTATAATGTAATCACAAAAAGAAAAAGAGATAAAAAAATGCTGAATTTGAATCTTATTAACGCTCCCGAGTATGCCGATCACTATGAGTTTGTGGTGGCGCGTGAAATTGACAATGATCTGTGGTTCTGGGGAGCCTATGCTGACGGCTTCAAGGCTGACAAAGTCGCCCGCGAAGTTGGCGGAATTATCATCCATAACGTGCGGATTCAGGGTTATCAGCCCTGAATCAGCGTCCGGGCAGTTATACTTCAAAATTTAAAAGGGACTGTTAGAGTTCATAAAAAATTCATAAATGAGTCTTGACAAGGGACCGTTATTATGCTATAATACCAATAGAAAGAAAAGAGAGAGGTGCGCGAACATGATGAGATTTATAGTTACCTACTGTGATGCGAACAAGGAAAAGAGAATTCGTTTTTTCAAAACCCTTGTCGATGCCCGCAATTTTATTAATAACATGCGCGCTCTTGGCTCGGGTGTGTATAAAGATTTTGAAATCAAAATCGTAAAACCCTATTGACAAGCAAAGAAAAGTGTGCTATAATACAAGTACAAAAACAAAAAGGAGATTTGAAAAATGGTACTGAACCTTACCTATGGCGCTTCTTTTGAACTGATCATCACCACTGTCCATGGCAACTTCACGCATGAAATGAAGTCTTGTACTTTACAGGACGCTGTTGACTATTGCGAAATGATTTTTGACGATGGTACCCCTATTCGCTCTCGGTCTATTTCTAAAATCACTGTTTGTGACTCCTACACTGGAGAGATTTGCGCTGAATGCGAACCCGATCCTGTGGAAAAGGCTGGGTTTGAAAATCCTAACTATCCTCTGAATAAGTGAAGTGCGGTTTTCGCGCTTCACCGTCCGGGTTAGTCTAGTCTAATCCGCCCGGGCGAACCTGGGTCGCGCATTGCACCTACTTGAAAATTATAAAATAAAATTGTATAATTAATTAAGAAAATTAAATAAAGGAGAAATAGCCATGGATTTAGCACTCGTGAAGGCTTTGCTATTAATCGCAAAGTATTGCGCGTCGTGTGATGATTGTGCGACGTGCGCGATAAAACCGTTTTGCGGGAAACTCCCTCTCGAATGGTAATAGCGTCAAGACCGGGACCCTCCGAGGTCAGGTCGAACTTCAATACAGTGGTATGGCTAGAATTTTCCGGGCGGTTAGGCTGAACTAATCGTCTTTTTTAAATTTCCTAAAAAAAATGCTTGACATTTGCTATAACCTATGCTATAATAATACTTGTCAAGGGGAGAGAAAGGCAACCTCGGCAAGCCAATGAGGGACTGGGTTCAAATCCCTGTGAGGACGCTCACGACCACGAACTTTTTAAAAAAAAGTGTGAGAAACCCCTTGACAAACTTCAAAACTTATGATATAATAAAGATACAAAGGGCGAGGGTAGGTACGGCAGAGTGAAGAGTGTGACCCACGTGAGTCGGTAAGCCCTACTAACAGCGGAGTCCCGCGACCTACCCAATGACCCCACCGCACGGAGTCCTGTTGTTGCGGTATATAAATGTGAGCCAGACGTCTAAAAAACGTATCCCCATTGCTCTGGAAGGGGGACGGCAGGACGAGCAATTTCCTTTCTGATTATTTCCTTTCCTCCTTTCTCTTTTGTGGGTTAGCGCCGACATTAGTTGGCGCTAATTCGCCCGGGCAGCCTAGCAAAATGCACAAAAAAGTTTCATTTCAGCCCTGTCGTTTTGTGTAAAATCCCATCTTGTATTTTCAGAAATTTCTGTTATAATATAATTGTCCCAAGGGGAGAGGGACGTAAAACTTACCCCTCGCCATTCAAAGTGTAACGGAGAGAAACCGCAGGTTCAGGCGTGAGGAGAACCGAAAAGCAAGGGTGGCCACCCAAAAAAAATTTTTCAAAAATCTATTGACAAATCCGAAAGCCTATGCTATAATAAGCATGTAAGTTAAGGGTGATGACCTACATCAGAAAGGAATTGATACTATGGCAGAAAAGATTACTCTCAAGGTTGGTTTTGGTCGTGCGCTCGAAATGTATCGCCAGCTTGGTGATGAAGAGATGGTTGCTTTCTTTGAGAAGCGTCTTGAGCAGGCTTCTAAGAAGTCCACCGCCGAACGGAAACTGACCCCCCATCAGCTTGAGAACGAAAAGATCAAAGAGGGCATTATTGACAACATGAGCGTCGATGTACAGTATACCATCGCTGACATGCTCTGTACTTTCGATTGCTTCCCCGAAACGATGACCCCCCAGCGTCTTTCGGCTTTGTTGTCTCAGCTCTGTGAGCGTGGCTCTCAGCAGATCAAGCGTATTGAGGTAAAGGGAAAGGCTTACTTCTCCCTTGCCTAAATAAAAATAAGAAAGAGAGAATAATTATTCTCTCTTTTCTTTTTGCCATTAGTTAGTCTTGACTAACCCGCCCGGGCGTCCGTTCATAATTTATTTACATTTGACCTATTGACTTTTTGCTAATTATCTGTTATACTATAATCACCAAGAGAAAAGGAGATACAATAATGACTAAAGATTGGATGAAGAGAGCGACTATCAAAGAATGGACTTGCTGGGACTTTGGGTATGTCTGCTATCGACGCGGAGATGAGCGCAAGCTTCAGAAGAAGATCAAGCGTGCGGCTCGGCGTAATGCTAAAATGGCACTGGCGAAGGAGGTTTAATAAATGACTTACATTCTATTCACAATCTTTCTTGTACTTCTGCCGTTTTGCCCTTTATGGGTGGGTGTCTATAGACCTGAAGAAGACACAATGTTTATTTATCATTCTACATTGTATGAATTTATTTTCTACAATATAAAATTGAAGAAAGAAAAAGAGAAAGTAAAAATTCTTTCTTATTCTTTCGTAAAAGAAAAATACAAAGAACTTGCGGGAGTTTAATAATACACGAAGGTCAAATTGGTTAGCGTACGCTAACCATTTGCCCGGGCGCGCAGATTGTTAAAAAAATAATTAGCAAAAAGGTATTGACAAGTATCAGATAATGTACTATAATAAATATAGAAATTGAGAAAGGATTAAAAAAAATGATTGTTAATATTTCTAAAGAAGATATGAAAAAATTAGAAAATGCTTTAGCTCCTTCTGCTTGGGTTCAGCGTGGTATTGATAGAATTAGATCAATAACCCCTTATCCTTCAAAAGAGGAAAGAAAAAGAATTTTTGCCGAAGAAAAGGCAAAAGGGTAAAAAATACTCTTGACAAATAATTGAACTTGTGTTATACTATAATCACCAAGAGAAAAGGAGAAATTAAAAATGGAAAGAACTTATACTGAAACCGAACTGAAACAGTGGTTTGAACTCACCCTGAAAGCTTTCCCTAACAGCCCCTTTTACTATCATCTGCTGAACGTGAGAGAGACCATGTTTGATGATGAAAGAAAATATTCTTTGAAAAATACTCTTGACAAGTAATTAAGTTTGTGGTATAATACAATCACACCAAGAGAAAAGGAGAAAAAAATCATGGATAAAAGAATGAATAAAATGGATGCGGAAACGCTTCAACAGTTTCTTGCTTTCCGCAAGCGTGCGGGACGTGTGCCTGCGAAAAAAGGCAAAGGTTCTTCTTACAACCGCAAAAATTTCAAGAAAGGGCGTGATGTAGCATGATAAAAATTTTTGAAGTCAAGGTCTATGTGGATGATGGGTGGGAAAGATTTTACACCACTCACAAAGTCCTTGCTAACTGCAAAGTAAGAGCTGGTCGGCTGGCCTGTGATTACTGGCGGGACAAAGACAGCACCAACATCGTTAAGCTTCAAAGCGTTGAAGAATTGGAAAATTTCACCGAGGGGGTAATTTTGTAATGGCAGAACCAATCAAAACTAAGTTTGAATTGAATGATCTTTTAGACCCTAAACTTATTTGGCCTTGTGATCATTGCGAGGCTTTGGATTTATGGCCTACTTGTAATGATGGGGCGACTTCCTCGGCATGTAATCATTGCGCCTTTGCGATTATGAATTACGTCTGTATCCATAACATAGACTAAGGACTTTACTACGGTAAAGTCCAGCCCGGGCGGCATAATAAAAAATTCATAATTAGGGTATTGACAAGTGATCCTTTTTGTGCTATAATCTCATTGTAATTAAGAGAAAAGGAGATACAAAAAAATGATAATTAATCTGAAAAATCCTACTGCGAGATATTTAATCATTAAGATGGCGGAACTTGCGGAGAATTATCAAATCCCGTATGATGACCACGACATGACCGCCTATAAAAACAACGAGAAGCTTTTCCCAAAGTGGGACGTTTACGCAGAAATGCTTCTTGACGTGGTGAATGGTACGCTTGATTAGGCGTACCTAACCGCCCGGGCGGCGTTCACAAAAAATTCATAATTGAAGTATTGACAAGTAATTCTTTTTGTGTTATAATCTCATTGTAATCAAGAGAGAGAGAGAGAGGTAAAACAATGAAGTTCAAAATAACGATTTCTAAATTCTTTGAAGAAGAAATCACAGCTGAAAATGAAGAAGAAGCTTGGGACCTTGCATGGGAGCAGTGGTCGCAAGATGATGAAGTTGAAGCGTATTGCTACGAGGTAGAAGAATGATGGAATTGAAAGATGCTTTTGACATGGTTAAAGTGTGGCTTTCTGAAATGGAAGACGATGAGCTTGCTAACGAAGAATTTTATAGTCACACTCTTGGCTATACTTTTGAAGACGTTGCGAAGCTGGTAGATGCTTCCGATGAATTTTATAGAAAAAAAATTTTGGGGGAATAAAACAATGGCAAAATTTCAGGTAATTTTTTGTGACTCTGTTCATGATACACAGGTTGCGCAGTTTGACACGTTCGATGATGCCGCTGAATACTGGCAGACCTACGCAGATGTTGACACTTGTTTTGCTGGTGAATTGAAAGACCTCGATAATGGGGAAATCATTTGGGAGTTTAGCGAGGATTAAACCTCGCTAACTTTTTGCCCGGGCGCTCGGCAAAATGTACAAAAAAGTTGCATTTGTGGGACGCAATTTTGTGCACTTTGCCATCTTGCATTTTTCTAAAAATCTGCTATAATAATAAGTGTCAAGGGGAGAAAGAAAACAACCTCTCTCAAGCGCGTAACTTGATGTAAGTAAAATAAAATCTCTTCAAAAAAATGGAAAAAACCCCTTGACAAACCCCCAAAAGTGTGCTATAATAAAGATGTCAAAAGGGAAGAGCAAAGCCAAGATTCAAAGTGTGCGCCTTGAAAAATTTCTTGGAAGAGCCGAAAAAAGTCTTGACAAACCTCCGAACTTGTGATATAATAAGAATGTAAGATAAAGGAACGGCGAGATAACTGATAGTAGAGAGAAAGAGAAACGGTCACTGTTAATACTCTCTCGCTAAGCGACTCGTAAAAATAGCTAAGAGCAAAAATAAAAAACTTAAGTGTGACAAAAAATTTCGATTGAGGTGCATACTATGGCTAACACTAACAAGATCTCCTACGTTTCCGTTATCACTGACGTTCTCAATGGCGTTGAGCTGGACGCTGAGCGCATCGAGAAGCTTGAGGCTCTCAAGGCTTCCCTTGAGAAGCGGAACACCCGCAAGGCCAATGGCCCCACCAAGGCGCAGAAGGCCAACGCCGAGATGGCCGAGAAGATTTTCGAGGCCATGAACCCCGATGAGGTCTATGAGACCAAGGCCATCGGTGGCCTTGTGCCTGAGCTGGCCGAGGCTTCCACGCAGAAGCTTACGGCGCTCATGAAGATCCTCGTGGCTTCGGAGCGTGTCAAGGCCGAAAAGGTCAAGGGCAAGGCCACTTATCAGGTGGCCTAACATAAAGGCTCTGCCCCTATGGGCAGGGCTTTTCTTTTTGCGGTTGGTTAGTCATGACTAACTTGCCCGGGCGGCCGGCAAATTGCACAATGAAAATTCAAAAAGGAATTCTTTTTTTGTGCAATATTCCATCTTGCAATTTTCTTAAAATCTGTTATAATAATAATCGTCAAGGGGAGATGGAATCCAAAGGGCAATCAAATAAGACCCTCTCGCCAAAAAAGTTTTTAAAACTTTCCCCTTGACAAACCCCACAAAGTGTGGTATAATAAGAATGTAAGATAAAGGAAAAGGGAAATATAAAAAGCCACCCTAATCCCAATGCGCAAAAATGCAAGGCTTTGCTTCCATGTGCTTCTTACAAAGTCAAGAAATAAAAAATAAAAAAAGTTCTTGACAAACCCCACAGAATGTGGTATAATTAAATAGTCAAGAGGAGAGATTAAGAGTAAGGCGTAGATAGCGCATCTGAAATCTCAAAAAAATTTCAAAGGCCACGAAAAAACCTCTTGACAAACCCACAAATTTGTGGTATAATAGAGATGTCAAGGGGAGAGACACTCAAGCTCAGCAGACAGAAACCAATGTCGATAACGGAAAACAGAAAGCAAAGAGCAAGAAAGACTCGCTAAAGAATTTCAAAAAAAATGAAATTGCCCCTTGACAAACCCAAAAATCTGTGCTATAATAAATACAGAAAATGAGAGAGATAAAAAAATCTCCTCAAGCCTTGCCCCTACTAAAAGGCTTAAGAATCTGGTAGGAAATAAAAATCTTTTACATGAGGTGCATACTATGGCTAACAAGAAAATGAGTTACGTTGTTGCTGTCGAGTCCGCTATCAATGGTGAGCTGACCCCCGAGGTCGTGGAGCGTCTGGAAGCTCTGAAGGCTTCTCTGGAAAAGCGCAACACGCACAAGTCCAATGGCCCTACCAAGGCTCAGAAGGAGCGTGCTGAGCTTGCCGAAAAGGTGTTCGGTGCGATGGTCGCGGGTGAGTCCTACGGCTCCAAGGAGATTGCGGGACTGATCCCTGAGCTTGAGGGTGCGAGTTCGCAGAAGGTGACCGCGCTCATGAAAGATCTCGTTACTTCTGAGCGTGTGACCTCTGAGAAGGTCAAGGGCAAGGCGGTCTATAAGGTCGCCTGACCTATCCAATAAAAATAACTGTCCTATTGGACAGCTATTTTTTTTATCCTGAGTTAGCGCCAACTAACCTGCCCGGGCGGCCTGTTAAAAAAATAATTAGCAAAAACCTATTGACATTTAGCTTTTCATCTGCTATAATAAGCTTACAAAACAAAACAAAGGAGATAAATAAAATGGCTAAGAACACTGAAATTACTTTTGAGATCGTTGAAGAAATCGCTGTCCTCTCTGTCAAGGGGTCTTGGTCGATGGAGCTGAATCGTGTGTCTTGGAACAACGGGCCTGCGAATTATGATATTCGCAAGTGGAATGAAGATCACACCCGCATGGGCAAGGGCGTGACTCTGACGGAAGATGAGATGGACAAGCTCCTTGCGGCTTTCACCTCTGAGGATGAGGAGGAGGATTAACCTCCTCTAACTCTGCCCGGGCGGCCGGCAAAATGCACAAAAGAAATCTATTTTACATTTTACTTTTTGTGCAATTTGCCATCTTGCAATTTTCCTAAAATCTGCTATAATAATAATTGTCAAGGGGAGAGGAAAGGAAACAAGATTCCCTTAAAAAGATATCTTGAAGAAAAAATTTCGATAAATTTCCAAAAACCCCTTGACAAACCCCACAAAGTGTGGTATAATAGAACTGTAAGATAAAGGAAAAGGGAAATATAAAAAGCCGCCCTAATCCCAATGCGCAAAAATGCAAGGCTTTGCTTCCATGTGCTTCTTACAGAGTCAAGAAATAAAAAATAAAAAAAGTTCTTGACAAGCCCCACGGAATGTGGTATAATTAAATAGTCAAGAGGATAGGGGTATGCGGAAACCGACTCGAGCAACGGCAACACAAGCGAACCGAAAAATTTCAAAAAAAAAGAAATTTCCTCTTGACAAGCCCCACAAAGTGTGGTATAATAAGAATGTAAGTGAGAGAGATAAGAAATCTCCTCAAGCCTTGCCCCTACTAAAAGGCTTTAGAATCTGGTAGGAAACAAAATCTTTTACATGAGGTGCATACTATGGCTACCAAGAAAATCTCTTACGTCTCTGCTCTTAATACTGTTATCGCTGGTGGTGAGATCACCGATGAAATTCGTGAGCGTCTGGAAGCTCTGAAGGCTTCTCTGGAAAAGCGGAATACCCGCAAAGCTGGCCCGACGAAGGCTCAGAAGGCCAACGCCGAACTGGCTGAGAAGATCTTCGAAGCTATGGAGCCTGACGTGGTGTATGCCACGGCTGACATTAGCAAGCTTATCCCTGAGCTGGCTGAGGCTTCCTCGCAGAAGATCTCCGCGCTGATGAAGAAGCTCGTCACCGCTGAGCGTGTGACCTCTGAGAAGGTCAAGGGAAAGGCTACCTACAAGGTGGCCTAAGCCTAACAGTAGGGAATAATCATTCCCTACTTTTTTTCTATCACAATTAGTCTTGGCTAACTTGCCCGGGCGCGCAGATTGTTAAAAAAATATTTTGAAAAAAGGTATTGACTTTTGAAATCTTTCTGGTATAATAGTAATTGTTGAGAGGGAAAAGAAGTTAAGCCCTTCAAAGAAATAAAAAGGAGATTTTTGAAGAATGATTACTGAAAAGACTGTTGTTATGATGCTTGATACCGAGACCACCAATGACATCGAGTGCCCTATTTGTTACGATGTTGGGTATCAGATTTTCACTCTTGGTGATGGCGTTCTGTGCGAAAAGTCTTTCGTGAATGCGGACATTTTCCTTGATAAAGAAATGATGGAGAATGCTTACTTTGCTGATAAGATCCCTCAATATTGGGATGAGATTACAGAGGGCAAGCGTCAGCTCCGCAAGTGGTATAACATCCGCAAAGAACTCCGTGAAGATTGCCAAAAGTATTGGGTTGAAATCATTTGCGCTCATAATGCTCGCTTTGATTATCTGTCCCTTCATACCACGCAAAGATATATCACTACTTCAAAATATCGTTGGGTTCTGCCCTATGGTATCGAATGGTATGATACCTTAAAGATGAGCCGTGAAGTTCTGGGCAAGTGCGATGAATACAAGAGTTTTTGTGATGCTCATGGCTATCGCACAAAGAATGGTCAACTTCGCATGACTGCTGAAATTATTTATCAGTTCCTTACTGGTAACACTGATTTCGTTGAAGCGCATACAGGTCTTGAAGATGTCAAGATTGAACGAGAGATTTTCAAATATTGCGTTTCTCAAAACCCTGAAATCAATGGTGCGCTCTGGAGCCGTTAAACTCTAGGGCGTGCGCCCGGTCATTGTTAAAAAAATAATTAGCAAAAAGGTATTGACATTTCCTAATTCTTTTGGTATAATATAATTGTTCCAAGGGACAGCGAGAAAGTGACTGAGTCTGTTACGAGTCGCATCTGCGGACGGAGCGCTACGTCTTTGAGTAGACCCCCAGCCAGTCAGCCAACCTTGTGGGAGCTTCTTACCAAGGAACATTTCTAGATAGAAATAGCTACTCTATCTATACAAATTGAATACAGGGAAGACACAAGAAAGGAGTTGTGACATGGTACTCACTTTAAGATTACCGCATCTTTGACACCGCGGTAATTAAATAGATTAATTTATAAAACCCTCACCGTTCAGCTGGTGAGGGTATTACTTTTGCCCGGGCGCGCGGTTAGTCTAATCTAATTTCTTTTTGAGATAATCTCCGCCAACGGCCCTAGCTGGCATAATGCACAAAGGCAGAAAAATTTTGACCGCAATTTTTGTGCAACATTCCATCTTGTATTTTCCTAAAAATCTGCTATAATAATAATTGTCAAGGGGAGATAGACCGAGACCCTCTGCGGTGGGTGCTCAAAAGCGGGAATACAAGGGCCTCCCAAACACTCAAAATAATAATTGCGCAATAAAATTTGAGAAATCCTCTTGACAAATCTAAAAGCCTGTGATATAATAAATACAGAAATTAAGGGTGGCGGCCAACGCTAGAAAGGGTTGATACCATGGCTAACAAGATGACTATTCGCGAAGGTTTTGAGAAGGCTCGTGCTGTTTTCGAGCAGATGGGTGACGCCGAAATGGTGGCGTTCTTCGACAAGCGCATCGAACAGAATGCGAAGAAGTCCACGAATGAGCGCAAGCTGACCCCGCATCAGCTGGAAAATGAGCGCATCAAGGAAGGGATCGTGGATAACATGAGCGTGGATGTGCAATACACGATTGCGGATATGCTCTGCACGTTCGACTGCTTCCCCGAAACCATGACCCCGCAGAGGCTGTCCGCGCTTCTCTCGCAGTTGGGCGAACGCGGTTCTCAGCAGATTAAGCGCATCGAGGTTAAGGGCAAGGCATACTTCTCCCTTGCCTAACCCCGACTAACAAAGGATTGATAGGCCTAACCTATCACCACTAATTTCCTTTCCTCCTTTCTCTTTTGTGGGTTTTGGGCTGTAGAAATACAGCCTAAAATTCACGCCTGCGGTTAGTCTAGACTAACGCGCCCGGGCAACCTTGTTAAAAAAGTGCCACTTGACAAAATAAAAATAATTTGTTATAATATTTTTAGAAATAAAAAAGGGGATTATGACCTATGATTGACGAAGCACGTATTGCGTTTTTAATGAAGCAACTTGGTATTAGTAGAGAAGAAGCAATTGATTTAGAGAATTACGACGAGGATGTAAATAAGAATAGAAAAACAGAACATGATTTGACCCCCGAGCAAATTAAAAATGTCCAAGAGATGAATAGAAAGATTCAGCACAAGAAATATGGTTCTGTTCATCGTGAGCGCAAACCGAATGAAGTCAAAGAGGCTCTTGTGATTGCGCTTGCCGACTTTCTAGAAAATGAATGTGAATTCACGCTGAAAGATGTGCTGACGTACTGTGATGCAGTAGAAATTACAAATAAAAATCGAATGATCCATTTCAAAGTAAATGATAAAGAGTTTGATTTACAACTAATTGAAAAAAGACCACCAAAAAAGTAAGAGTTATTACCCAAAACTAAACAGTTTTGGGTAGTTTTTTTGAGGTTTTGCGGTAAAATACTTCAAAAATTTTAAGTAATTTTGGCACGTTTTCCTGCCCGGGCGGCCGCATTTTTGTGCATTTTGACGATTGACAAACGCCTATCTTTCTGTTATACTATAGTCACAACAGAGAGATAAGGAGATTAAAAAATGAGAATTTGTTTTGACATGGACGGAACGATTGCTGACCTCTACGGTGTAGAGAATTGGCTTGATTATCTAATTGCGGAAGATGTAAAGCCCTATACGGAAGCAAAGGTTCTTGTAAATATGAACTCTCTTGCCCGCCGTCTTAATGCTCTTCAGCGCAAGGGCTATGAAATTGTGATTATCTCTTGGCTCAGCAAGTGCGGGTCTGATGATTACAATGCTAGAGTCACTGAAGCAAAACTGAGTTGGCTCCGCAAGCATCTTCATTCAGTGGCTTTTGATGAAATCAACATTGTGAAATACGGCACTCGTAAAGCGCAGTTTGCAACCTCTTCTTCTGATATCCTCTTTGATGATGAAGAAAAAAATCGTAACGATTGGACGGGTTGTGCCTACGATGTCAATAACATTCTCGGGGTACTTAAAAATCTTTAAGTACCTCGGCCCGGGCCATCGTTCATAATTTATTTACAATTTGCCTATTGACATTTTGATCTCTATCTGTTATACTATAATCACAAAGGACAAAGAAAGGAATTGATACAATGAAAGATTACGATTTTCTGTTTGTGCTGACTGAATATTCCGACAATGAAGGTGAAGAAATTCTGTGTGAAGCACCAAGCCTTGATGCCGCTTATACTTATCTGACAGAATTATACGGTTTTGAACGTAATGAACTACGTTTCATTGAAAAGATGAGCGTTATCGAAGGCGAAATGCTTGGACTTGATACTTATTAAAGGGGGTTTAATCAATGAGTTACATTGAACTGATAAACGAAAAAGCGAAAATCACCGCTGCACGTGCGGAACTGGATGAGCAAGAAAAGAAGCTTGATGAGCAGATTAAACTCGCTTCTCATTCTTACGCGGAAACTCTTTTAAAGCGTATGCAGGCATTGGGTAAGCAGATTGAAGAACTCGGCTATCACGTCATGGATGAAGATTTTGGTGACTGGATTGATTTTGACGCTTTGTCTCTTGACGAATATACAAATACTGAAAGGTATGTAGAGAGAAAACAGTGCGAAACTGATGACGAGCGCATTACTTGGCACATTGAAACTTGAGAAACCGCTGATGAAAAGGAGGATTAAAAAAATGTGGATTGAAGATCTTGAAAAAGCTCTTTATTTTCTCAGTGCTACTAAATACAAGTATTCAGTTTGTATTGAAAAGATTGTAGATGATACTATTTTCTTTTCTAATCACAAAATTTTATCTATTGAATTTTTAGTAAGCGCATACGATGATTTAATTCGTTATAATAAAGTGACAGAACTTTGGTAAGTTCTGTCTAACTTGCCCGGGCGCTCCTAGCATTTTGCACAAAAAAAATTCATTTTAGCATTATATTTTTATGTAATATTCCATCTTGCTTTTTTAGTAAAAATCAATTATACTATAATCACAGAAAACAAGAAAGGAAAAAACAAAATGAAATATTTGATTATGAAATGTGAAGAATTGAACGATCAGTATGAATGTGATGCAAATCGAATTCCCATTACTATGACAAATGATTGGAAAACATGGTATGAGAAAACAAAACCTGATTATTATTTTGAGGTGTATGAATACAAAAATAATCAGTTTATTTGTATAAAGAACTATGAGACCTCTATGGAACATGGTATGGCACTTGTTTGGTATGATGATTCTATGCCAGAATGCACTTTTAATGTAATTACGCGCTTCCCTAATTTCGATAGATATACATCAATGCCTACAGATTTGTATGAACGAGCTTTGTGTGGTGAAGAATTTGATGATTCATTAACAAACTGTGGCTATGTATCTTGGGCTGAAGGTGATAAATATTATTCTTATACGGAATATTATGATAACAGAATTTGCAGTCCTTATTAATTAATGTTAAGGGAGTTAGTCTCCCTTAACTTGCCCGGGCGCCCTGGTAAAATGTACAAAAAATATTTATTTAACCTTTTAATTTTTGTACAATATTCCATCTTGCAAAATTCGTTTCTATCTGTTATACTATAATCACAAAGAACAAAGGAGAGATGAACATGGCAAAATTCGCAGAAGCCGAAATTCAGAAGATGATGAAAAATCTTGACCTCTCTCGTGAAGAAGCCATTCAGCTTCTTCAGGATGACGAGGATGATGTCTCTGTCGATCTCACACCCGAGCAGAAGAAAGTTGTGAAAAAGATGACGCAGGGAGATCGCAAGAAAGAGACTGCCCCGCGCAAGCGTGAGCGCAAGGTCGATGAGACTAAAAAGCGTCTGCTTGACTTCTTCCGCATCCCCATGGAAGGGGCGGGCGGTCATGTGATTTCTCAGAAATCTGAAACCGAATTGGAATTTTGGTTTGAGGGTGCAACTTACAACATCAAGTTGGTGAAGCACCGTGAAAAGAAAGGGGAATAAATATTCCCTTTTCTTTTAAAAATATTAGTTAGCCTAGACTAACCAACCCGGGCGGCCTAGTCATTTTGCACAATAAACCTAGTTTTTACCTTTTTATTTTTGTGCAATTTTCCATCTTGCATTTTTAGAATTTTCTGGTATAATAATAATTGTCGAGAGGGAAAAGAAGTTAAGCCCCTCGCAAGAAAGGAATTTGAATTATGATTACTGAAAACACCGCCGTTATTATGATCGACACTGAAACCACGAATGACATTGATTGCCCCATCGTTTATGACGTTGGCTATCAGATTTTCACCCTCGACGGTGGCGTTCTGTGTGAGCGTTCTTTCGTCAATCTTGACGTTTTCAACGATACTGATCTCATGGCGTCTGCTTACTTTGCGGATAAAATCCCGCAGTACATTGCCGACATTGCGGACGGCAAGCGCATCGGCAAGACTTGGGCGGGCATCAAGTGGCAGATCGCGCAAGATTGCAAGCGGTTCGGCGTAACTATCGCCTGCGCTCATAACGCCGCTTTTGACAATCGAGCATTGAACAACACGCAGAGATACGAAACTACTTCAAAATATCGTTATTTCCTTCCTTTTGGCTTGACATGGTGGGATACGCTCAAGATGAGTCGTGAAATTCTGAAAAATGATGAAGCCTATGGCACATTTTGTTATGAGAACGACTACCTGACCGCAAGAGGTTGTAGACGCTACACCGCTGAAATTATTTACAGATTTCTTATAGGCTGTAACGATTTTGTAGAAAGTCATACTGGACTTGAAGATGTAAAAATTGAACGTGAAATTTTCAAGTTCTGTATCGAGCGTGAGCCTGAAATTGACGGACGGCTTTGGGGAGATCGTTAATCTCCTCTAACCGCCCGGGCGACCTGTTAAAAAAATAACTTTTAAAAACCTCTTGACAAGCCGTACATTTTCTGTTATACTATAATCACAAAGAACAAAGGAGATAAAAAAAAATGGAAATCAAAATTAATGATGGTTTTGTAGTGCTTCCCTTGGAGGAATATCTTCGTTTAAAAGAAATTGAAAAAGATGCTCATGAAATGTGGGAAGAAAAAATTCGTAACATTTTAAAAGGGGATAAAAAATGAAAAATCTGACTTGGAAAGAATTTTATAAGTTGGCTCTCCGCAACTATAAGAACGGCGGTGATGGTATCGTCGAGTGTTGGGATGAAAATACTTTCAATGAGTACGTGAACGAGTTCGGCCCCATCACTGAAAAGGTCGCTCTTGACATGTTTGACACCGCTGATCAGATTTGGACCGATATGCAGGGCTATGCCGATTGGTAAAGGGGGTAAAACAATGAAAGGCAAACTTGTTTACACGGCAGTTATTGAAAAAGAAATTGAAATCCCTGATGAAGTGATAGATGCACTTGATAAAATTGCAACATCTTGGGACCCTGACGCAAACGCAATGATTGATAAATTTTCTGCTGATGCTTGGGCGAGTGTTGACAATGTAGAAAACCGTCTGTCAATCCAATTTGAGCAGGACGGCGAATGGTGGGCCTTTGAAGAATACTAAAAACTTTACCGCTTTACTGCGGTAAAGTGTCCGGACACTTTGTGAAAAAATTAATTATTAAAAACCTATTGACTTTTTCAAAATTTATGATATAATTAAATTACAAAATAAGAAAGAGAGAGAATAAAAATGAAAGTTTCTGTTTGCGCTTCTATCACTTATTATTACACTGTCGATGTACCTGAAAAATTGTGTGAAATGAATAAGTATGGTTATCTTAAACATGAAGCGCAGTTTATTAATAAAATTGCAAACGCTGATCCTTTGCAGTTTTCAGGTGTAGAAAATAATGTTATTGCTGACATTATTTCTGCAAGAAATGCAGAGACTAACAAGGAGCTTTACATAAGTTAAGCTCCTTTATTTTGCCCGGGCGCGGTTTACATAATGGAAACAGAAGTTAACATAAGAAAGTCGTTGACATAATAAAAATATTATGTTATACTATAATCACAAAAGGAAAGGAGATACAAAAAAATGGAATTTGTAATCTTGATTGTTGGTGCTCTGCTTGGTTGTGTGATTGGAATGGCGGTGGATAAGTAATGGATACTTACATCACTCTTTCTATCCTCTTGGGCGGTATGTTGTATTTCCTCTGTTGGCTTGTGAAACAGATGATGGATCACAACTACTACACCGAAAAAAAATTTGAAAAACCTCTTGACAATCGAAACAAATGGTGGTATAATTAAGTCACAAAACAAGAAAGGAATTGATACCATGAAAGAAAATCTCCATGAAATTTGCGTTGTTACTTACTGCCCCTTCTGCGGAAAGGCTCATGAGATTGAGGTCAATGAGATTGACTATCTCGACTGGCAGGATGGGGAACTCGTCCAAAACGCTTTCCCCTATCTCGATGCGGATGAGCGTGAGATGCTCATTTCTGGCATCTGCCCCGATTGCTGGAATGGTATGTTCGGGCAGGAAGAAGATGAAGACCCCGATGAAGATTGGGGTTATAATGAAGACATGGGCTTCGACCCTTACCTCGGATGCTACACCGACGATTGCTGAGCAATCGTCCTTTTTTTTTTTTTTTATTATTAGTTAAACAAGACTAACTGCGCGCCCGGGCAATTATAATAAAGTTGTGGAGTTAATCCAAACTAACCAACTCACCGGCCCCTCACCGGGCGCGCCAGGTGAGCTGGGCCGAACTTCCATTATATCACATTTTAGAAAAAAAGTCAATAGAAAATTTGAAAATTTGACAAAAAAATTTTTTTCCCGAATTGTTAATTAATTAACTAACAATCTGTAACTATTCGTTACAGAAATGTAACCACTTTGTAACCGTTTTGTAACTTTTCGTTTTGCCGTGCGGAAGACCCTGCGATTTTCCCCATATGCGACCACATTTGGTTGAAAGTTGAAGGCTCGGCGCTTCGCTTACTAGCGCCCGCGCCGCCCCGCGAGATTGAAAGTGCGGCACCACCTAAAGCACCCCATATGGCCGCATATTTGGTTGAAAGTTAAACACCCGATATTGACATTTTAAAAAAAATTTGATATAATATAAAAAAAACTCTTTTTTTTTTTTTTTTTAAACGCTGTCGCCTTGACAATAAAAAAATTTTTTGATATAATATAAAAAAAACACATTTTTTGCGCGCACTAACGTTCGCTCAAACCAAACATTTATTTAATTCCAGAAGCCAAGATAAGAAATGAATTTGCCACGCTCAAAAATTTCCAAAGTCTTTTCCATATTTCTACAAAAAATACCCGCACAGTTTTCTACAGTTCTCCAGAAGCCTAAAAATTACCAAGAGAGGAAAAAGAAAGAGTGCGGTTTTCCCTATTAATAAAAATGCGGCCCTTCCCTCCCTCCCACCCTTATATTATAACATATTATTTTTAAAGTTTCAATTTACTTAAGTCAATTTGCCCGTTTTTGTATTCAATTTGCCTCGCAAAAAATTTTTTTAACACTTTTTCGTGAGACTACTGAAGACTGGTTATACAGATTACTAGGGTATTGCTATTGTGTGCTTTTCTGGAAGGGCCACAAAAATTTTTATTGACATATAAAAAATAATTTGTTATAATATAAATAGAAAAAAAGGAAAGTGCGTAGATGGAGGGCGCAAAAATGATTGTACCTTGACATGGGAATAAAGATGCTGTAGCAAGACTGGGAGACTATAGCGGTAAGGGTATCGATGAAAAAACGCGATAAGACTAGCGTGGGCGGGCGCACACTCCACACCGCATTTATTTATTTTTATATAATATATATAGTATCTATATATCTTTTTATAATATACTTATATACCTTTTATACCTACCTATACCTATACTTACTATACTTCTTCAAAATTATTTTCTATAATATAATCTATAGTATTATTTATATTATACTCATTCTATTCCCATATATCTAATATATAATTACCATCTAACTATAATAACTAACATATACTACTAAATAATGAATAAATACTATCTATAAGTATAACTTCATTACTAGTAGTATTATTTTTATCTAACTATATTAATATACTCCAAGTATATAATATATTATATAAACTATTTCTAATATACTATTCTCTCATAATATTACCTCTTTAAATATAATATTATACTATATTATATATAATATTATATTATGTAATAATATAATATTGTATTCCGGCATTGTCAATTCCGGAAATATATATAATATAATATTTGTTTCTCAATTTGCGAAAAACCCGCTGTGTTCTATTCTCAATTTGCGAATAAACGCCTGTATTATACCAAACTAAACCAAAATGTTTAAACACAAAACTTACTCTTGTCTAAACACCGCCAACTATTCTCAAATTGCGAATAACCGCCTGTTTAATAGACACTTCTAATACTTCTGTCCAAAATCTTACCTAAACTCCGCTATTTTTTCGCAAATTGCGAATAATCTACAGCCGGTTTTTCTCAAATTGCGAAGAAACGCCTGTGTTCAATTCTCAAATTGCGAAAAACCAGCCCCTAATATTTGAAGAATACCTGCAGTCATCAATTCGCAATTTGCGAAAAAACCACCACTATTTATTCTCAATTTGCGAATAAAACACAGCCGACTATTCTCAAATTTGAAAAAATTAAACGTAGTTTAATTTTTTCAAAAGTCGGCAGAACTCAAAATCTTATAGGTTCCTTCATAGAAATCAAATTCCTAATCGCCCACTTCAACTAAATATTTTTTCTCTTTTAACTATTCAATGCCCCTATAATAACTATCTTTTTTTATACCCCACTTTTCGCAGGCTTTCTAACTCAAAATCCATTTTTCATTATTCTAATTTTTGGCTAAATATAACCATAATTTAAATGCGCCATCTTTTAAATTCATGCTCGCATTCTACATAGCGTTTAAATTAATGACACCATAAGTATGGTCTTTATCAGCCAATTCTTTTTTCACATTTACAATTAACTGATTAGACGCCAAAGGGTATCACCCTTCCATCAACTATGTCGCAAGTGCTTCTAATTCTTCACTATTTTTAAATACCCAACAATTATATTTCACATTTTTAGGATTTGGCATAGTCTAAACTGGAAAAAACCCTTTTTCTACCAATGCCCGCATAACTCTTAATGAATAAATAATTTTATATTCTTCCATTCGATTTTTCTCTCCTTTTTGATCTAACTCTATTATACGAAAAAATTTGCTATTTGTCAAAAAAAATAGTATAATAAAATAAGAGGAGTTGATAAAAATGAAATTTTGTCTTTCTTCAAGATAGACACCTGAATATTTGCGCCAAGCAGATGAAATTCGTATTGCTTCACGCGATTATAAACAAATATATGATTTAATTGACTTATACCCTAATGCAACATTAATCTTAAATTATATACCGTCTCCTGAAATCGAAAAGGTCGTTCGTGAGGTCGTAATACTCGCAAAAAATCGTTTAATCCTCTCGCTCTTTTCTTTGGACCAAGTTGAGTTTTGTAAAGAGTTGAATATACCTTTCTTTATGGCGCGACCTGTCACCACATTGGAACAAGTAAGAACTTTAAAAGAACTCGGTGTATGTTATGTAATTCTCGATAATGAAGTAATACATAAACTTCACGAAGTCAAGATTATAAATGTTCCAGTCCGTGCCATTCCCAACATTTCCTTTCTCGATGAACTCCCACGAGAAAATGGTATTAATGGAAACTGGATACGACCAGAAGATATAGACGCATATTCTTTATACATTACAACAATCGAGTTTGGCACTCAACCTGAAAAACGAGAATAGGCACTCTTCCGCATTTACAAAAATGAAAAATAGTTCTCTGGCGACTTGGGCAAAATTGTTCAAGACCTAAATGCCATAGGCCGCAACTCACTGATAAGTAGTGAAATGTCCTCACAACGTATGAATTGCGGAATGAAATGCGCTACCTCAAAAACCTGTAATATTTGCTATAATATGTTAGAAATAGCATCTCATGAAGAATTATTTAAATGAAAGGAAATTAATAATATGTATGATTTTGATATGAAAAAACTCCTTGATGCTTTTGAAGGAGATCCCTCTAAACTCGCAAATGCTTTTACTAGTCAGCTTAATGATGAACTTGCGGCCCGCAAAAGCAAACGCATGGTTAAAGAAGCCGCAGAAGAAGTTGCTAACGCATGGAACGACTTTGTTGAAGAATACTTCGCACATGGCGAAGGTGTGCCAGACGGTACTCTTATTGATGACTATGTTATTGATGCTAATTCAGTAATTGATCTTATGAAAGCATTTCTACAACTCGTACCTGCGTTTGCTAAATATAGCACTACTCTTGAAGATTTCAATATACTTCTTCATGGCAATAAGCAGAAAGCAAAGGAAGTCGGTGCGCAGGTGCGTGATGATTTTAGTGCTACTATGAATAAATTTTTTGATAAAATGGGTTGGTAAATAAAAATAAGTAGAAGCATTTCCTTCTACTTATTTTTTTAAACGTTCTTCTAATTCAATAATAATAAATAAAACTATACTAATTAATAAAACCTAAAACATATTAATACTCCTAATTGAAAATATAAAAATAATATATTATAATATTTATAGAAAAATAAAGGAGTGATATTTCCCATGACTGATTATAAGAGTTTTAAACTTCCTGGCAATGCTCGTCTGCGTATTAGAAGTGAAAAGATTGTTGCGACCCTTAGTTCAGACGGCGGTAATAAAGTAGATATTTTTTGTGAAGGAGTTGCCGTTCCTTTTCACGTTGAAGCCACTAAACGCGCTCCAAAAGAAATGATTGATTATATCTGGAATATTCCTGACTTTGAATCAGAGGAGGATATGTGATGAAAGGACTTTACTTTGTAACCGTTGAATGGTACGACGAATGTCAAGATAAAGACCGTACCAGTTATGCGCTCGTCATTGCTAAAGACATTGGTAAAGCAACTGAAAAAGTTTCCAAAGATTTCAATTACATTAACGCAATCAAAGCCGAAGAGTGGATCTCTGGTGGGCTGGTAGATGTTAATTGCGTTTATCTGCCTGACGCTTGGGATTTGATTTATAGCATCAAAAATGAAAACGACTATTAATGATT
>Ga0256404_1003665_pt1 | contig 30555 bp, 25 predicted proteins | sample RumenRJG_01DNA_FD_185990 | JGI IMG/M metagenome (GOLD analysis project Ga0256404, IMG submission 185990) | Bovine rumen microbial communities from Lethbridge, Alberta, Canada - RJG_01 | ecosystem: Host-associated > Mammals > Digestive system > Stomach > Rumen | place: Canada: Alberta | collected...
GGATACGGTGATTTTGTATAACTTGAACACCCACCCGCTTAGCGGGTGGTTTTGTGTGCCACGCGCTTGATCGTTTTGCTGCCGGCAAAACTTGAAGCAGCGCGCGGCACGTGGTCACGACCTACAATAAAAAGAGGTATCTAATCTGAAAAGACAGGTTAGATGCCTCTTTTGTAGTTAAAAGAAATTTCCGGTTTTTTTCAACCGGAGTTATCCACCTGGAAAGTTCTCGCTTGCGAGAACTTTCCAGGCTAAGTTTTAACAAAAAAATACCAGAGCATATTAATATAAATCAGCCTACGCCTCCGGAACCATTATCCCATGAACGCATGATTCTTCCGCCGGATCTTCTCTTGAATACGAGTTTTCCGGATGAAGTCCATGCTGTACTTCTCCACTGAAGGGTAATGGTATCTTTGCCGTTATAGGTCATGTCATACCATTTGTCAGATATGGTACTTCTGCCGCCCCATTTGTAGCCGTCTGCGGTTGCCATATTTAATGTATCACCATTTGGATTAGCAGAATCATAGAGGTCGTACGGTGTTCCGGAACTCATATACAGACCGAAATCCAGGTTTGCCAGATATTCATCTCCGGGGTCAACATCTACCCATAAATCAACTCTTTTATCAGTGCTGTAGCCTGACTGATCACGGTTATCATAGTATCCATCGATAGAGTAGTATTCGCTGATGTCATCTGAACTGCCTTGTCTGCCTTTGGAAGGATCATATTTTCCGGTTGCATCGACATAATATCCGTCAGGAGTCCAGGTACTTGTAAGCATTATACCATCGGAACCGACATAATAGTCTCCGACCCACTGATCATGCGCCATGGCACCGCTTCCCGTAAAGAAACGCCAGCCACTGCCGGGATCATACCAGTAGTTTTCTTTCATCCAGCCATGCTTATCAAAATAATATTTCTCTCCATCGATTGTGTAAATACCGTCCTTCGGATATGAACCGTTAGTGTATTCATACCACCATCCGTAATCGCCCCATTTCCAAGCACCTGAGTGTGCCAATGCAGTAAGGCTGAACATCATCACGAGAAAGCACGTCAACCCAAGTGTTGTTAATGTCTTTTTCAACTTCATCAGTAACCTCCTTTTCTGAAAAACTCACGTAATATAATTTCTCATATCCGGTAAAATATTTCGCCAAATATAAGAATATAAAAATATATTTTTATTGTATCAAAAAAAATGAAAAAAGTGTTGCTGAAAATATGAGATTAAGAAACTTGCGGTAAAATCCACCGACTGAACTGTTATGAGAAACGTACATCTTCGTTGAAAAAATGCCAAGGTACTATGTTTATGCATCGATTTATGCTAAACTTATGCCTTAGTACTTTAAAGCAGAGGTGTGTAAAAGTGGAACTTATCAGTAAAATTTCAAGCGAGCTCAACAGTATTGTATGGGGAGTGCCGACCCTTATCCTTTTGGTAGGAACCGGAATATATTTCACGGTCAGACTGAAATTTATTCAGTTTACAAAATTTGGCTATGTAATGAAGAACACTCTCGGAAGACTCTTCGAAAAAAGGTCCAGCGAGAGCGGTACTCTGACACCTATCCAGGCCCTGACTACGGCCCTGGCGGGAACGGTGGGTACCGGAAACATCGCAGGTGTTGCCGGCGCCATAGCTATGGGCGGCCCCGGAGCTATCTTCTGGATGTGGGTTGCGGCAATATTCGGAATGTGTACAAAATATGCCGAAATAGTTCTTTCTGTTCATTATCGTGAGAAGAACGAAGCCGGGGACTATGTAGGCGGTCCTATGTATTATATAAAGAACGGTCTCGGAGAAAAGTGGAAGTGGCTGGGTATCCTGTTCTCCGCATTCGGAGCTATAGCGTCTCTGGGTATAGGTAATATGACTCAGATCAACACCATCGCTACATCCATAGGATCTGTGGTCAAGTCATTTGATTCTGAGATTTCGGGTTCCGATCTCCAGAGGATCTACATGGTCATAGGTATAATCGGAGCAATCCTTACCATACTGGTTCTCTTCGGTGGAATGAAGAGAATAGGTAATGTCACCGAAAAGCTGGTTCCTATCATGGCTCTGGTTTACATTATCGTTTCCATAATCGTTATCATCACTCATATCGGAAGTCTTGGCGAAGTTTTTTCAAAGATAGTTACAGGTGCATTTGCTCCGGCGGCTATAAGCGGAGGTCTCCTGGGTGTTACTATTCAGCAGGCAGCAAAGGCAGGCTTCGGACGAGGCATCTTCTCCAATGAGGCCGGTCTCGGTACAGCGGCTATAGCACATGCGGCGTCAGATGTTGACCATCCGGTTCACCAGGCTATTTACGGTATTTTTGAAGTATTCATGGACACAATTGTTATCTGTACACTAACAGCGGTTGCCATACTTATCTCCGGCTGTGCAGACAACTTTTATGGAAAGTCCGCCGGTACAGATCTGACTATCATGGCCTTCAGTACAACATTTGGTGAAAGATGGGCATCTATCATTATCGCCTCCTGCATAACTCTTTTTGCGTTTTCAACCTTGCTGTCCTGGAGCCTTTACGGTTCAAGATGCCTTGAGTTCCTGTTCGGTACAAAGGCCATCATCGTATACCAGGCAATTTATGTCATATTCATCGTTGTGGGATCCACAGTTCAGCTCAGCCTTGTATGGGAGATCGCAGATACCACCAACGGACTCATGGCTGTTCCGAACCTTATCGCGATTTTGATAATGTCTCCGAAGGTCATTTCTCTCACCAAAGAGCATTTTAAGTGATCCGGAAACAAAATTTCTGTTTATGTAATAATAAATAACATTGCCGGGCAAGGCAGGTGGAAGGAATTCCGCCTGCCTTGCTTGTTTTTATTTATTTATGCTGTTTTTTTAGCCGAAGTATCTGATATACGGATTCAAATCCAGTCGTCTGCCTGATCCTGTATAAGGCATCGAAATATTTTTCGGGGGATGCATTATGAAGATTAAAAAATCAGTATACATAGCTCTTATAATGTCTATATTATTGCTCTGCGCCTGTGGCTCTGACAAAAAAACTAAAACCTCTACAAAAAAGCCGAAGGAAGTCATAACAAAAGTTGAGACCGGTGCTGCGGATGAAGAAGAAAATGAGGCTTTGATAGGGGAAGAGGCGCTTAAAAATGCTCTCAGACAGAGACTGGAAAGGTGTTTAGGCATAGAGGGATCTTCGGGGGCGTCTCTTAAGACTTTACATCAGTCAGTACAGCTTCTCAGGTTAACAAGAGAGGGTGAATATTCGTTAAACATCGTTACTCCTGTTGTCAGGGAGTTTTATGACTCCTTAAGTGACGATGACCGGAGAGATTTTTTGAAGACCTGGGAAGGTATCGATTATTACACAGATACAATTCTGAACGATTTTTTTTCCATAAGCGGAATGCTTGAGGATGCCGGCGATCTGGAAACTGGGAAAGAAATATCCTACGACGACACCATGAAGGATAAGTGGGCGATTGTGCGCCAGGGAATAACAGGTGTTTTACCGGAAGCCTTGCCGGAAACAGAAGAAAGCAGTAAAACGGATGAGAGTACTGCTCCCGATGGCAGTAAGATTTCACTTGAAACTGATGCCGATGGTAATGTTATATTGAGGGAGACCGATGAAAATGGGGAGGTAATCACTGCCGAAACCGATGAAAACGGAATACCTGTAAAGTCTGAAAAACAAGGAGACACGGATGATGAAGATGAAACAGAAAATTATAACAGGCTTAGAAATAATAACAGACCTACACAGGGAGTAGTTGTCAAAGAGGAGATAGAGACAGAAGAAGAAACTGAAGAAGAGACGGAAGAAGAAACGGAAGAAGAGTCATATGAGGAGGAGCCGGAGCCTACAGTAAATTATCCAACACTTGGTGATTATTCAGAGACTCCAAAGCAGGAATTTGATCCAACCATTGGATATACATCTACCGATACCTATACCAATACATATGCAAACACCGGAACGGATACATTTACAAATGTGGTTATCGTATCTGTGGATGAGAAGCTGGATCCCGCCGAGCTTCATTGATAAAGGAAATGTCTTCGTATGAAGCATTCATTTTGAATTGGGAGGAGATATATTGTATTCTTATAGATAAGGAAATGACATAAGTTTATTTTTCGCAGGAGGGGTTTTCATTATGTGGAAGAAAGGCAAGGTCATAAAAGGCCTCTGGGTCATTTTGATAGTGATAGGCCTTTGTTCTTACTTTGTGTATAAAAAAGGCATTAATGCCAAAGATATAGCTATCGCTGTTCACGGCAGGCTTGCTTCAAATATTGAGACAGAGACATTGGCAGAATTTCAGGTGGAATCCTATAAAGGAGTCATAGGGACCATGGACAGCTTCGACTTCATATCCCGCGTTAACGGGAAAGTTTACGGACTCTATGTAAAGTCCGGCGATGCTGTTAAACAAGGGGATCCCTTAATGCTTATCGATAACCGGGAAGAAGCCAGGAAGTTAAAGAAAGCCTGGGATGAAGCCATCGGAAACATCGAGCCTGTAAAAGAAAAAACCCTTGCGGCAGCGGAGGAACTGAAAAGGATAACGCCTTTGTACAATAAGGGCGAAATGACCCCGGAGGACTACAAGACTCAGGCGGAAGCATTGAACCGATGCACGGAGGAGCTTGCCGAAATCATAAAAAATTCCGATATGGCTAAGATAAAGTATGACATAGCTGTGGAAAACAGTTATATTACAGCTCCGGCGGATGGGGTTATCACAGATCTTCACCTTGAAAAAAAGGAAGACATTTCCAGTGGGACAAGGCTTTGCGGGATAACGGAAACAGAGATAAAATATATAGAGTTCACAGTGAAAGAGGATTTATTTTCTGATATTTTTCTCGGTGAACCGGTGACAGTGACCGCAGATGAAGTTGATCACAGAGGCAGTATAACCGAAATCGATCGTACAGTGGATGCATCGGGACATCACAGGGTAATGGCGATCATATATGATCCCCGGGAACTCAGCGATGATCAGAGAGCGGAAGTTCGATTCGGATATAATGAAACAACAGAAGGTACAGATGAAGTCCCACAGGATAGTGTTAAGCTTAATGAAGCTGAAAACCTGAGTGTGGCCGGGTAGCCATTTAGGAGAAACCATTATGGATCATATTTTTTCCGGAAAACGATATCAGGATGCATTACAGTTTGCATCCCATGCTCACAGAAAACAAATGCGGAAAGGTTCGGATGTGCCTTACATCATCCATCCTATCGAGTGTTCTATGATCGTAGCGTCTATCACAGAGGATGAGGATGTAATCATAGCGGCACTGCTTCATGATGTCATAGAAGATACCGATTATGGTTATGATGATATAAAAAATCGTTACGGAAAAAGAGTGGCTGATTTTGTTCAAAATGAAACTGAGAACAAAAGAAATGATCAGTCCCGGGAAAGCACCTGGATCATAAGGAAGCAGGAAACCATCGATCACATTGAAAAAGCGGATTATGAGACAAAGCTTATATGTCTCGGAGATAAGCTTTCCAATATACGTGCTTCTGTAAGGGACTATGAAAACGACCGGCACTCCTTTTGGGATCGGTTCAATCAGTCCGATCCGAAATTCCAGGGCTGGTACTATCAGACACTGAGAGATATCCTAAAAAAGGATTTTTCGGAAAGCGAGGCCTGGAAAGAATATGACGAACTTTGCAGGCGTTTGTTTGGAGACTTGGATCTAAGTGCTATAATGTGAGCATGTTTTTTCAGGAGGAACAGAGCTTGACTTTAAAAGAATTGGAAAAAGGAAAAACAGCCACTATCGAAAGCATAGGTGGAGAAGGTGCCTTACGTCAGCATTTTCTTGACATGGGACTTATACCCGGAGTGGAGGTGACACTTATAAAATTTGCCCCCATGGGAGATCCCATGGAGCTTAGGATAGCCGGCTATGAGCTGACTATCAGACTTGCGGATGCAGAAAAGATCGTCATTAGAGATGTGCGAAGCGGAAACAGTCAGGAAGCGGATGGGAAGCCGGATTCATTTAAGGATATCCCGCATCCGTCTCTTGGTGAGGTAGCCGATAAACATGAATACTATGTTGAACATAAGGGAAAAGAAGCAAGAACCGGAAAGCTTACCTTCGCGCTTGTGGGTAATCAGAACTGTGGAAAGACGACATTGTTCAACCAGCTCACGGGAGCAAATCAGCACGTGGGTAATTTTCCCGGAGTTACCGTAGACAGAAAAAGCGGTCCCATAAAGGGATATCCCGACACGGAAGTTGTGGATCTTCCGGGGATTTATTCCCTTTCTCCTTATACAAGTGAGGAGGTGGTCTCCAGACAGTTTGTTCTGGAGGAGAAGCCTTCAGCTATTATCAATATCGTTGATGCCACAAACATTGAACGTAACCTGTACCTGACCATGCAGCTTATGGAGCTGGATATACCCATGGTCATCGCCCTGAATATGATGGATGAGGTGGCGGGAAACGGAGGCACTGTTAATGTTAACCTCCTGGAGCAGCTCTTGCAGGTACCGGTCATCCCCATTTCTGCTGCAAAAAATCAGGGAATCAAAGAGCTTATAGAGCATTCTGTACATATAGCAAGATATAATGAAAAACCCGGTAGGAAGGACTTCTGCGGTAAGGATGATCATGGCGGTGCTGTGCATCGTGCTATACATGCGGTTATGAGCATGATAGAGGATCATTCGGAAAAAGCAGAGATACCGGTTCGTTTTGCTGCAAGTAAGATGATAGAGGGAGACAAGCTGGTCAGGGAAGCCCTGGGACTTCACGAACATGATGCAGCAGCCCTTGAAAGTATCGTTTCCCAGATGGAAGAGGAACGCGGTCTCGACAGAGCAGCAGCCATTGCAGACATGCGTTTCACCTTCATTTACAGAATCTGCAGGCAGACGGTGGTTAAACCTCATGAAAGTAAGGAACACACCAGAAGCCGGAAGCTGGATGAATTTTTTACCGGAAGGTGGACTGCCATACCGGCATTCATAATTATAATGGGTCTGGTCTTTTTCCTGACTTTTAACGTGATAGGAGCCTTCTTCCAGGGAATTCTGGAGGTGCTTATAGGAAACCTTACAGAGATAGTGGATTCAGCTCTGACTTCTGCCAATGTCTCCGCCCCTATTCATTCGCTTGTTATTGACGCTATATTTGAGGGTGTAGGCTCGGTGCTTAGCTTTCTTCCTATCATTGTGGTGCTTTACTTCTTTTTGTCTATGCTTGAAGACAGCGGCTATATGGCGAGAGTCGCGTTCTTTATGGATAAGCTTTTGCGAAAACTGGGACTATCCGGCAGAAGTATCGTCCCGATGCTGATAGGCTTCGGCTGCAGTGTTCCTGCCATCATGGCTGCGAGAACCCTGCCCTCCGACAGAGACCGAAAGATGACGAGACTTCTGATACCTTTTATGAGCTGCAGTGCAAAGATGCCAATCTATGCTTTCTTTGCGGCAGCATTTTTTCCGAAATATGCGGCTGTCGTGACTATAGCTCTTTATCTTATCGGTATAGTCATGTCTATAGTTGTGGCTCTGATCGGAAAGAAAACATTGTTTTCCGGAGAAGCGGTTCCTTTTGTTATGGAGCTTCCCAACTACAGACTTCCGGGACTTAAAAATGTTGTAATGCTTATGTGGGATAAGGCAAAGGATTTCCTTCAGAGAGCCTTTACGGTTATCTTTCTCGGAACCATCGCTGTATGGTTTTTGAAGAATTTTGATCTCGGATTTAACCTTGTAACGGATTCCGAAAAGAGCATACTTGCGGTACTTGCCGGAGGCATCGCGCCATTATTCGCGCCGCTCGGGTTCGGAAACTGGAAGATAGTGACATCCCTCATCTCAGGTTTCCTTGCGAAGGAGAGTGTGGTCTCCATGCTTACTGTGCTTTATGGTGGAACTTCCGGACTAAGGGCGGAACTAAGCGGTCTCACAGCCTTTGTGTTTCTGGTGTTTTGCCTCCTGTACACTCCATGCGTGGCGGCTATTGCGTCCGTAAAACAGGAGTCCGGAGGAAGAGCAGCGATAATTACAGTTTTGTTCCAATGCTTCGTTGCCTGGGTAGTGGCTTTCCTGGTGAGGATTTTGGGACTTGCCTTAGGATTTGTTTAAATCAGATGTGGTGTTATGGCGTATAACGACAAAAGAAAGAATAAATACAGAAACGATAAATACATAAAAAAATCAGGGAAGACAAGTTTTATCACCTGGCTGGTGATAGCCATTGCGGTTATATATACCACATTTTTGCAATCTCATCCAGGAAATGTTAAGCCCGGGACAGTTAAACCGGAAACAGTTAAAACTGAATCTGTCTATGAGATACCTGAATATTCCGGAGAAACCTACGCTGTCATAAATGGTAATGTTCCCTTCTTTACGGCAGATGATATGACCACAGAGGCTTTCGAAACCTACAGTGATTTTGATTCTCTGGGACGCTGCGGTGTGGCCTATGCCAATGCCTGCAGTGAGCTTATGCCCGGAAAGAAGCGCGGCGACATATCCCATATAAAGCCTACAGGATGGGTACAGAGGAAGTATCCGGGAATTGTGGATTCAGATCCTCCGTATCTTTACAACAGAAGTCATTTGATCGCATATTCACTGACTGCGGAGAATGACAATGAAAGAAATCTCATCACCGGCACAAGATATATGAACTATGACGGGATGCGTCCTTTTGAGGAGATGGTTGTGGAATATATTGACAAGACCGATAACCATGTTCTCTACAGAGTGACTCCCATGTTTACCGGAGACAATCTGCTTGCTGACGGAGTGTTGATGGAGGCATTGTCCGTAGAAGACGGCGGGAAGGGCATATGCTTTTGCGTGTACTGCTACAATGTCCAGCCCGGAATAGAGATCAACTACAGAACGGGAGAAAACAGGAAGATAAAGTAGTACTGATATTGAAAATGCAAGGGATGTGTGCGGTATGACAGGGCACCAATCCGTTGCATTTTCTGCGTTTTGGCTTCTGCTGGTAATTTCTGATTTTGTTATTTCAGTAAAGGATAAAATTTTCCGGATTTTACGGAAATAAAAAGTAACTTTTTGTTGACATTGCCGCATAAGTCTTGTATCATAACACTCGCGTCACTGATAAGGTGTTCGCGAAAAGCAATTGCGGGTGTAGTTCAATGGTAGAATGTCAGCCTTCCAAGCTGAACATGTGGGTTCGATTCCCATCACCCGCTGAACTGCCCAGATAGCTCAGTTGGTAGAGCAGAGGACTGAAAATCCTCGTGTCACTGGTTCGATTCCGGTTCTGGGCATCCAAGATGATAAAGACAGCGATAACATTCACACTGAAACTGATCATCTTTTGTATAGTGTTTCGTTCTTCACAGAAATGAAAGTTGAACGGACATTAATAATGCGCGAGTAGTAGAGTGGTACTACGTCGCCTTGCCAAGGCGAAGATCGCGGGTTCGATCCCCGTCTCGCGCTCGACTTTTTGAGAAGGAATCGTTGAGAAATCAACGGTTCCTTTTCTTTTTTTATGTATTCAAATTTTTTCTTGGCAGAAGTAATGGTTTCTTATGATAAGGTCGACTATATATTTAGTTGACTTACAGGAGATAATACTTTTCGAAGGAGGAAAAGGGATGATTATTAAAGCTGTAAAATTATTCGAAAATGGATTCATGACACAGTTCCTTGCTTTTGGCGGAGAAGGGAAGGATGGACTGGATCCGACCAAAAAGTATCGGTCGAGCCTTCAGAATTATGTGATAGATACCGGTAAAGAAGTCATACTTGTAGATACCGGAGTGCCATCTGAAATGCCTGAACAGGTGCCGGATGAAAAAACCATGATTTACATGGGAAAGAAAGTTGCTAATTATGTTGATGCACTTGCTGATGCCGGATATAAGCCTGAGCAGATCAGCAAAATTCTGATAACACATAAACATGCCGATCATACAGGAGAATTGCGCGCTTTTCCAAATGCAACAATCTATGCTGCAAGAGAAGAGTGCAAGGCAGATGAACTTAAGTCATTTTCAAATGTTGTGCCTGTGGACTTTACGGATGGGGCCTATAAGAACTTTAATGCTTCAAAGAAGATTGCTGACGGAGTCTGGTTTATTGAAGCGAAGGGACATACAATAGGTAACAGCATTGTGATCGTGGAGGACGGTGGTCTGTATTACATGATCCATGGAGATGTAACCTATACGGATGAAGCCCTTTATGAAAACAAGCTTTCAATTGTGTTTGAGGATGTTAAAGCGGCAAGAGAGACTCTCGATGCGGTACGGGAGTTCATAAAAAACAATCCTACGGTATATCTCTCCACACATACACCGCTGGGATATGAGAACCTGGAAGCGAAGAAGGTAACGGATCTCGATAATCCACCGGAAAGCAAGCCTGTAGGTGAGATTTCGTTCGGTAAGGCAACGGGCAAGTATGTCTGCACGGTTTGCGGCTATATTTATGATTCTGCCGAAAATGACGGGGTAGCTTTTGAAGATTTACCTGATGATTGGAAATGCCCGAAATGTAAGCAGGGCAAAGAAAAATTCAATAAAGCATAAAAATATCAAGTATCAAGTTCTTTTCAGTATAGGGTGATATTATCTGATCTTCTTTACATAATAAATATACCGGCTGGATCATTTGTGATCTGGCCGGTTTTAATTCGGTTCGATTAATAGTTCTAAGATAGATGCTAACACGTCGTCCCAAAAAATCAGTCTAAGCGGTCTCCGTTGCCATATACTTCTGCAAAGCGGGCGGAAAAAGATGAGGAGCGACCTCCTGCATAAAGATGTGAAATGTCTCCAAAGGAAGATACTCTGAACTGAGCGATTTCCTTTCGTCTTTCTTCTGTGTATATCACTGTGACAGAAGAGGGTGCTGCACAAAATCCATGCCAAAGCTGCATTGGAGAAATGTGCAGAAGGTGTGCCAGAAGAACGCATTCTACACCAAAATGGCAGAATAAAGCTATAGTATCTGTGTTGGCCTGCTCAACCCTAAATAGATTTCCGTCATGTCTATAGCCATGATTCATAAGAAGTTCATCCAGACCGGAAGTGACTTTATGAAATGCTTCAGGGACAGAGCTTTCTTTGAAAACATTGGCATCCAACCAATGAACAGCGTCATAAAAAAGTGGTTCCACTGTCCAGTCCTGAGGCAGCCAGTCCCATGAAATCTTCTTTTGGTCTTTTACGTCCGGCCTGTTGATCAATGCTTCATTGAATTCTCTTAACCATGGAAGTGTAACTGCTGCTTTTCCAAATTTTTTCAAAGTAAGGGAAGCCGTATCCTGAGCACGACCCATTGGCGATACATAAAACTCTTTGATGTCTTCTGTTTTATATAGACGTTCTGCAAGAAGCGATGCTTCTTTCCATCCGGTTTCCGTAAGTGAATCATGTTCGTAGTCCGGATCTCCATGGCGAATGATTAGTATTTTCATAAAGTCCCTCCAAAGAATAAGCGTTATCTCGATTATCTTATCATTATGTCACATTTCTTTAACTATTAATGCCTTTTTTCGGTCTGTGAATCCTTTTCTTGCTTGACCCTATGGCTTCTTCCGGGCATACAAGAATACAGAGATGACATCCTACACATCTGCTTCCATCCAGAGAGATCTTTCTGTCATCGCTGATCTTTATAGCCTGATGTCCACCGTCAGCGCACGAAATCACACATCTTCCGCAACCTATACATCTGTCCTTATCAAATCTCGGGAATACTATAGTGTCACGTTCAAGAATATCTGTGGTTTCACTTACAGTATCCAGCGACAGCCCTCTGAGCTCACTGACATTATTAAGAGCATTTTTCGCAAGATAGTAGTTAAGCCCCGATTTAAGGTCATCAATAATACGGTATCCATACTGCATTACTGCCGTTGTGACCTGTACACTTCCCGCACCTAAGAGGATAAATTCCAGGGCATCGGACCAGTCTTCGATTCCGCCCATGCCGCTTATATGCATACCTTTAAGCTTCGGATTCTTTCCAAGCTCCGCCATAAAGCGAAGCGCGATTGGTTTTACAGCGTTTCCGCTATAGCCTCCTAAAGCAGATTTTCCATGAACCGAAGGATCGGCAACATAGGTATGTAGGTTTACTCCGGTTATACTCTTTATGGTATTTATTGCGGAAAGGCCATCCGCACCGCCACGAAGAGCTGCTTCGGCTGCCGGGCTCATGGTTGCGACATTCGGCGTGAGTTTTGCAAGAATAGGAATAGTGGCACCGCGCCTTGCAGCCTTTGTAAAACGCTCCACCAGTTCCGGAACCTGTCCTATATCTGAACCAAGGCCTTCTTCGGACATATTAGGGCATGAGAAATTAAGCTCTATGGCGTCAGCACCGTTTTCTTCGCAGAGTCGGGAAAGGTTTTCCCATTCCTCATCATTTCTGCCCATTATAGAAGCAAGAATGAATTTTGAAGGATACTTTCTCTTCAGGTGTCTGAATATCTCCATGTTTTCTTCCACACTATGGTCAGAAAGCTGCTCTATATTTTTAAAACCTATTATGTTCCCACCGGACCCTTTTATGGCAGAAAACCTGGGTGATGCTTCATGAATGTCGAAGTTGCATATGGTTTTAAAGGATGCTCCTGCCCATCCGGCTTCAAAGGCTCTTGAGCACATATCATATGAGCTTGCAACAACGGATGAAGACAGAAGGAAAGGATTTTCAAGCGGTATACCGCAGATATCTGTTCTTAGGCGGATTTCATCCTTAGGAAGTGATACCTCAAGAGACGGTCTGACCTCGTCATATAACCGTGTGATTACATTCTTGACAGGAACTTCCCCTGAACGAACACACGCTCTTTCGCAAGGAGCATCACAGCTTATACAGGGATTTTCTTCCGGAAGACTTGCCGCAGCAACATTCTCGTTATCGAACCATATGCTTCTGAGGAACTTATCAGGCTCAAGCTTAGGACATGCAATGCTGCAGGGGGCATGGTAACACAATGCACATTTCATTATGTCTTTTCGATACAATATTCTTTCAATCATATTTAACCTCGGTAAATTTCAGCTATTACTAACTTCACATTCAAAAAATTCTTATTATTAATAATCGTCAAAATGCAGTCTTTATATAAAAGCTGACTAACAGGATTCCGAACTGTCTATTGAAAGTCTGGCCTGTCAATAATAAGTACATTATATTGTAAAAATTCTGCCGCTATAGGCCGTGATTATAACAAGAGATAGGAAAAACCCAGTAGACAGATAGGTTGATACTGGGTATATTTCTACACAAGAAAACCAAAACCAAACCGAAGACAAAACAATAAGATTAAGGGTGGTTTCGATAAAAGAATATACAACTGGGGAGTCTGCTGAAGAGGCTGATTCAAAAATGACGAGAGGTACACATTTATAGCTGAGGAGAAGAGATATGGCTGGAAAGAAAAGTAACAGAATATATGATTTTGATACCGTCGTGAATCGCCGTAACACTGACTGCCTGAAATATGATTTCGCAAAAGAACGAAAAGGAAGAGAGGATCTTCTGCCGCTATGGGTAGCTGACATGGATTTTCGTCTTCCGGAGGAAATTCTGGAGGATCTGAGAGCGCGGATAGATCATGGGATTTTCGGTTATACCGATCCGAAGGACAGTTACTTTGAGGCTCTTGGTTCCTGGACAGAGAAGCATTACGGGTATTCAGTTGACAGAAGGTGGGTGACGATAGGCCCCGGTGTTGTGTATGCGCTTGCGAACTGTGTAAGGGCATATACAGATCCTGGCGAGAAGATCCTGATCCAGCAGCCGGTCTACTATCCCTTCGGAGAAGTCATCAGGGATAATGGCAGAACTCTTGTGGACTCGCCTCTTAAGGAAATCAATGGTCACTATGAAATGGATTTTTCGGATCTTGAGAAGAAGCTGTCAGATAAGGCACTTAAACTTTTTATACTATGTAATCCTCACAATCCGGTGGGACGTGTATGGACAAGAGAGGAGCTGCTTCACGTAGTTGTTTTATGTGTCAAGTATGATGTTATTCTCGTCAGCGATGAAATTCACTGTGATTTTATCTATCCGGGATATGAGTTCACCTCAGGTCTATCTCTGGGCTCAGCCTATAGAGATCATCTGGTGGTTCTTCACTCCCCGAGCAAAACATTTAACATCGCCGGTCTTCAGATAGCCAATGCCATAATTCCTGATAAAACACTTCGTCTAAAATATAAAAAGACCAATGCCGCCAATGGCTACAGCCAGCCCAATATCATGGGGCTTAAAGCATTGGAATCCGTATATACAAAAGGTGAGAACTGGCATGTGGAGCTCCTTCGGTATCTCAAGGAAAATGTTGATTTCGTGAAGGATTATATACAGAAGTATCTGCCTGGATTGAGGCTGATAGAGCCTGAGGGCACATATCTTTTATGGATTGATTTTTCGGGGCTTGGATTAACAGATGAGGAACTTGAAGACCTGATAACGGACAGAGCACATCTGTGGCTGGATCCGGGAGGAATCTTCGGACCTGAAACTGCGCAGTTTGAAAGGTTTAATATTGCATGTCCGAGAAAGACATTGGAACAGGCATTTGGGCAATTGAAAGATGCGGTGGAGAGATAATCAACCAAAACACGCGTTTATAGATGAGGAGGAGTGGTCATGGAATACAGTATAGAAACACGATGTCAACATTTGCAAGGAACAGATATTAATGAGCATTACGGTGCGGTAAGTTTTCCCATATATCAGTCGTCGACCTTTGCACATAAAGGTTTTGGTGTTAGTTCGGGATATGATTATTCAAGGCTTCAGAATCCCACAAGGGATCATCTTGAAAAAATAGTTGCGGGGCTTGAGCATGGGACAGACTGCATAGCATTGGCAAGCGGTATCAGCGCTATAGGATGTGTTATGGAGTTGTTCAAGCCCGGAGATCATGTACTTATCGATGAAGACCTCTATGGCGGAAGCATCAGACTTTTCCGTGAGATAAACCGGAAAAACGGGGTTGAGTTCAGTTCCGCTCCTTTGCACGAAGCTGCGGTGGAAAGCCTTATTAAAGACAATACCAAAGCGATTTATCTGGAAACGCCTACCAATCCCCTGATGAATGTGACGGATCTAAGAAAGCTTTACGGGATAACGAAGCGACTGGGCATACTGCTTATCGTTGACAATACATTCATGTCTCCGTATCTTCAGAATCCGCTGGACCTTGGCGCAGACATCGTGATACACAGCGGTACCAAATTTCTGGCAGGACATCACGATGCCATAGCCGGATTTATCGTAGTAAAGGATCCGGCTCTTTCTGAACGCCTCAGATTCCTTTTCAAAAGTACCGGTGCAGGTCTGTCTCCATTTGATTCATGGCTCATTATAAGAGGCATTAAAACTCTGGCTGTACGACTGGACAGGGCTGAGGAAAATGCCCACAGGATTGTGGATTTTCTAAAGCACCATAAGCATGTGACCCGTGTATTATATCCGGGATTAAGGGACCATCCGGGATATGAAATCATGAAGGAACAGGCACGAGGATTCGGTGCCATGATAACCTTTGATGTGCCATCTAAGGAATTTGCTGTAAGGGTACTGGAAAACCTTAACATTATCCTCTTCGCTGAAAGTCTGGGAGGAACGGAATCACTTATCACATATCCCGTGACCCAGACCCATGCGGATGTACCGCCGGAGATCCTTGAGCGAAATGGGATAAGGGAAACTACACTCCGTTTGTCTGTGGGAATTGAAAATGTTGAAGATCTGACAGAAGATCTGAGACATGCCTTTGAAGCGGCTTCTTCATATATCTAAAGGTGAATATTTACTCTCATCTCAAAAACCGTAGAAATTGGGGTCAGGTAGTGCGCCCGGCTAAGGGCGCTTCACATAGTGGATTGAGAACGTCCACCTGATAAGTTGCGAGCCACAACATCAGAAGCGAGTTTTGTGTGGTATGCGGCAACGTATACTGTAAAGCGTAAACAGCATGGCTGTAGGGGCAGTATTCAGCATCGTAAGACCATCATACCCGGAGGACGACGCAGTTGCCTGTGCGGAAGTCTATATAGAGGGAATCGATATTGGCGAGATTCTCTTTGCTCTGGCGGTGTCGGTTAGACGTGGGGCTAGTAAACAATCAGGAGGAATCTATTCACTATAGAAAATGCCGCCATCTGAAATTAAAAATCAATACAGTATTGAAACAAGAACGTGTGTATGGTATAATGAATCTACATTGATGAGTATCCCCCAAGTCTTTGAACGCTGAGAGAGGTTATACATGAGAAATATAGGTGATGTTATAGCACGTAACCGAAGAAAAAAGAAACTGTCCCAGATAGATTTGGCTAAGCTTCTTGGCGAATATGGTATCTCCATTAAAAATGCGGGTATCAGTGCATGGGAAAAAGGAAACAGTACACCCAATGCAGAGGCACTTTTGGCACTGTGTAAGATTCTTGAAATATACGATATCTATACGGAATTCATCGGGGAGAATCCTTTGGATCCCTTTATAGAGCTTAATGAGGAAGGCATACAGAAGGTTCTTGATTATATCAATCTTTTGGAAAAGTCCGGTGATTATAAAAAACTGCCGGAGGGAGTTATCCCTATGCCCGTCCGGTATATGAAGGTTGCGCTTACCCGTGCATCTGCCGGTACCGGAAACTTCCTTGATGAAGAAAATTTTGAAGTGATGGAGATAAGGGAACCGGTTCCTGATAAAGCTGATTTTGGCGTTTATATCGCCGGTGACAGTATGGAACCCAGGTTTCACGACGGAGAGCTTGTCTGGATCGAGCAGAGGGAAAATCTCGAATCCGGTGATATAGGGCTTTTCTTTTTCGATGATATGACCTACATAAAGAAGTATGTGTCCAATAAACTTGGGACATTCCTTGTATCTCTGAATGCAAAGTATAAACCTGTCAGGGTAGATGAATCCGCTACTTTCAGGATTTTCGGAAAGCTTGCGGAGTGATGAGTATCTACATCGCCATAGATATGAAAAGCTTTTATGCATCTGTAGAATGTGTCGCAAGGGGACTGGATCCTCTGAAGGCAAAGCTGCTGGTGGCGGATGCCACAAGATCGGATCAGACCATCTGTCTTGCAGTATCTCCGGCTTTAAAAGCTATCGGTGTTCCGGGCAGACCCAGACTTTTTGAGGCGAAGCAGGCTATCAGAAAATACGAGCAGACGTATCGCACAAAAGTTTCTTATATCACTGCTACTCCGCGTATGGCCGAGTACGAAAAAACCTCAGCCAAAATCTATGGGATATTTTTAAAATACGCATCCTCTGAGGATATTCACATATACAGTATAGATGAGTGTTTTATCGATTGTACGCCATATCTCCATTTCTACGAAACTGAAGCCATAAGGTCCGGACAGCATCCTGCACATATCATGGCTATAACCATGATAAGGGATGTCCTTAAAAATACGGGAATCACAGCCACAGTGGGAATAGGTACAAATTTATATCTTGCCAAAATAGCTATGGATATCGTGGCAAAGAAATCCCCTGCAGACAAAGACGGAGTCCGCATCGCCGGACTTACGGAGGAAAGCTATAGGTATCTCCTCTGGGAACACAAGCCATTGACGGATTTCTGGCAGATCGGTCGTGGTAAAGCAGCAAGGCTCGAAAAAAATCACATGTACACCATGGGAGACATTGCCGAGCGTTCACAGTGTGATGAAGAGTGGTTTTATAAGGTTTTCGGAATAGATGCTGAGATACTCATAGATCACGCCTGGGGTGTAGAACCTGTGACCATGTATGATATTAAACACTATAAAAGTGATAATCATTCTCTTTCCAATGGTCAGGTTCTTCCGAGACCCTACAAATATGATGAAGCATGTATAGTTTTCAAGGAAATGATAGATATCTTATGCTGTGATATGTATAAGAAAAAACTTGTCTCTTCAAGGTTTACGTGGTGGATCAGTTATGATTATAAGAGTCTTGAATATTTCCCAAGCTATGACGGAAGACTTGCCATTGACTGGTACGGGAGACTTCATCCCGCCCATTCAACCGGAACCGTAAGATTTAAATCAGCCACCAATACCGCCAATATCGTTATCGAAGGGATCATGAAGGATGTAGATAAAAAAAGTGACCACAGGGTACTTTTAAGGAGGCTTGGAATATGCGCCTGTGATGTTAAATCTGATAACGGAGTATATCAATTGGATCTCTTTACAGACTACGATGCTCTGAATAGAGATAGACAACTTCACGCAGCGCTTCTGGAGGTGCGAAACAGATATGGAGCCAATGCCATGCTGAAAGGAATTAATTTTTTGGAAGGTGCAACCACAAAGATGAGGAACGAACAGATCGGAGGCCACAGAGCATAGGAAATCTCCGGTATGTCGCCAAACCGGATGGCTAAAGGCTCGATTGATCTGCGGTATATGTAATAGTTCAGTCGGTGGACCAGGGGGACGGGGTTGGTGGTCCATTTTCCTAAAATGGACCACCAACCCCGTCCCCCTGGTCCACCGACTGAACTGTTACCGGTATATAACTAAATCGGAGGAACAATTATGAACACTATTGACAATTCAAAATTATCTCCTTCGTTCAGATACAGAGGTGTTTTAGAGAAAGGCAAGCCTGTACATGATAAAAATGACAGCTTTTCAATCAGGCATCCGGCCATGGATCTTTCAAGGAGAGCTAAAATATTCAGCCCTTTTGACGCATTGAAAGGCTTCAATGAGGAGTTGATCAAGACCGAAGAGTCACTTGAAGCTTTACAGGCAGGAATTTCCCATCTCCAAAAGAAGATACGGTACTATACGCTTGTAAATGATGCCGTAAAAAACAAAAAAGTATTGCCTAAATGGGAAGAAGTGTAGTTTTTCGTATCCGTTTCTTTGCTATATCTGAATTATACTTTTATAATTACTTTGTAACATCAAACAAGGAAAGAACTATGGGACATCATGTTACATTGATAAACTAAGAAATACCCGTGATATCGGCGGAATGAAAACGCTGGATAAAAGAAAGATTATCTCCGGTAAGCTTTTTAGATCAGGTAACTTAAATGAATTATCGTTAACAGACAATCATAGAATAGAGTCTATAAGGGAAAAATCATGAAGATTGAATGGATTGATGGTTCTGGTATCAAGACCGCTATTGAAAATAAAGAAATCGTAATATCTGCAAATAGAGAAGGACTTCTTTCGCTGGCAAAGCAGTTAACAGCATTGGCTGACGGTGTTCCGGGTGATCACATACATTATGATGCCTATAATTCTCTTGAAGAAGGATCGGCAGAAATGACTATTGAACTACTGTAGCATTCCATGCCGGGTTCGAATATATCCATCCTAAGGATTTATTGAAAAAACGAAACTATTGCTGGAGGTGTTTAATTGAAAAAGATTAAAATGGTATTGTTTGATTTGGATGGTACATTGCTGCCAATGGACATGGAAGAATTTACAGGAGGCTATTTCAAGCTTCTTGCGTCCAAGGCTGCTCCCCGTGGGTATGACCTTCAGTCTATTGTGAAAGCTATCTGGCACGGTGTTATGGCGATGGTGAAGAACGATGGATCCTGTAAAAATGAGGACGCATTCTGGAAGGACTTTGCTTCTATATTTGGAGAGGATAAGGCAGTAGAGGATCGTCCGTTATTTGATGAATTCTATGCAAATGAGTTTAAGGATGCAAAGATATTCTGCGGTTACAACCGGGAGGCTGCAGAGACGGTACGATGGATAAAGAACCGGGGATTCCGAATTGCCCTTGCAACTAATCCACTGTTTCCTTCTGTTGCAACAGAAACACGTATCCGTTGGGCTGGACTGGAGCCAGATGAGTTTGAATTCTTTACGACCTATGAGAACTCAAACTACTGTAAACCAAACCTTGGTTACTACCGTGAAGTACTGGAGAAGGCTGGGTTAAATGGTGAGGACTGCCTTATGGTCGGAAACGATGTTAGTGAAGATATGATTGGTGCGGAGCTTGGCATGAAGGTGTTTTTGCTGACTGATTGTATGATCAATAAGGAAAATAAAGATATCAATCAGTACCCTCATGGGGACTTTGAGGAACTTAAAAAATATATGGAAAAGGAAATAATGCCAGAATAGCAGTATAAGGGAATGCTTTGGTATATTAAGGGATTTTAGGAAGATGAAATGAAATAAAAGAGGTTTTTTATGAGAATTTTTAACCTGATAGAAAATACAGAAGGGAAAGCAGGAAGTATAAGTATTATAAGAATAAAGGTGGTATGAAACATGCTTAAAAAAATAATTGGTGTAGTGTTGATACTCACAGGCGGATTCTTCACGTTTGCAGCCGCAAAAGCTGTTTTTACTAATCCTGCTACTGTGAATCAATTAGAAGAAGCGCCGTTCATAACCAACGGCAAGATAGATCCTGCCAATGAAGGAAAAGATATAATATTGCTGGTATCAACTGACTTAATAGATAATGCTGAAGACTATGAACTTGGTCTGAGATTTAAATATCCGGTGATCCATCGTGAAGTTGAAGAACTGAAATATGACGGCGTAGATCAGATCAAATGGGAACGTTTATATAGTTTTAGCAATGAAGAAACATTAACTGATGAGGTTTTCTTTGGAAACATAAGCGGTCTTGAGTATGAAGTTGACAGTAGTTTGTTGATCAGTCTTGGAGGAAGTTCAAAACAGCTGCAAAGGACTGATTACAACGAGGAAGATCTTAAGGTTCTATTTGATGATATTCAGGGGCTTGATGCCGAAGAATATAATGATGTTCTTTATATCACGGACACTGATTCCAGATACTTTAAAAACTGCGATGGAAAAAAGGCTTCTGACTTATTGTGGAATGATTATACCGAACAGGTAGGTGCCATAAGGATAAGCTACCGCGGAACCGTAGTTGATAATATTGATTCAATTGCTCTTATAGGAAAACAGGTAGGTAATCGACTTGAAAAATCAGATACTATTGATTCTATATCATGTTTTGAGAACATACACAGTAAAGAAGAACTTATGAAAGAACATAAGAAAACTTCTGCTTTTGGTATCGGATTTGGTTTGATAGTGAGCATTGCCTTATTGTTGTCAGGTGTATTTCTTGTTGTTAAGAGTTAATGTGAAATCCTACGCACATAAAAGTCCCCATCGGAATTAATCCGATGGGGACTTTTAATGTGGTTCTATCCTTCATGCTCAGTGATTTTGCCTGCCGGCAACTGGGCAAGTACTACAGCTATAAAAACAATAATGCATCCGAGCATTTCCTTGAGAGTCATGGTCTCATGGAGTATGAGCCATCCGAAGAAAACCGCAAATACAGATTCCATGCTCATGATGAGAGGAGCAATGGCGGGATTCGTTGTTCGCTGCCCCAGAATCTGGAGCGTATAAGCAACACCGCTGGAAAGGATACCGGAGTACAGTATCGTAAGTCTGGCTTCCCAAATAGCAGCAAAAGAAGGCGTTTCGAAAATTATAGTCAGGAGCATAGACATTAACCCAACAACGGCAAACTGCACGCAGGATATCAATACACCATCTGTGTAGCCTGTTGAAAAGTGGTCAATGACCAGAATATGAGCCGAAAATGTAAAAGCACCAAGCAGGCAGAGAATATCCCCTTTTCCTATGGAAAAACCTTCCTTTATACATAAAAAGTAAAATCCCGTGATTGCAGTGAAAACACAGAACCATATGAGTTTTGTAACTTTTTTTCCGAGGAAAAGACCTATAACCGGAACTATAACTATGTAAAGTGCAGTTATAAAGCCTGCCTTTCCCGCTGTGGTGCTGCTTAGACCGACTTGTTGGAGATTACTTGCAATTGACAGCACTAAACCGCAGAATATACCGCCTATCATTGAATTTTTGTTAAGGGTCATTTCCTTTTCTTTTGATAAAGGATTATATCTTGTGCGCCTTTTTCGGAAAAATATTGTAACCGGGATAAGTACCAAAAGACCTATAAAGCTTCTTGACATGTTGTATGTAAAAGGACCTACAAATTCCATGCCTGCACTTTGTGCAACAAAAGCCGAACCCCAGATAAGTGAGGCGGTCAAAAGCATCAGATTTCCCTTTATTTGTTCATTCATAAATGTCTCCGTATTTTGGTCAGATTTTAGTTGAAGGTTGGTTTTTCGGAAAGCCGAAAGAAACCCGATTCCCAGTATCATATCACGAAAAATTATAGCCTTAAACCAGGAATGATTTTAATTGCGGTGGTTATATTCCTGAAAATTTGGTAAAATGTTTCACATATAGAACGATATAAAAAATATCTTTTCAGGAGAGGGGGAGTAATATGTTTTGCGAGAATTGTGGGAACGAAATTAAAGACGATGCCAGATTTTGCCCGGTTTGCGGCGCACGGGTTAATTCCACGGCAGCACCGGTAGGGTCTGCACCGGCGGTCGCAGAAGGATATCAGGCTTCTTCAACGCCTCAGGAAATGAACAGAGGATATCAGGCTGCCCCTATGCCTCAGGAAATGAACAGAGGATATCAGGAAATCGGAAGCAGGGAAGATATCCAAGGACAAAGGGTTACGGAAAACATTTATCTCTGTCCTGATGGAGCTTATCGCTGGGTTTATGAGTTTGATATGATCAAAAATCCGACGATACTTATAACTGTATGGAAAGTGCTGTTAATGTCTTTCGCCATAGTGATCTTCATAATGCTGTTTTTTACTATCATAGAAGATGGTCTTGATGATCTTCCTGATCTCATTGGATTTTTTGGAGGATTTGTTTTAATTATGCTTTTCATGGCAGCACTTAGTGCTGTGGCATATTTCATAGTTGCGATGTCCTACGGTCTTAAATACATGGTTCTTTTTACCATGGATGAAAATCAGATAGAACACAGACAGATGAAGAATCAGTTTGATAAGGCCAAGGCTATGGGATGGCTTTCTGCAGCTGCAGGACTTGCCACCGGAAGCATTGGCAGAGCCGCACCGGGTATTCTTGCCGCAACCAAGACTGCTTCAATCTCGGTTTTTGGTAATGTAAAGAAGGTCAAATCAGACAGAAGGCATAATGTGATTTATGTTAATGAGACATTGGAACATAACCAGATTTACGTGGATGATGCTGATTTTGATTTTGTACGGAACTATATCATAGAGCGCTGCAGAAACGCAAAGAAGGTCAGCTGATGAATCCGGTCATACTGAAACAGTAAGATGCTTCTTTGGTGGACTTAAAGATTGTTTGTTATATATTATCTGAGTTACAGAGAAGTTATGGGTTTGCAGAGTTGTAATAAATCATTGGACTTTTACCTGGAAACTTTTATAATTGATATTGTTTTAAAAGCAGATCGGGAATCACACCCGGTCTGTTTTTTGGAAGAATCACTCACTAATACCCACAGGCAAGCCTGTTGGTTTTCCCTCTTCAAATACGAAAGGAATTTTTATGACATCTACATTGAGAAGAACCTGGGCCGAGATCAACCTCGACAATCTTGCATTTAACTATAAAAAAATAAGAGAATACATAGGAGAGAACGTTAAGTTTCTCGGAGTTGTAAAGGCAGACGCTTACGGACACGGATCCGTTCAGGTGGCGTCAAAGCTTCAGAGTCTCGGAGCAGATTATCTTGCGGTCAGCAGCATTGACGAAGCTATGGAGCTTAGGGTTAATGATGTCACCATGCCTATCCTCATTCTCGGACACACACCGAAGGAGCAGGTGGACAGACTGATTTCTTATGACATCACCCAGGCAGTAACCTGTGAAGCAAAGGCCATAGAATATAACGAAGAGGCATTAAGACTCGGAAAAACCTTGAAAATACATATCAAGGTGGATACGGGAATGTCTCGACTTGGATATATATGTGAAGGCGATTATTTCCAGCATGGTGTTGATGGAATTGTTGATGCCTGCGAGCTTCCGGGACTTGAGCCGGAAGGTATTTTCACACATTTTGCAGTATCAGATGAAGTCGGCGAAGAGTATGTAGAGTACACTAAGCATCAGTTTAAACTTTTTACTGACATAATTGACGCAGTGGAAAAGAAGACCGGAATGAAGTTTAAAATCCGTCACTGTGCAAACACCGGTGCAACAGTTGACTATCCGGAAACATATCTTGATATGGTGCGCCCCGGACTTTTGCTTTATGGTTACGGTGATTACGCTAAAAGACTTGGACTAAAGCCTATTATGACCATGAAAACTACCGTCAGCACTATCAAAATATATCCGGCGGGAACAAAAATCAGCTATGGTGGGCTGTTCACAACAACAAAGGACAGAACCCGTATCGGAGTAGTTCCTTATGGCTATGCTGATGGATTCTTCCGCTCACTTTCCAACAAATTCAGTGTCATAACCTCTGACGGACCTGCTGAGGTTCGCGGTCGTATCTGTATGGATATGTGCATGATTGATCTGACAGACAAGCCTAATGTAGGAGTCGGAAGCGAAATTGAAATATTCGGCGAAAACAATCCTATAGAGAGGATGGCTGAGATGGCCGGTACAATTCCCTACGAAATCGTATGTGCCGTAAGCAAACGTGTCCACAGAGTTTATATATCTGACGGTAATGTTGTCTTCAGGGAGCTCATGCTCAGAATGTGATCTGCATTTTGAAATTGACATGGAGTTATGGCAGCTCAGAGGATATACAGGCCTATGTAAAACGGATTTCCGGCGGTTGTGATCACCTATGAATCCGGGTTATGGATGCAATGAGAAATATTCACGCCGGAAATACACTTGTGCAGCTTGACATGTATCCGGCTATGGTCTAAAATTCACAGACATAAAGGCAAAGGCGTCTTGGAGAAAACTCCGAGACGCCTTTGCTTTTATAACAAGATACAAACCGCGGAAGTATCATCTTGTAACTTAAGGCATATGTGCAATGGGGCAGCATACTAAATGATAGTGTGCTGCCCTTTGCGCATAAAGAGGAGATTTCTGATTATGGCGAATTCGCCAAAATTAAGAAGCTGTCTCTTGTGTATGAAGTGGAGAGGAGTATGTTATGAGTCAGGATATTCTACAAGCTATAGATTCCAGCGTGTTTGGAGTATGGTTTTTGATAGGTGCGGCCCTTGTGTTTTGGATGCAGGCCGGATTTGCAATGTGTGAGGCAGGTTTTACCAGAGCCAAGAATACAGGAAATATCATCATGAAAAATCTGATGGATTTCTGTATCGGTACCGTGGTGTTCATCCTTATAGGTTTCAGCTTTTTCCTTGGGGAGGATTTTCTAGGCATTATCGGAAAGCCGGGATTTGACATTATCACAGATTATGCAAATTTTGACTGGTCGAACTTCGTGTTCAATCTTGTGTTCTGCGCCACAACCGCAACCATCGTTTCCGGATCCATGGCAGAAAGAACCAAATTCCTGTCTTATTGTGTATACTCCGCAGTCATATCCGCAGTGATCTACCCTATAGAAGCTCACTGGACCTGGGGCGGCGGCTGGCTCTCACAGCTCGGTTTCCACGATTTTGCCGGTTCAAACTGTATTCACATGGTGGGTGGAATTTCAGCTCTTATAGGAGCTGCGATGCTCGGACCCAGAATCGGAAAGTTCACAAAGGACGATGACGGAAAGATAGTCAAGGTTAATGCTTTCCCCGGACACAATCTCGTAGCTGCCGCACTTGGTGTATTCATTCTCTGGTTTGGATGGTATGGTTTCAACGGAGCTGCCTGTACTTCCATAGAACAGCTCGGATCAGTATTTACCACAACAACCATTGCACCTGCATTTGCTACAGTTGCATGTATGATATTTACATGGGTTAAATATGGAAAACCTGATATATCCATGTGTCTCAATGCCTCCCTGGCAGGTCTTGTTGCCATCACCGCACCTTGTGATGTTACAGATGCATTTGGAGCAATAATCATCGGTTCGGTTGCAGGACTTCTGGTATGTTTCGGTGTATGGTTCCTTGATTACAGACTTCACGTTGACGATCCTGTAGGTGCCGTAGCGGTTCATTGTTTAAATGGTATGTGGGGTACCATAGCTGTTGGTTTGTTTGCAACAAGCAGTGCTCCCGGCTACAGCATTGCAGACTCAGCCGGAAATGTAATGACAGGTCTTTTCTATGGCGGCGGATTTAAGTTACTTGGAATCCAGTTGGTCGGAATGCTTTCGACAGCATTATGGACAGCAGTAACTATCACCGGAACCTTCCTTGCGATCAAAGCCCTTATTGGTCTCAGAGTAACCGAGGAAGAGGAGCTTCGCGGACTTGACTCCACAGAGCATGGTCTTGCTTCTGCATATTCAGGCTTCTCCATCATGGATATATCCAACACCTTAAGCATGTCTGTAAATGAGAATACAGATCTCGGTGTAAGTGAATACGAAGAAGCTTCAGAGTTCCAGAAGAGAGCAGCTGTTCAGGTTGTATCTGCCCCTTCTCATACGGAAAGCGGTATTTATAAAGTTACTATCATTGCTAAGTTATCACGTTACGATAAACTCAGAAAGGCCATGAATGACCTCGGTGTAACCGGTATGACTGTAACACAGGTTATGGGCTGCGGTGTTCAAAAGGGATCCGGTGAGATGTACCGAGGCGTAGAAATGGATGCCACACTTCTTCCCAAGATCAAGCTTGAGATCGTAGTCAGCAAGATTCCGGTTAAGGATGTTATAGAGGTGGCAAAGAAGACTCTTTACACAGGCCACATCGGTGACGGTAAGATCTTTGTTTACAGACTTGATAATGTTGTTAAGATCAGAACCGGCGAAGAAGGCGCTCTTGCTCTCGCAGATGTAGAATAAGTTATAAATCATAAAACCACTCGGGGAATATCCTGGATTGGATCAGACGTTAAAAAGCTCGGTAGAAAGTACCGGGCTTTTTTAATGCCGACAGAGCAGTCGGTTCAAAGGTGCCATATAGATGTGCATCTGTGTGTCAGATATTAAGGCTCAAAAAACAGCGTTAATAGATCAGGAGGAATAACGGGAACCTCCATTGAACCGATCAAAACTGAGTGGTTCCTCATAATCAATAATCAAGGTGAAGTAACGAAAAAAAGAACCTCAGGTTCTCCTGAGGTTCTTGAGAAGCGCGAGACGGGGATCGAACCCGCGATCTTCGCCTTGGCAAGGCGACGTAGTACCACTCTACTACTCGCGCACTTCGTTGGTTCTTTTCGACCAACAAAGCAGATTATACTCGCGGTATAAGCGAGTGTCAACATCAAATTTTAATTATTGTCATCCTTTGACAACATCTCCATCTTCATTTCGTAGTATTTTGGAGTCATGTCCAGGAAATGGATATGCGGATTCTCAAATCTCTGTTCCTCTTCCCAGATCTCATTGGAAAGCTGGTGCTTTACATATGCAGCTATTTCCTTTGCAGGAACTTCCGGCTCGGTTCTCTTTCCGTTTTCCATAACAAGCTTCTGCATTTTCTTTGCGGTACAATTTTCGAATCTGCGAATTTTCCATGGCTTTAAAGGATCCACAAACCTATAAGGCTTGGAAAGATCTACAACCTCATCCTTATTGGCTATCATATCAGCGAAGGCACGACCTTCTTCGTTGTAAATGCGATAAACTTCCTTAAGTCCGGGATTGGTTATCTTATCTACACTTTCAGAAACTTTGATACGAGGCTGCATTACCCCGTCTTCCTCAACGGCGCAAAGCTTATAGACTGCACCGAAAACAGGTTCGGAACGGGATGTGATCAGACGCTCACCGACACCAAATGCATCTACCTGACCACCCTGAGCGAGAATAGAAGTCATGGTATTCTCATCGAGGCTGTTGGATATAACGATCTTTGCATCAGGGAATCCGGCTTCATTGAGCATTTTTCTGATCTCTTTTGAAAGATATGCAAGGTCTCCGCTGTCGATACGTATTCCAAAACTCTTTGATTTAATGTTCTGTTCTCTCATTTCCCTGAAGACTGTGATTGCATTGGGAATACCGGAATCCAAAACATCATAGGTATCAACCAGAAGTATGCAGTTATCCGGGTAGATCTTTGCGAATTTTCTGAAGGCTGTTAACTCATCACCGAAATACATAACCCAGCTGTGAGCCATGGTGCCGCCAACAGGGATATCAAAATACTGTCCTGCGGAAACTGTTGCTGTGCTGTTTACACCGCCGATAACAGCAGCTCTTGCGCCGTAAATTGCGGCATCATTGTTATGTGCACGTCTTGCACCGAAATCAGATACGGCTCTTCCGTTTGCAGCTTTAACTATACGACGTGCTTTTGTTGCAATCAGACTCTGATGATTGATCTGGGTCAAAAGCTCGGTTTCAATAAGCTGAGCTTCAACAAGATCAGCCACAACAGTAATTATCGGTTCATTAGGGTAAATGATACTTCCCTCAGGAAAGGCATAAACATTACCATGGAAATGGAAGTCTGCTAACCAGTCCAGAAATCTGTCATCAAAAAGATTGAGGCTTCTCAGGTAGTCTATATCCTCAGCCTCAAAATGCATGTCTTCAAGATATTGAAGAACCTGCTCCAAACCCGCAAAAACAGAAAAACCACCCTGATCGGGATTTCTTCTGTAAAAAACATCAAATGCTACTTTTGTATCATTTCTTTCTTCCAGAAAATAACCATTTGCCATGGTGAGTTCATATAAATCCATCATCATGGAAACATTGCGCCTGTCATTTATTCGATTCATACTAATCTCCATTCCGTTGCATTCATCCGGCATCATAAATAGTGATGAAATATCACACATCCGGAAAGCATTGTCTTTAATTTGATACAACATTAACGCCTATTTTAATCATTTGTGTCCCTGAGAGCAACAAAAATCGTTATAAAGGCAGTAATGACAGATATAAAATTTATATCTACTTAATACATGGGTTTTGAGATGTATCTTTCTTTAGTTTTATAGACTGCGATGCTATAATCAAAGATAATATCTGAAAGTGAGGTTCTGAACCATGGTTATATCAAAGAATATGGAACGTCTGGTAGCTGGAAGTTCTACCATAAGAAAGCTTTTTGAAGAAGGTCTGCAGATGGCTGCAGAGGTAGGCGCGGATAATGTTTACGACTTCAGTCTCGGAAATCCCGCATCTCCTGTGCCTCATGAAGTTCGTGATGCCATCGAAGATATCCTGGATAACACCGATGGAAACATTGTCCATGGATACATGAAGAATGCAGGATTCAATGATGTTCGAAAAGCTGTTGCCGACAGCCTTAACAGGAAAAATGGAACTAACTATGACGCAGAAGATATAATCATGACCTGCGGTGCCGCAGGCGGTATGAACTGTGTATTCAGAAGTCTTTTAGGACTTGATGACGAGGTGATAACATTTGCACCTTTCTTTGGTGAATACAGAAGTTATGTATGTAATTTCGGAGGTAACCTTGTTGTGGTTCCTGCGGATACAGAGACATTCCAGCTGAATCTGGCGGCACTGAGACCTCTGATTAATGAGAAAACAAAGTGCATCATCATAAATAATCCAAACAATCCATCAGGTGTTGTATATACCGAAGAAACTCTCAGAAAGCTTAATGATATAATCGTTGAAGCAGAGAAGGAGATAGGACACCCGATATATGTTGTCGCTGATGAACCATATCGTGAGCTGGTGTACGGAGGACAGACTGTTCCGTATATTCCTAATATCATTAAGAACAGTATTTTCCTCTATTCCTTTAGCAAGACTCTTTCTCTTCCTGGTGAAAGAATAGGATACATGGCAGTTTCAAAGAATATTGACTATTATGATGAGGTAATCTCGGCACTGGTCGTAGCCAATCGTTGTCTCGGCTATATCAATGCACCATCTCTTTTCCAGCTTGTAGTTGCGAGATGTCTGGATATTCCTGCAAATCTTGAATTCTATGATAAGAACCGAACTCTTCTATATGAGGAGCTGACAAATATGGGCTTTGAAGTTGTAAGACCTGACGGAGCATTCTATATGCTTATCAAGTCGCCTACACCAGAAGAAGATGATTTTGTCGCAATGGGCAAGAAATATCACATTATTCTGGTTCCGGCAAAGTCATTCGGCTGCCCCGGATATGTCAGACTCGCTTATTGTGTTTCCAACGATATGATAAAGCGATCTTTACCGGCATTTAAAAAGCTGGCTGCAGAATACTACAACAAATGAATAAGTGCAGCGATTGTATCAAGTATGTAAAAATGTAACTTCTATATATTCGATATTGTAATTATAAGAATTAAAATAAGGTGATAAAGGAAGGCCGGAGCCAGTGGTTTTCATTTTGAAACCCACTGGCTCCGGTTGATTTTATGTTTGATATTGAAGGCTTAAGAATGTACGTGTAGCAGTTCAGTAAGTGGACCATGGGGACAGGGTTGGTGGTTCATTTTCCTAAAATGAACCACCAACCCCGTCCCCATGGTCCACCGGCTGAACTTTCACAATGTACAAACAGAGATACAAAAATATTTTAAAAAAGTGTTTGACAACTGTCCCGGGAGTTGATATATTATGTGAGCACTCAAGAGACACGGAACATCAGTTCTGAAGAATGAGGGCAACGAACCTTGA
>Ga0256404_1003666_pt1 | contig 30550 bp, 23 predicted proteins | sample RumenRJG_01DNA_FD_185990 | JGI IMG/M metagenome (GOLD analysis project Ga0256404, IMG submission 185990) | Bovine rumen microbial communities from Lethbridge, Alberta, Canada - RJG_01 | ecosystem: Host-associated > Mammals > Digestive system > Stomach > Rumen | place: Canada: Alberta | collected...
CTCCAAGAGACTGCCCGGATTCCCGATCGTTCTGCATGGTTCTTCATCTGTTCCGCAGGAATTCGTTAAGATGGTGAACACATACGGCGGCAATATGCCTGATGCTATCGGCATTCCGGAGTATGAGCTTCGTCACGCTGCAGAGCTTTCCGTCTGCAAGATCAACATCGACTCTGATATCCGCCTGGCTATGACCGGCAACATTAGGAAATACTTTGCTGAGCATCCGGATCACTTCGATCCCAGACAGTATCTCAAACCCGCAAGACAGGCGGTTAAGGATATGGTCGCTCACAAGATCGTTAACGTTCTCGGAAGCGCCGGCAAAGCTTGAGATCATTCATAACTATGTAATACAGGCTGTGAAGGGACGGGAGTATTCTCTCGTCCCTTCACAGCCCTTCTTTTTACGCAAAATACAGAACAGGGAAGTAGTTTTTCAAAGAAAGGAGTGCAGCCATATGTCATACAAAAAATTGTTTGAGCCCGGCATGATCGGAAATCTTGAACTCAAGAACCGCATCGTAATGCCCGCTATGGGATGTTCCCTGGCGGAGTCCACCGGAGAAGCCGGAGCCCGCATGATCAAGTACTACGCTGACCGCGCCCGGGGCGGAGCAGGCCTGATCATCACCGAGATCACCCGAGTCGACGACGAGACCGGAGTCGGCACACCCAACCAGCTGAGTGTCACCAATACCCATATGATCGCGCAGCTCTCGCGCCTGGCAGAAGCTGTTCACGCTTATGATACGAAGATTTTTGTCCAGCTTCACCATCCCGGCAACCAGACTCCCAGCCGTCTGATCGGCGGCAAACAGCCCGTCTCAGCATCAGACGTCACCTGCAAGGTGATCGGTGAGCAGCCTCGCGCCCTGACCACCGAGGAAGTTGAGTCAATGGTCCGCAAATTCGTTACAGGCGCTGTGATCGCCCAGAAAGCAGGCATTGACGGCGTCGAGATCCACGCTGCGCACGGCTACCTGGTCAGCCAGTTCCTCTCGCCCCACACCAACAAGCGCACTGACAAATATGGCGGCAGTTTTGAGGGTCGGATGCGCTTCGTCACGGAGATAATCATGGGCATCAAGGCTTATTGCGGGCCGAAATTCCCTATTTCAGTTCGAATGAACGGCAGCGATTACCTGCCCGACGGCATTACTGAGGAGGATGGCATCGCCCAGGCAAAATATCTCGAGGCCCTCGGCATCAGCTGCATCAACGTCAGCTGCGGCACCTACGATTCCGGCGCGACGATCATTGAGCCCAGTTACTTTGCAGAGGGATGGAAGATCAACCTGGCCGCCAACATCCGTAAAACCGTGAAGATCCCTGTCATCGCGGTCTGCAACGTCAAGCACCCTGCTTTCGCCGAGAAGATGCTTGAAAACGGCGCTGTAGATTTTGTAGGAATCGCGCGCGGCCATCTTGCAGATCCTGACTGGGGCAAAAAAGCGAAAGCCGGCAAGGACCTCCTGATCCGCAAGTGCCTGGGATGCATGGAGTGCTTCAGGATCCTCAACGACGGACTACCTCTGGGGTGCACTCTCAACCCTGTTCTGGGACGCGAATTTGAGTACGGTGACGAGAAACTTGTCAAGAACGGCGCAGGCCGCACTGTGGCAGTCATAGGCGGAGGCCCTGCCGGCATGGAAGCTGCCTTGACTCTGGCGAAGCGCGGATTCGACACTATTTTGTTCGAAGCGCAGGACAAACTGGGCGGAACCGCCAATCTCGCAGCGATCCCTCCGAACAAGGGGATGATCACGGAATTCGTGGAGACCATGCAGGCCCAGCTTGAGGAAGCGGGCGTAGATGTGCGTCTGGGCGTGAAAGCGGACCTCGCGGCGCTGCAGGCTGCGGGCGCGGAAGCAGTCTTCATGGCTGCCGGCGGAAGACCGGTCCTGCCGTCCATCCCCGGTATTGAAAGCGCGGTAACTGCAGAAGAGATCCTTGGTAAAGAGACTCCCCCTGCAGACCAAAATATCGTCATCATCGGCGGCGGTGTCACAGGCCTTGAGACGGCAGAATATCTCTCTGAGAAGAACAAGGTCACGGTGGTCGAGATGCTCGACAAAGTGGGCGGAAACCTTTATCCCAGCGTGGTCATGCACCTCGCCCAGGAGATCATGAAGAACGGCGGCGCTATTTTGAAAGGCAAGAAGCTGACAGCTGTCGAAGCCGGGGCGGTGACCATCGCGGATGCAAAGAGCGGCGAGGAGACAAGTCTGTCTGCTGATCTGGTCGTGCTGGCAATGGGCGTCCGCCCCGACAGACCCGACTATGATGCGCTGCGCGAAGCATACGGCGATAAGCTCATCCTGGTGGGAGACTCCGGGAGGCCCGGGCAGATCTACGACGCGCTGCACAGCGGACACGACAAGGCTTTTGTGTATTGAAAAAGAGACCCCAGAGGTCCCATGGCGTTTGTATATTGAAAAAAGGGACCCCAGAGGTCCCTTAATGCAGAGGTCCCTTAATGTCTATTGAAAAAGAGACCCCAGAGGTCACATGGCGTACAAAAAAAGGACCTACGGGGTCCTTTTTTCATTTTGCCTTGCGGGCGGCAGCTTACGCCTCTTCGCCGGCCCAGATATCTGTGGGCTTTCCGCCCAGCCTTATGCCGATCGCAACGAGCGCGGCAAGAACAACGACCTGGATCGTGATCGCCGGGACCGTGCCCTCGACGCCGAAGGCGACGTTGTAGAAGAAGCTGTCGCGCGCTGACGCCGCGTCAAGCCGAAATACCGAGTAGGGGACGACGTTACCGCTGTTGGGCAGTCCCGCGAGAATGCTCTGCGTGAAGTTCCAGCCGGCATGCGCTGCCATCGCCATCCATAAACTGTCAAAATAGTAAACCATCGCACTGAAAAGCAGGCCCGTCACGACAAGATCCACGACAGCCATAGCTGATATGCCGTTATTTCCCAGGTGGATCATTCCGAAGAATACGGAATTTATGATCACCGCCAGCCAGAACTTGCCTTTGTAAGTGCGCAGGACACGCTGATAAATGAAGCCGCGGCAGACCATTTCTTCCGCCGCCGACTGCACGAAGACAGCGATAAAGAGGATAATGAACGGTATCAGCTCAAACTTGTCAAAATACATCCTGATATCGCCGTGCATCCACGCCATCAGTATGGCTGCGCCGTTCATACCGATGCCGATCAAAAGACCGATCAGCAGGTTAACAGCATTGTTGCCCTTGCATCCGGTTCCATATGCCTTAAACAGGGGGCGGTTTTTCCTGATGAGCGCGTTTAAAAAGAGAACGAGCCAGATGCCTGCGAATGAAAAGTATAAGCCGGCGGTGGTTCCAAGGTCACTTTTTAATGCGCCGGATGCCAGCACCGCGAGTTCACCCAGGATCTGGCCCGCCAGGATCAGAATATAAGTCAGTATGCAGGTCCAGATCGCGGAACCGAAGATGATCTGCGGGATTGTTTTCCCGGTTTTGAAGGCACTGCGCTGTTGTGAAAAACTCTGTTCAGTATTATTCTGTTGAGAAAACTGTTCAGAAATATGATTGTTGTTCTCCATGATCTACTCCTTATCGTTCATATTTTATTTCCGCTTTTCGTACTTTACAGATTAGTATACGCAAAAATATATTAACATACATGGAAAATATGTTGATTATTTGTCTCGTTTCCGTATATTAAATGGAAGCACGAAAACGATAAAAAAAAACAACGGAGGATAAGATCATGAGACTTATATTGAATATACTTTGGCTGCTTTTCGGCGGACTCTTCAGCGCCCTTGGATGGGTACTTACCGGCTGCCTCTGGTGCATTACCGTGGTCGGAATTCCGGTCGGCCTTCAGTGTTTTAAGCTGGCAAGCATTTCGCTTGACCCGTTTGGCAAAGAGATCGTCTATGATGATGAAAATGCTGTTTCTTTCCTGCTCAACATCCTGTGGATCATCTTCGGCGGGATCGAGATGGCGATCGGCAACGCACTTATTGGAATTATTCTCTGCATAACGATTATCGGAATCCCGTGGGGAAAACAGTATTTTAAGATCGCGAAGCTTTCACTCATGCCTTTCGGAGCAAGGGTAGAGCGCGAGCACATCCTGTAAATGGAAGTTCAGAGGGTACTTACAGTCTCATAGGCTGTAAGTACCTTTTTTTATCAGTTCTGTCAAAACATAGAAAACGTAAATGTGCTGCAACGTTTTTGCGCCGTTAATTGTACGTGCGGCAGAAAATGCTGTATGATAAAAGCGGACCTTATGAGCAGGAGGTGCTGATATGTACAGTGAAAAGATCGTCGTGGGAGCGGGAACAGAATACCCGCTGAATGGACTTATGACGCTTCCGTCTGACCTTAAGAAACCGGTGCCCGCCGTTGTGATGGTGCACGGCTCCGGAGCCAGCAATATGGATGAGAAGGTGTTGAAGCTGACGCCATTCAAGGACCTTGCTGAAGGCCTTGCGAGACATGGCATTGCCTCCCTGCGCTATGACAAGCGCTCATTTGTGCACGCCCGCAGGATGATCAGGAACAAGCACCTGACCGTGAAGGAGGAGACGATCGAGGACGCGCTGCTCGCAGTACAGATGCTGAAGAGAGATCCGCGGATCGATCACGAACGCATCTTCATTCTGGGCCACAGCATGGGAGCCATGCTCGCGCCGAGGATCGACGCTGAAGGCGCGGACGTGAAGGGGCTTATAATGATGGCAGGAACGCCTTACCGGCTCGAGGATATTGTTCTGAGACAGCTCAGGCAGGCCTCGCGCGGCAGTTCGATCATGAAGAAGATCATCGGGCTGGAGTACAGGTTCTACAGAAAGAAATTCCGCGGCCTTTATCAAATGGGCGACGAGGAAGCGAAGAGAAAGAAGTTCGCGGGAAACCTGTCACTCTATTACTTCAAGGAAATGGGCCAAAAGACAGCTGCAGATTATCTTTTGACCAGCAAAAAGCCGGTCCTTATCATGCAGGGCGGTAAAGACTTCCAGGTACTCGCGAAGCGGGATTACCGGAAGTTTAAGAAGCTCCTTGCCGGCAGGGAAAACACGAAATACAAATTGTATCCTGAGCTGAACCACGTCTTTGTGAAAGGAATTTATAACGACATTCTTAAGGCGTCGAAAGAGTACAGCGTAGAGCAGCATATCGGAGAAGATGTGATCGGGGATATTGCGGCATTTATTCACAGTAATTGAAGGAAGGAATTATATGACTGCACTTTGGGTTATTGTTCTGTCAATCATCATATTTACTGCGCTGGTGATCAATATGGCCTTCAAGCCGGCTTATTCTGCCAAACTGACGGCGTATCTGATGGTGATCGCTGTCTTAGGGGGCAGCATCATATACGGAAAAGGGTATACTGACGTCACCGGGAACGCATTCCTGTCGCTTGTGAGGACGCCGTTTTCCGTCATCGGCATGTTCCTGGGCAAAAATGATATGTCCGCGATCGGCGGATCGCCCTGGATGAAGACAGGGATCGGAATATTCTGTTTCTGGCTCTTTCATCTGATGGCGTTTTATTCGATCGCCAGTGCCGCTATGGTTACAATAGGATCGGCAGGACTCAGGAAACTGAGACTGTTCCTGGCGCTGAACGGAGATCTGACGATCATATACGGAGTCAATGACAACAGCATAAAAGTTGGCCGGGAGTGTCTTGCCAATGAGAACAACGCCGTTGTCATGATCAGCGAGAACGACGCGGAACCCAGGGCGCAGGAAATCATCAATATGGGAATGGCGGTCATCACCGGAAAAGAGATCTCACAGTCCGACATTTCCGAACTTCGGAGACTGAAGATCGGAAGCAGGGACAGAATAGAGATCTTTGCCCTCGATCAAAACCCGCAGAAGAATCTCTTCTATGCCCTGAGACTTAAAGACGCATTTGAAGAGATGCATGTACCTCCGGCCAAGACAAGTCTGACTCTGGCAGGAACGGAGGAGATCATCGCCTCCATGCTGCAGGTCTCGAAAGATCAATACGGCTTCGGTTATGTGAATGTATTTGAGGCTTCGGAACTCATGGCGAGAGCGATGATCCGGCTGTGCCCGCCCTGGGAATGCATAAGTTTTGACGAGAAAGGCCGGGCTGAGCAGGATTTTGACTGTATCGTGGTAGGACTGGGGGAGTGCGGACAGGCGGTCCTTCGTCATCTGATCATGAACGGTCAGTTTGTGGGCAGCCGTTTCCACGCTGCGGTGTTTTCTCCGATGAGCGGACAGGAGGCCGGCTATCTCTTCGCCGAGTGCAGGGAACTCGTAAATCAGTATGAGATCGAACTGCATAATGACGACGGCAGGAGCAGGGAGTTCTATGACTACCTGGAAAGCAGGCTTAACACAGTGAAATACATTGTCGTTTGCACGGGAAATGATGAGATGAACACGGAAATCGCCGATCACCTCATGCTCTATCTTAAGAGGCTGAATGCCGAGAACATCTGTGTTCTCAAGTGCGTTAAGGAGCATGTGAGTTACCAGAAAGCGATCGGGAGTGAGATCCTGACCAAAAATGTATATTCCTATGACATGCTGTCTGCCGTAAATGAGGACAGGAACGCGATCCTGATCAACAGCGTCTATGATAATTCCGACAGGTCCGACTGGGAAAAATGGGTGACCTGCGATTCCTTCAGCAAGATGTCCTCCAGAGCATCCGCGGAATTTCTGCCTGCGATCGTCAGGGCTTCCGGGAGTACCAGGGAAGAGGCGATGAATGACAACTGGGAGAAGATGCTTGGCGAAGAGAAACTCAACATACTTGGAGAAATGGAGCACATGCGCTGGTGCGCTTTCCATTTCTGCAACGGCTACAGAGCGATGACCGGGGAGGAGTTCGATAAGAGGGCTGAGGAGTACATAGAGAATCTGAGTGAGGGAAGGCCCGCGAATCCCAGGATCGGCAAAGATACCGATGAGAGGGCTCACGCCTGCCTGATCCCTTATGATCAGCTGGATAAGCTGTCCGAGAAAGAAAAGAAAGTCACGGGAAGAAATGTGAACTATAAGCAGTCTGATATCAACAATGTCCTGATCATTCCGAGGATCCTGAGACAGGAACAGGCGGGGGTATAAAATGAAACGCAATCTGAAACTGGTGACAGGGGCGATCTGTGCTTACGCAGTAATAGTGGTTCTCTTGACTCTGGTGGAGTCAGGCGCGGACGGATCTTCGATCAGAACGATCTGGGATGCGATCTGGTATTCCGTGATCACTCTGACTACTGTGGGATACGGGGACCTTTCTCCGGTCACCGGAACCGGAAGAGTGCTCGGGATCATATTGGCCCTGTGCAGTCTGGGCGTTTTATCCGCTGTCATCAGCATCTCTTTCCGCATCATTGGAGAGCAGTTTCTGCCGATGGCAAAACTCTACAGAAACAGAGATAAGCATTGGTATGTCTTTGGGAGCATGAACAGAGATTCCCTGACGCTTGCGCAGGAGCTGGGAAAGGAAAACAATTGTGTGCTCATCTTTCGGGGCGAGGAAACAGGTGATCCGGGAGTTCCGGACAATGTCATTTACACGGAAGCGGATCCGGCCGCTCTGAAGGAGATCAAAGAAGGGGACGGCGGAATAACAGCAGTCTTCATGGGGGAGGACCCCTGGGAGAATTACTGCGGAGGACTGGCGGCTGCTGAGAAGTCCATAGATAGTTACTGTATGGCGGATATGATGGTCGATACAGTTCCGGACAATATGCATCTGTTCGGGAAGGCGGAGTGTCTTGGACGGTGGTACTGGCAGTATCATCCTCTTCTTGTGCGGGAAAAGACAGTGGTGCTGATCGGATGCGGAAAATTCGGGAGCGCATTGCTCGAGAGAGCCCTGCTTACCAATGTGTACACACCCGATCGGACCGTTGAATATCATGTGTTTGAAGACGAAGCCGGATTTGCTGATATGCACGGTGAACTTGTCCGGGCACTGAATGCGGGAGATCCGCAGGAGGACAGGCTGGTTTTTTATAAAGAAAAATGGCACGAGAAGATGGATCTCCTCAAGAGGGCCGACCGCATCATTATCTGCAGGGATGACGACTCGAGAAACCTTGATATCCTTGAGAAACTCAGTACCTGGTTCGGTATCCGTAAGAATGTGCATGTACGGCTCTCGGAAGAAATGCCGGGCGTGCAGTCTTTTGGCACAGGAGATCAGATCCTGAAAAGGGAGTATGTCATGAAGGACTCCCTGAACAGACAGGCCGTGACGATGAATGAGATCTATAACCGCGGATCTTCAAACCCGACAAAGTGGGAGGATCTGAGTTATTTCCTCAAGCAGTCCAATATTGCCGCGGCAGATCATCTGCTTGTCAAGATCCGGTATCTTCTCGGGGATGAGACGATCACGGAAATAACACCCGGGAACTGCAGGCGCGCTAATGAGGTCTACTGCAGCTCAAGAGACAGCAGGGGAGAAGAGTATCAGGAGATGGAGCACCGGCGCTGGATGCATTTCTATCTGATGCATAACTGGTGCCGGAGTAAGACGCGTGACAACGAGAAGCGACAGCATCCGCTGATGAGGCCTTACGCGGAGCTCGACGCTGCCGAACAGAGAAAAGACGCCTATGCGTGGGAGATGCTTGGCCTGATCTTCGAAGAATCGTAATCAAAGGGTATAAGGAAGAGAATTTGTATATGAATTCAACTAAAGTGCCGGACAAAATAGCAGAATGGACCGCTGTATATCTGGGAGCGGTCTCCTTTCTTCTGGTCCCTTTGTTCATTCGGAACAGTTATTTCGGCTTAATAGAATTAAAAGCCCGTGTTTATCTGTACGCGGCTCTCCCGGCGGTGATCCTTATAGCTGTACCGGTGCTGCGCGGGCTTTTTATTGATGGCAGAAAATACGGAAAGTCGGTGCTGCTGGTCGCGGCGGTCGGAATCTGGTCATTATGCTCCTCATTGCTGTCGCAAAATCCAAGGCTGTCATTTCTGGGAAGCAGAGGATGGTGCGTCGGCTCCCTGATGACGCTGGCCCTGACTGCCGTCACGATCATCGTCTCCGGGTATTTCGAGTTTAATCCGCTCATGCTGATTCCGGTGATGGCAGTAAACCTGTTCATCAATATCCTGGCAGTAGTCCAGTCAGCCGGCATCAATGCTTTCAGCCTGCAGAACGGTCTGATCGAGAAACAGTACTATTCTTATCTTACGACGATCGGAAATGCCAACAGTTATTCGGGCTATCTGTGTCTGGTGCTCCCCCTGTTCTGGGGAGCCTTTATATCATGCAGGGAATGGCCGGCGAAGGTGCTGTATGGTATGTCCGCTGTGATGGGCTCTATGGGGATCATTATGGCCAACAGCGACAGCACATATGCGGGAGTCGGCGTCTGTCTGCTGTTCATGCTTCTGTTCGTGTTCGGCTCTGAGCAATACCTGAAGAGATCGGCGATCCTGCTGCTCTTTCACGGACTCTGTCTTCTGTTTGTAAGATATTTTCCGCTGTTTGAGGCCAAAAGAGCGACGTTTAAGGGTCTTTCCAAGGCATTGATAAACAGTCCCGCAGCAGAACTGATCTGTCTGTGCGGGATAATCCTGTATCTGGTCTGCGGGAGACTGCTCCGGAGCGGGAAGGAGAGGTATCTTCTGATCGCGCTGGAGACGCTGACTGCCGCGGCAATTGTTCTGTTTGCAGCTTACACAGTCCTGAACTTCGGCGACAGCTGGGGAAATAACCGCGGCGCGATCTGGAGGAGCGGCTGGGAATACTTTACGGAACTTCCGATCCGCGAAAAGATAACGGGAATAGGACCTGAAATGCTGTTCGCGGCTTTTGCAAGACTGAAAGCCGATACCGGAAGAAACGTCGTGACAGCACACAACGATCCGCTGCAGATCCTCCTCGCGCAGGGCTTTGTCGGGATCGGACTGTACATTGCCTTCTGGGCGCGAATGACTGCAGTATTCTTCAAGAAGAAGCTCTGGAAAACAAATGCGGCTGTGTTCTTTTTCCCGCTGGCTGCCTATTGGGGGCAGTCAATGTTTTGCACAGTGTATCCGGTCACGGCTGCAGTATTCAGTTTTATGGCAGGGATGTATATTAAAAACGCAGAGTCGGTTTAGGAGCGGAACGCTGAGGTTTTTTTCAAATTTTCACATATTTACCACAGACGAACGGTGAAAATCTGTTATAATAGCAATGTTTTGCGGGAATATGATGCCTGCAAAACGTAAAAAACGGCCCGGTTCCGCCTAAGTCCGGACCGCGAAGAAGAAACTGAGAGGAGAATAACCGTTATGGCCGGGAACAAGAACACGAAGTATGATGGAATGAGCGCCAGCAAGGCGAAGCGTGAGCGCGCGAAGGACGAGCGCGAGCAGGCTAAGCGCGCGGCGACAAGAAATAAAGCGATCGGGATCGGGATCATTGTTGTGATTGCCGCGCTGATCGGCGCCGCTTACGGCAGAAACTGGTATATCGAGAAGAACAAGACCGTGGCTTCCACAGATTACAGCGCAATGCTGAACGATGACGGCACTATTAAGGACGTCAACGTAACGGACTACGTCAAGACTTTTGATGTAAACGCTGTTAAGATCGCCAGCGCGGATGTGGAATATACGGACGAGAAGATGCAGGAAGACATCAACACGCAGCTGGAGAACCACAGGGTCCTGAACGCGGACGCGGCTCTCGCTGTCAAAGACGGCGATGTAGTCAATATCGATTATGTCGGAACGATCGACGGCACAGAATTTGACGGCGGAAGCGCGCAGGGCTATGACCTGACGATCGGTTCAGGGTCTTTTATTGACGACTTTGAACAGCAGCTCATCGGGACACATCCCGGCGACCAGGTGACTGTCAATGTGACTTTCCCGGAAGAGTATGCAAATAACCCTGATCTGGCCGGAAAGGTCGCCGCATTTGCCGTTACTGTTAACGGGATCAAGGAACTGCCCGAGTTTAACGATGAATTCGTCCAGACCAATCTCGCTGACTATGCGCAGACTGCTGAGGAGTACAGACAGTATCTGAAGGATACCAATTATAAGAACAATCTTAATACTGCAGTCAGCAAGTACATCAGCGACAATATTTCCGCGGACAAATATCCTGAAGCTTACCTCAAGCAGCTGAAGGCACTTCAGATGACATTAAACGAGGAAGAATTCAACTATATGGCCCAGATGTACGCGCAGTATGGCATGAACTTCTCCTACGGCAGTGTTATGGAATATAAGGGCGCGGCCAATACAGAGGAGTACGAAAAGGTCCTTGAGGAAGATGCCAAGAAGTTCTGCCTCAATAACATGGCTTACCAGGATCTGGCATCTCAGGCCGGCATTGCGGTTACAGATGAGGACTATGAGACCTTCAAGACAGAGAACGGCGTGACGGAAGAGATCGAGACAATGTACGGCAGGCCTTATCTGGTCCAGCAGTATATCCTGCCCGAGAAGGTAGAAGAGTATATTGCGGAGCATGCGGCTGTGGAATAAGACTGTAACCTGAATGTAGTGAAAAATGCGCTCGCCCAGAGCGCATTTTTTTGCCGATAAACAAACCGTAACTTCAGATGATCGGGGAATCTGACGGATCTCAAGAATGAAACCGGGTTCGGGAAGCGCAGCGGGAAATGACACAAAGTAAAGAATTGCGGAAGAATCATAAAGGCTATATAGTGAAGAAGGTCCTTATTGCAGTTGCTGCAGTCATAGCAGTGACGGCTGTATCTTTTGGCATATATGTGAGTGACTATTACCGCGCCGATGAAACGGTGAAGGCGTTTCTGGTATCGGATGAGAAGGTGCGGGTGGAAGAGACGGATTACGGTTGGTTATTGGACGGGCCTTCGGAAGAGAACGCGATGATCTTCTATCCCGGAGGGAAAGTAGATGAAAAAGCATATATTCCGCTCCTTCACAGATTCGCGGAGGAAGGAATAGATGTCTGTCTGGTGAAGATGCCTTTCCGCCTCGCTGTTCTGGGGATCAACAGGGCTTCCGATGTGATGGCGCAGTATGATTACGGGAACTGGTATATCGGCGGACACTCGCTGGGCGGCGCGATGAGCGCAGTCTACGCGGCGGATCATGGGGATAAACTGAAGGGTGTTGTCCTGCTGGCGGCGTATGCGACGAAGAATCTGGACGATGATCTTGTGGAGATCGTGCTTTACGGATCAGAGGACGGAGTCCTGAACAGAGGCAAAACAGAGGAAGGCCGGCAGTTCGCACCGAACTCTGAAGGGCACTATCTGGAACTTGTGATCGAGGGCGGAAATCATGCGCAGTTTGGCAGCTATGGCATGCAGAAAGGCGACGGCGAAGCCAGGATCACGGCCCGGGAGCAGCAGGAAGAGACGGTAAGGCTGGTAATGGAAGCGATTGGGCTTCGGAAAGCCGGCGCAGATGGCAATTGAAAGGGTATAAATGAAGCGGGAATTTCTGATCTCAAGGCTTGATGAACCGAATATTGCGCATACTTATGTTTGTGAGTCTGATCAGAATCTGCTCAACAACATCCGGGTTTTGTGCACCAGACAGCCGGAGACGCTGCGGTATTTCGTGCCGGAAGAGCTGTTCTGGGAGATAAAAAACGGTGAGACGGTGGCGATCACGGCGGAGTGTTATGACGAGTACGGCAGATGGATGTTTACGGTGGATCCGCTGAAAGTGCTGTCAGGACAGCTCTGGGACGAGAAGATCTACCTGGAGGACGACGAGGGGCTGGACATCCGTCTTCGGATCGAGGGATATGCTCTTCCTGCGCCGGGAGAATCGCAGACGGAACTGATGAGGCCCCTTAAGTACCGCAAGACCGGAAGCGGAGCGCCGCAGAACAAAGCCGGCAGGACTGAAAGCAGAGCAGCATATGGCAAGTCCGGAGCGCGCAGCGCAGAAGGCGGTAGTGTGCGGGGACGTAATGCGGCAGCGGGCAGCGGCGCGCGGGGATATTCCGAAGCAGCTAAAAGCGCGCGGGGCGGCTCGAAGGTGCAGGAAGAAGACCCTGATTTCCGGCGCAGAAAGAAATCGCCGGTCAAGGCGATCCTTCTGACGATGATGATCCTGGCGGCAGCTGCCGCCGTGTGGTTCATGCGGGACACTTCAGTGAGAAGGTTTGAGAACAGCATTGAAGCCGCCCATTACGCGAACGCGGTGACCATCTACAATGGCGAGATCCTGGGACACGAGGCGAAGGAGCAGAAAGCGGATCCCATGGCCCGGGAGGCTGTGAATACTGTCAGAGACAGGTATATGGATGAGCTGTGCGGCTATCAGGATACCTGCACGTATCTGAATATTTTGACAGGGTTTGAGAAGGACGAACTCTCGGAACTGGCGGAAGGCGCTCTGGCGGAGGTGGAACTCTACGAAGTCTCATCCGCGAGCTTCAAGGAAGGCGTGAACTACATGGAGAACCATGAGTATGTCGCTGCGATCGAGGCTTTCCTAAAGATCGAGGAGTCGTCGACTGTCTACGAAGAAGCGCAGAAGAACGCGAAGACATGTGTGGATCAGCTGCTGAAGATCGCTGAAAGCCCGGAGACAGAGGCGGAGTATCTTGCGGCGATCGAGCAGATCGAGGCGGCAATAGCGCTTCTGCCTGAGAATACAGAGCTGAAACAGAGCAGGGACAACTGTCTGTCGAAATATCACACGCTTGTCCGGAGCAATGCTTTCAGGGAGGCTGACCAAATGGCGGCGGACGGCGATTTCGAGGGCGCTTTTGCCAGGATCGCCCGGGCGCTGGAGATACTGCCCGAGGATGAGCAGCTCACGCAGAAAGCGGAGGACCTCAGAGCTGCGTTTGTGGCCTATGTGACCAGGGAGGCTGTCGACCGGGTCGATGAAGGTGACTTCGACAGTGCGTACGAAATTGTGGTAGAAGCTTCAGAACTCTATTCCTGTGAGGCGCTGGACTCGCTGTATGAGCAGATTGAAGAGGGCGAGAGCGGACCGGAGCTGGAGACAAGTGAATTAACGGCGGCGAAGGTCACTTTCACCGAGTACCCCGGCGAGCTTAAGGGGGCCGCTAAGAAGCAGGAATACGCTGTGAAGGCGGCAGGCGGACCATGCAGTTTCTTCCTCACCGGGGTCGAGGGAACACTCAAGGCGCAGATCGCGGTCAAAGGACCGGATGGCGCAGAGCTTTTAAGACAGACCGGCCTGGTGAACGGCAGCGAAGTGAACTGTACTCTTGAAAAGGACAAGACATATACCGTTTCTGTGGAAGCGGCGGAAGGGGAAGGCAAATACGTCATGCTCTTCGGTCAGAATAAAGAAGCCGAGGATGTGTCGGACTACGACCTGATCCGGGATAGTGTGGAATTCAGGGGGCAGTATAACACTTATACCTTTGTACCGGAGAACAGCGGGACTTACCGCTTCGATTTAAGGAGCGCTGATAAGGAACTGGCTCTGAAGACAGATATTTATGACGCCAGAAACGGAAAGATCTTCGGAGATAACCTGTCGGATGGAAATGGCGCGACACTTGAACTGAATTCTGGCGAAGCATACACGATCTATGCTTCACAGATCGGAAAGATCGGAGAGTATGCGCTGGCGATCGGCAAACAGGAGTCTTCCGCGGATGTGACCGGAAAGTGTATCGTCCCCGGCGCGATCACTTACACAGACCAGAAGAAGGCCTATACCTTTACGGCTGCCGAGTCCGGAAAGTACCGGATCACGATCAGCAATATGGAAGACAGCTGCAGTGTCAGGATGTATGTCTACAGCCAGCTGGGCGACAGGCTCGAGGGAGCCGATGAGATGAGCAGCGGAGACAGGCTGTCCGTGATCTTCAAAGAAGGGCAGAATTATCAGATCCGGCTCACACAGCAAAGCGGGACCGGAAACTATACGATCACAATGGTAAAGGAGTGACTGTTGTCACTCCTTTGTCGAAAAATCGAAATTATTCAGTTCATCATCAAGATTTTCGAAGAAGCGGCCGACGTGGATGCCGTCGATGAGGGCGTGATTGAAAAAGAGGGTGACGGGGATCGATGTTTTGACCTTTTCTGTGACCTGACCATGTTCAAGGGCCAGATATTTCTCCGTTTTGTAACCGCCCCAGCAGAAACTGGGATTGGAAAAGCTGCCGCCGGGGCAGGGCATCATGGCTTCCGTATAGTTGAACCAGGGGACGCAGGATATAAACAAATAGCTCAGAACATCGCCTTCCTCCTCAAGGTGCTCAGCATGAAGGACTGCTTCCTGTTTAAGGCGGCTCTCTTCAAGGTAGCGCGCGAAGGGCTGATTGACATTCACATTGCAGTAGCGGTAGGTGTCGTCAGGAAGAGATACGATGTACGATGGATTGCAGAAGTCATACTCAACGATCTCTTCATCGACGATGCGCTGGCGGAACTCCGGGATCCGGTTGGCAGCCCGCACGACAGCGTACTGGAAACTCAGGAAGAAAGGGCAGCCGGATACCTTGAGCCCGGAGAGCCAGCCGGTGATGTCAATCTGCGAGGTAATGGACACGCAGGGCTGCTGCATTTCTATAAAGTGCCGGAAGTGGTCGAGACGGGGGTACCTGGTCATATCGATAAAATTGCGTGACATAGTGTATAGGATCTCCTTATTTGTATAACAGTCAGTATTGCTGTTTGGGCAAGTCCATTATACACAAATAGCTGTGAAAAGATGAAGAGTAAAGCGGGAGAGAGAAATGAAAATTCTGATTGGAATTCTGCTTCTGCTGCTGGCCTTAGGAGCCGCAGCACTGGTACATACGCTGATGATCCCGGCGCGGAAGTCGGATTATCTTCCGCCAAAGGACGACGCGCGCGCCCTGCCCTACGCGGAAAAACTGTCGCGGATGGTTAAATATGACACAACTTCCTATCCGAACAAGGACCAGAGGGAGACATTTCTCGGCTATCACAAGATCCTTGAGGAACTGTTTCCTCTGGTACACGCACGCCTGGACAAAACAGAGATCGGCGGCAGCCTTCTCTATCACTGGAAAGGGCGGTCGGATGAATATCCGGTGGTGCTCATGGGGCACCAGGACGTGGTACCGGTCTCCGGGGAGTGGACGAAACCTCCTTTTTCGGGAGAAATCTCCGGGGGAAAGGTCTGGGGACGCGGTTCCGTAGATACGAAGTGCTCCTGCATGGCCTTTTTCCAGGCGGTTGAGGAACTGCTTGCTGAAGGGTATGAGCCGGAGCAGGATGTGTGGCTCTCTACTTCCTGTACGGAGGAGTGGGGCGGACCGGGATGTCCCGCCTTGGTGGAGGAACTGCGGAAGCGTGGAGTGAAGCCCTGGCTGGTCTGTGATGAGGGCGGCGGTCTTTACACGGACCCGATGATGGGGATCAAAGGGAATTTTGCCATGATCGGCATATCGGAGAAGGGCAGGGCCAACGTGAAGTTTATTGCCCGAGGCAAGGGCGGCCACGCCAGCACTCCGCAGAAAAACTCACCGATCGCAAGGCTGTCGGCCTTTGTGTGCGATGTGGAGCGGCACTGTCCTTTCCGCAGCAAAATGGAACCGGAGACGAGAGCAATGCTGGAGGCGCTGGCACCCGCGGCTTCCTTCCCGATCCGGCTGATCCTCGAGAATCTGTGGCTCTTCCGCTATCCGATCGAGTGGTTTACGCCGCGTATAAACGGGCAGGCAGCGGCTATGCTCAGGACGACGATCACCTTTACGATGGCTTCCGGCTCCAACGCTTATAATGTTATGCCGAGAGAAGCGACTCTCGGCGCGAATCTTCGCTTTGTACATCACCAGGACATGGAGGAGAGCCTTGAAGTCATGAGAAGGATCGCCGCCAAATATGACCTCGAGATGGAAGTGGTCCACGGGACAGCCTGCACCAGAATGATCGACTACAAAGGCGAGGTGTACCGCTATGTGGCAGACATCGCTGCCAAAACATTCCCCGGATGCATCAGCAGTCCCTATATTCTGACAGCGGCGACTGACGCCACTTTTTACGATGAGATCTGCGATAACTGTATCCGCTTTGCCCCGATCGTGTACGGGCAGGAGGAGAAGAAGGGGATTCACGGCGTCAATGAAGCGCTGCGCTATGACTGTCTGCCGGGGGCGGTGGATTTCTACAAGAATCTGATCATTGATAATCACAAGGCATTGTGACAATTGCGGCGCTTGACTATTTTGGCCGTAGTGTTATACTGGTTTAGCGCGTTTGCGCCGACAGTTCGTTTGTGCCATCCTGTCGTTAAACAAAACCAGGACAGCTGCGATATATGCTGTATGCATATATCGGTGTTTTCATTTGGACTTAAGATGAACTTCAGCTCCGCGGCGCAGGCCGCGGAGCTTTTTTGCTCTGTTAGGGAGGAGTGCGATGTACTACATCAGATCAGAGAGCAGTTTTGACTCAGCTCATTTTCTGAAAGGATATTCCGGAAAGTGCAGCAACCTGCATGGTCACCGCTGGAGAGTTGTGGTGGAACTGCAGGCGGAGGAACTCATCGGCGAGGGGCAGATGAGGGGCATGGTTCTGGATTTTGGCGACTTGAAAAGCTTTCTTAAAGGGATGTGCGACAATCTGGATCACTGCCTGATCTGTGAGCGGGGATCTCTGAGGCAGAAGACGATCGAGGCGTTGGCAGAGGAAGAGTTTCGGATTGCGGAAGTGCCCTTCAGGCCTACTGCGGAGAACTTCGCAAGGTATTTCTATGAGGAGACTGCGGCGGCAGGATTTCCGGTACACCGCGTAGAAGTATATGAGACACCGACAAATTACGCGGCGTATGAGTGATGCGGGAGCGGAATAAATGAGAGTTGCGGAAAAATTCATAAGTATTAACGGGGAGGGAACCCGCGCCGGTGAACTGGCAGTGTTCGTGCGCTTCACCGGCTGCAACCTTCGGTGCAGTTACTGCGACACTATGTGGGCCAACGAGCCGGGCTGCCCCTATGAGGAGATGAGCCCCGAACAGATCTGCGATTATGTGCGGTCGACAGGGATCAGAAATGTGACGCTGACCGGCGGTGAACCCCTTCTTCAGAGGGATATGGATAAGCTGATCGGCCTTCTGATAAAGGACTGCGGCGTCCGGGTCGAAATAGAGACCAACGGCGCAGTGGATCTGCGGCCATTCACCGAACTTCCCGAGGGCAGGCCGGTGTTTACGATGGACTACAAGCTCCCGTCCAGCGGGTGTGAGGACCAGATGATCACAGAGAACTTCAGCGCTCTGGAGGCAGAGGATACAGTAAAATTTGTCTCTGGCAGCAGGGCCGATCTGGAGAGGGCAGGCGAGATCATAGAGAAGTACGGGCTCCTCAACCGGTGTCATGTGTACTTCAGCCCGGTCTTCGGCAGGATCGAGCCGGTGGAGATCGTGAATTTTATGTTGAATAAGCGGATGAACAAGGCCAGGATCCAGATCCAGATGCACAAGGTGATCTGGGACCCGAATGAACGGGGCGTGTAATAGAGACAACAGTGGAATTGCGAGAAATGCGCGTGACGCGCGACGGAGAGATCAGATGATTGACGAGAGAGCGATAGAAGAACACATCAGGGGAATTCTGATCGCGCTGGGCGATGACCCGGAGCGCGAGGGCATTAAAGATACGCCCAAAAGAGTGGCAAAGATGTACTCTGAAGTTTTCGAGGGCATGAATTATACAAATCACGAGATTGCGGAGATGTTCGGCAAGACTTTCGAAGAAGGATTTGACGAGGAAATGGCCTCTGATCCCGGACGCATAGTCGTAATGAAGGACATTGACATGTTCTCTTACTGCGAGCATCACATGGCGCTCATGTACGATATGAAGGCGACCGTGGCTTATGTGCCCGGGGGAAAGGTCATCGGCCTTTCCAAAATAGCGCGCGTCTGTGATATGGTCGGCCGCCGCCTGCAGCTGCAGGAGAAGATCGGAAGAGACATCGCGGATATCATTTCCGAGATCACCGGCAGCGAAGATGTGGCGGTAACCCTGGAGGCATGCCACAGCTGCGTCACAGCCCGCGGCATCAAAAAGACGAACACCAAGACTTACACAGCGGAACTGCGCGGACGCTTCAGGACGGATCCGATGCTGCAGTTCTGCCTTAAGTGAGCATGCACTACCATACTTGGAATGTGAGGTAATCAAGTGAAAGCATTAGTTCTCAGCAGCGGCGGCGTGGACTCCACGACGGCGCTCGGCATGGCAATAGCCAAATATGGCAAAGAAAACGTGATCGCGCTGTCCATTTCCTACGGACAGAAGCACGATAAGGAAATTCAGGCGGCGTCTGCCGTGGCAAAATATTACGGCGTTGAGCAGTTGTTCCTGGACCTGAGCCTGATCTTCAGTTACAGCAATTGCTCCCTACTGAAGCAGTCCACCGAGGAAATCCCGGAGGAGAGCTACGCCGAGCAGATCAAAGAGACCGGAGGCAGCAAGCCCGTGAGCACTTATGTGCCTTTCCGAAACGGCCTGTTCCTGTCCTCAGCTGCCAGCATCGCACTGAGCAAAGACTGCGGCGTGATCTACTACGGCGCCCATGCGGACGACGCGGCAGGATGCGCATATCCCGACTGCTCACCGGTCTTCAATAATGCGATGAACGAGGCAATCTGGGAGGGCTCCGGCCGCCAGCTTCGAATTGAAGCGCCCTTTGTCAACATGAACAAGGCTGACATCGTGCGGATCGGCCTGGAGCTGGGCGTGCCTTACGAACTGACATGGTCCTGCTATGAGGGCGGAGAGAAGCCCTGCGGAAAGTGCGGCACCTGCATCGACAGAGCGGCAGCGTTTGCGGCCAACGGAGTTGCGGACCCGGCTTTGAGCATTTAGTATGAACGGAAAATTACGAAACACAGTCTTACGGAATGGAGAATGAAGATGAGAGAAAACGAGGGACTTACTTTGCTGGGAAACAAGAACGTGAAATATGATACAGATTATAATCCGGATCTGCTCGAGACTTTCGAGAACAAGCACCCGGAGAACGACTACTGGGTCAAGTTCAACTGCCCGGAATTCACGTCACTCTGCCCGATCACCGGACAGCCCGACTTCGCCAATATTATCATCACATATGTGCCTGCCAAGCGTATGGTGGAGAGCAAGAGCCTGAAGCTCTACCTCTTTTCCTTCCGCAACCACGGCGATTTCCACGAGGACTGCGTCAACAAGATTATGAAAGACCTGATCAAACTGATGGATCCCAAGTACATTGAAGTGCGCGGCCGATTCATGCCCAGGGGCGGCATTTCCATCGATCCCTGGTGCAATTACGGCAAGCCGGGCACTAAGTGGGAGAAGATAGCGGAGAACCGAATGATGTGGTTCGACATGAACCCGGAATCGGTTGACAACCGGTAAACGAATTACAAATATGAGTGAATATCAAATATGAGCGAATATAAGGAAGGCATTTCACGGTCTTTAGGCTTGAAATGCCTCCTTTTTTTGTAAACCTATTGCCGGGTCCCGCATAAAAAAGAACGAAATCCCGTCAGAAAAAATCGGCATACCCCTTTCGAGACCCCTTTACTGGCGAATTTTCCGCCAATAAAGGGTCAAGTAAGTATATACTGGTAGTCTGGGACCCTGTGAGTACCCTTTTGCTTTTCCCTTTACTGGCGGAATTTCCGCCAATAAAGGGTCAAGAAAGTATATACTAGTAGTCTGGGACCCTGCGAGTACCCTTTTGCACTTCCCTTTACTGGCGAGATTTCCGCCAATAAAGGGTTGCGAAAGGACCTGTATCGGAAATTTTTGGCGACAAAATGCGTGAAAATTTACGATAAACTGTGCACAGGGGAGGACGACGGCCAGGAAAGAAGAGTATGATTTATGGGAAATGAAAATTTAAATAGAATTTCAGAAAATAAATCGAACAATAAACCGAACTATAAATCAGAAGCCGAGCATGAGAGTGCCGGTAATCGGATCGTGCTCAATGTCCAGCAGTCAGAAGCGGTGAAGACGGTTGAAGGACCGGTGCTTTTGCTGGCAGTGCCCGGGAGCGGTAAGACAACAGTTCTGGTGCTGCGGCTGGGATATATGATACTGAACTGTGGGATCAGGCCGGAGAATATTTTGACAGTGACGTATACGGTCGCTGCCACGCGGGACATGGCGCAGAGATTTGCGGGATATTTTGGCGAGGAATTGGCGGCGAGACTGGAGTTTCGGACGATCAACGGGATCTGCGCGAAGATCATCGCGTTTTACAGCCGGATGATCGGAAAGAAGCCATTTGAACTGGTGACGGACGAAAAGAGCACGGCGGGCATCCTGACTCAGATCTATCAGCAGGTGGAGCAGACCTGGCCGACGGAGGCGGATCTGCGCAATGTGCGGACACTGATCACCTATATCAAGAACCAGATGCTGACAGAAAAGGAGATCAAAACGCTCAGCAAGCAGAAGGGAAGTCCCTTGCGCGCGGCGGATTGTGACATCAACATCGCCGCGATCTATGAGCGGTATAACCGCTGGCTGCGGGAACAGCATCTGATGGACTACGATGACCAGATGGTGTATGCGCTGACAATTCTGCGCAAGGTGCCGCAGGTGCTGGAGCATTTTCAGGAGCAGTACAGGTATATCTGCGTGGACGAGGCGCAGGACACGTCCAGGATCCAGCACACGATCATTGCTCTGCTGGCTTCAAAATATGACAATCTCTTCATGGTCGGCGACGAGGACCAGAGTATTTACGGATTCCGGGCGGCTTGTCCGGAGGCGCTGATAAACTTCGAGAAGGAGCACCGCGGCGCCAAAGTATTGCTGATGGAGCAGAATTACCGCTCCGGCAGCGGAATCGTACGTGCGGCGGACCGCTTTATCCAGAAAAATACGCTCCGGCACGCTAAGCACATGATATGCGCAGACGGCGCGGCGGAGGGGCCGGAAGTCAGAGAGATCGCGCTCAGGAGCCGCAAGTTCCAGTACAGCTATCTGCTGAAAGTGGCGGACGGGTGCGAAGAGGAGACGGCGGTTCTGTATCGGAATAATGAGAGCGCTATTCCGGTGGTCGATCTTTTGGAAAGAAATAATGTGCCGTACCGGATCAGGAATGCGGAGATAGGCTTTTTCACACACCGGACGGTGATAGATATTACGAATATCATTAAGCTGGCTTATGATCCGCATGACGCGGATGCTTTCATGGCGGTTTATTACAAACTGGGGTTGTATTTGAACAAGGAGACGGCCGCACTGGTCTGTGACCTGAGCAGGCGGCTGGGACTGCCGATTCTGGAAACGGCCTTAAGGTATGCGGATCTCAAACCCATGACGCTTAAAAGCGTGAGATCGGTCCGCACGCATCTGGAGAATATGAAGGAGGATCGGGGAGACCAGGCGGTTTTGAGGATCGAGCGCTTCATGGGATACGGCGAGTATCTTGAAAATGCGGGGGTCAGGGACAGTAAGATCTATATTTTGAAAGCGATCGGAGCGCAGACAGAGTCGCCGGCGGAGCTGCTGGACCGGATCGGATATCTGGAAGATATTTTCCGCGGGAAGGAGTCGGATCCCGACTGCCCCTTTATTCTTTCAACAATTCATGCCAGTAAGGGGCTCGAATATGATACAGTTTACTTGATGGATGTGGCCGACGGGCTGTTCCCGGAGGAAGTTCCGGCGAGTATGAAGTATATGCAGCCGGAGGAGCGCCGGGCGTTCGAGGAGGAGAGACGGCTCTTCTATGTGGGAATGACCAGGGCAAAAAAGCGCCTGTTTGTGTTCACGACGGGGGCAAAATCAGTGTTTGCGGATGAGCTGTTCGGCAGGGAAAAGGTGAGGAAGCGGTAATGGCAGCAGAAAGAATGCCTGATTTTAAAGAGATCAATAGACTGATCGAGAGTCTTCAGCTGCTGGACCGGAGTTTTCAGAGGATCACTGCGGAATACGAAGAACACGAAGAGAAAGTGAAGCAGGCCTTAATGGCGCAGCTTAAGAAGGAGTCTGCGGAATTTCTCAAAGAGATCCCGGTGGAGGAACTGAAAAATTCCAAGACCGGGATCCGGATCAGCGCGCTTCAGAGCGCGGGGTATAACACGCTGTATGACCTCTATAAAGCGGAGAACTGGAAGCTGCAGAATATTGAGGGGATCGGCGAGAAACAGATTTCCTCGATCCGGAGCATTATCGGAGAGTTTTTAAATCGTCTTTCCACAAGAGCCCGCATCAGACTGACGCCTGACAGGGACGACATTGCATCCAGGACGCTCATTCATGAGATCGCAAGATTTCGTAAGATCGAGCAGATCAGAAGAGAGGCGGGTCCGCTGACGGCGAGTGTTCATGAGACGATCAGCGCGCTGACTGCAGCAGTGACGATCCGGAGCCGTTTTCGCTGGATCTTTTCCTTCGGCGCCGCGAAAACTGATACGATCAGGGCGATCGACGATATTTTGACATATTGCAGGAGCGCCGAATATAACCTGGTGAAGAGCCTGATCTCCCAGTACGGCGAAGCCGAAAACATGGGAGTGCTCGACGCGATAGAGGACTTCAAGAAGAACAGCGCCTCTTACTACGCCATTATTGAGCGGATGACGGGAGCGGGCGCGAAGCGGGAACTGGTATACAGCAGTGTCCCTGCGCAGCTGGCGGAGGAGATCGACGCCTTTCCGCTGAATCTGGATCGGTTTAAAGGGAATCTTCGCGCCTATCAGGAGTTCGGCACGCGGTACATTCTCACTATGAAGAGGGTGCTCCTGGGCGACGAGATGGGCCTTGGCAAGACGATCCAGGCCATTGCCGCCATGACGCACCTTTACGGGGAGAACAGGCAGAGCCGATTTCTTGTGGTCTGCCCGGCGTCCGTCATGATCAACTGGTGCAGGGAAATCCAGAAATTCAGCGACATTCCGGTCAATCTCCTGCATGGGCCTTTTCTGGAAGACGCGCTGCTGAGCTTTACGGAACTCGGCGGTGCAGCCGTGACCAACTACGAGAGCATGGGCAAAATAGTGGGGACCATCGACAATCATCTGACCCTTTCCATGCTGGTCATCGATGAGGCGCATTACATCAAGAATCCGGAGGCCAAGAGAACGCAGTATATCCATGCCCTGGATGATGAGTCGGAGAGGATCCTGCTCATGACAGGAACGCCCCTGGAGAACAAAGTCGGGGAGATGTGTGAGCTGATCGGCTTCGTTCGCCCGGACATGGTCGAGAACGTGCGCACCTATGCAGGGATGCGGCAGCTTCCCGCTTTCCGGGAGATGCTGGCACCGGTCTATCTGCGCCGGCAGCGGGACATGGTGCTCGATGAGCTGCCTCCTCTGACTGTGGAAGAGGAGTGGTGCGAGATGACGGCGGAAGATGCGGCAGCCTATGGCGTAGAAGTTATGGGCGGAAACTTCATGGGGATGCGGCGCGTCTCTTACCTGCAGGAGGATCTGCGGACTTCTTCCAAGACGCAGCGTCTATTTGAACTCTGTGACCAGGCGATGGAAGATCGGCAGAAAGTGATCGTCTACTCCTATTTCCGGGAGACGATCCGCAAAGTATGTGACTTCCTGGGCCCTGTGGTCATCGGATCGATCACCGGGAGCACGCCGCCCGAAGAGAGGCAGGATCTGATCGACAGATTCTCACAGACTCTGGAGGGAGCTGTTCTGGTCTGCCAGATCCAGGCCGGCGGCACAGGACTCAATATCCAGGCTGCGGGCATCGTGATCTTCTGTGAGCCGCAGATCAAACCCTCCCTCACCTGGCAGGCCATTTCCAGAGTCTACCGGATGGGCCAGGTGCAGAACGTGCTGGTCTACCATCTGCTGTGTGAGAACACCGTGGATGAGGCCATGCAGGAGATCCTGGCTGTCAAAGAAGAGGAATTCGACATGTTCGCCCATGACTCGGCGATCGCTGAGGCGGCCGACGGACTGGCTGATAAGGAATGGATCCGGCAGCTCGTGGAGAAGGAGCGCAGGAAATACCTTCCGGCAGTGATAAACGAATGATTATTCTACACACAAAAAAGGACTGTATATACAGTCCTTTTTTATGCACATATTGATTTTAAGCACCGGTGAACTCGCCGTGATCACTCGGTCCGCAGCGCGATGACCGGATCTTTCTTGGACGCTGACCTGGAAGGGATCAGTCCGCCGATCATGGTCAGGACCGTGGCGATGATGACCAGCGCAACCGCAGCCTGAGGCTCCAGAACAGCCGTGATGTCATCGATGCCGGTGACCTTGTGGATTATGTCGTTGATCGGGAACAACAGAAGCCGCGTGACTATAACGCCGATAATGCCCGAGAGCAGACCGATGATGCAGGTCTCAGCGTTGAAGATGGAGGAGATGTTCCTCTTGGAGGCGCCGATGGCGCGCAGGATACCGATCTCCTTGGTCCTCTCAAGTACTGAGATATAGGTGATGATGCCGATCATGATCGAGGATACGACCAGTGAGATCGAGACGAAGGCGATGAGCACGTAGGTGACCGCGTTGACGATCGTCTCGACGGAGCCCATCAGGATTCCCGTGATGTCAGTGTACTGCAGTTTTTTGGCCTCTTCCGCGTTGTCATTGTAGCGGGTCAGGAAATCGGTGAAGCGGTTTTTGGACTCAAAGTCGTCAAAATAGAAAGAGATGCTGGTCGGATCATCTTCTTTCTGGTATCCCAGGTTGAGAAGATTGCCCTTGTAGGACCGTTCCTTCCCGCTGACCATTGTTTCCATGAGCCTGTTGATCTCGTCTTCATCTTTGTTGAACTGGAAAGACTCCGCGAACTTGTCCGTGTCAATAGTCATGAAGTCTCCGTCTCCGCTGAACATATTGGAGAGGGGCGCCATAGCTTCCGCCAGGGCTTCACCGGTACCTTTGGCTACGAGCAGGGCCATGTAATCTTTGGCAAGTTTGTAGCCCTCTTCAAAGAGAGCGGAACTGTTATCTTTCATTGCCTTTTGAATCGCCTCGTCAGTGGAAGGAAGATCTTCCACAGGGACCAGATTGTTTTCGTCCGGTGTCAGACTGCCGTAATAGTTGTCGAAGGATTCCTCGATAATCCTGGCGGTCAGGGCCGGATCGAGCTTGATCTGCTCGATGGAGCCCAGCATCTGGGCGACTTTATCCTCAGAAATGGCATTTTCCTTGTACATATCGAGATAATCCAAGGTGATGTACTTCTTTTCGGTAGTCTCGCCGCCTTCTTCGTACTGCTTTTTGATCTGGGACTTGAGTGCCGACTTTATGAGTCCGGCATTCTCCGCGTCCATTCCGGAGGTATCCATCCCGTCGACCGCAGCGTCGGCTTCCGCCTTGGTGGATGCGCTCTGCAGGGAATCAATCGTTTTCTGAATGCCTTCCGTAGCTTGGGATGCTGCGGAATTCGCCGCCAGATCCGCGATAGTTTCTTTCATGGACTCCAGTCCGCTGATCAGTTCAGATACATCGACCGTGGGCTCGGCATCGCCGGACTCGCTGGCCGAAGAGTTCTCCCGGACCGTTTCCTTAAGCTGCGCGGTCATTTCTTCATTCAGGCCGAGGGAATCGATGTAGGCTTCCGCCTCGGCGACAGTTGTGACGCCCTCGAGGTCGGCGATCGTCCTGTCGACCCTGTCGTTCACAATCTTTTTTGCCTCCTCTTTGGCCGTTGTTTCTACGGTTTCCTTAAGGCCTTCCAGTGTTCCTACTGCGCCGGACACATCGGGGGCGGCTTCAGGTGCGGTGGATTCGGTCAAAGTGACAGCTGCCATCTGCTTGTATCCCTCGATGATGCCGTTTGCGAAAGCGGAATCTGCCTGGGTGACTGCTTTGACCATAGCCTCAGTGATCTCATCGATGCTGTCGACGACTTCCTTAGAGGAGTTCATGATGATGTCTGTCATGGCACCAGGGTCCATGCTCAGGCCGTCAAGGTCCATGTTTATGACAAAAGCCTCCGCCAGAAGATCCTCATCGACAGTGATCATATCTTCGAAATTGAGTTTGTCGTCGTCTTCGTCATCGAAGGCTTTGCCGGAGAAAACATCGTAATCCGGATCTTTGAGCTGAGCCAGGACGATCTCGGAAGAATAAGCCTTGTTCATCACATAGGAAGTCAGTTCCGGAAGATAGAGGACGCCGGTCGTCGAGGAGGTTCCGGCGCCCTTCTCCTGGGGCTTGTAGATGATCGCCGTGATCTTAAGAGGCTCCGCGTTTTCATACACGTCCCTCATATAGTCGTCGTCATCAGACATATCCTCGTAGATCTCGTATTCCTCATTCCATTTATATTTTGACGAGGGATCGATGAGCTTGAATTCTCTTCCGAGGATCTCATCATAAGTGACGGTCATAGGCTCATTGTGCACAGTGATCTTCTCGCCGAGATAGAGGTCCTTCATGATGTCCGAGAGCTCCTTGGTGTCCCGAAAACCGAGGGAATAGAGCAGAAGGTCGGAGATCTGGTTGGGATCCATGACGCAGAGAGCGAGTTCATTATACTTCTCAGGCCATTTGCCGTAAGCGACTTTATACTCATTCTTCATCCGCTCCGGCTCGATCATTTCGGAGAAAGTGGACATAGATCCGCCGCCCAGCGACATGGAGGCGAATATGCCCCCTCCGGAGGAACTGGTGGGGTAGATCTGCGCGAGCCGGTCTGTGGCGTCGATGGTGTAGATCACCGGTGAGACTGCATAGGACTTTTTGATCATGCGCACATCTTCTTCATACTCCTCGGGGTGCGCGTCCAGATAATCCATGAAACTCTTGAGATCGTTATTGCTGATGGAATCGGTAAAGGAAGTGATGTACTGCTGTTCCACAAGGGAATTGCCTTCTGCCTTGACATCCCTGATCGCCTGCATGGAAAGGATAATGCTGGCCAGGTCTCCCTCCTCCGCGTTAATGGTCAGCGGATAACTGTTCATGGTCTCTTCCTGGATCTGGTCGATGTAATTCTGGAATCCCGTGGAGAGCGCCAGGATCAGCGCGATGCCGATGATACCGATGGACCCCGCAAAAGCGGTCAAAAAAGTGCGGCCCTTCTTGGTCATGAGGTTGTTAAGGCTCAGGCCGAAGGAGGTTGCAAGGTTCATTGAGGCTTTCCCCAGGTTCTTGTGTACGCCGGGTTCCTCGCTCTCGATCATGAGAGGGTTGGTATCGTCGGTGATCTGCCCGTCCTTGAGACGAACGATACGGTTGGCATACTGTTCGGCAAGTTCCGGGTTGTGAGTGACCATGACGACAAGGCGGTCATTGGCCACTTCCTTTAAAAGGTCCATGACCTGTACGGACGTCTTGGTGTCCAGAGCGCCGGTGGGCTCATCTGCCAGAAGGATCTTGGGATCGTTGACCAGGGCGCGGGCGATCGCCACACGCTGCATCTGGCCGCCAGACATCTGGTTGGGCTTTTTGTGGGACTGCTCCTTAAGGCCGACCTTATCCAGGGCGTCGAGAGCCATCTCTTTGCGCTTTTCAGCGGAAATGCCGCCGATGGTCAGCGCCAGCTCGACGTTCTGCAGGACCGTCTGGTGGGGGATCAGGTTGTAGGACTGAAAGACGAAACCGACCGTGTGATTGCGGTAGGAGTCCCAGTCGCGGTCCTTGTATTTCTTGGTAGAAATGCCGTTAATGATCAGATCGCCGGTGTCATAGCGGTCCAGCCCTCCTATAATGTTGAGGAGGGTAGTCTTGCCGGATCCGCTGGGACCGAGGATCGCTACGAACTCGTTGTCCCGGAGGTTGAGGGATACATCGTCTAGGGCGATCTGTTCGTATCCTCCGGTATTATATTTTTTCTTTATATTCTTAAGTTGAAGCATGCTGCCTCCGCATATTGACAAGAGTGCTCGTCATGTATAAATAGATCGTCCAAGCCCTTTACGCCCTCATGGGGGAAAAAGACTATGTTGATATTACTGTAACGGAATTGATCAAAAGAGCGCAAGTATCCAGGGCATCTTTTTACCGTATTATGAAGTACATGATCCTCATCTGAAAACAGGAGGGTCTCTTAGTAATAGACGGCTCCGGGGACCTGTGATTACCTTATATATTTGTAAAATGGCAAAAAAGTGATATAATATAAGTCCGGCTTAGAAAGGACGAAGTTATGAATATACATAAATTTATCATTTATACTGCCGCCGCGTTTCTCGGAATCAGCGTGATCTTCGGCGCGGCTGGAACCGGAGCGTCTGCGGCTGCGGCCCGGGCTGAGAACGCGGAAACAAGGGAATATACTCCCGAAGAACTCAGCTGCATGTCTCAGTACTATTACAAGCGCACCAGCGAGAGCGGTTTTTATCCGCCCAAGGTTACCTGCCGGGATCTCGGCAACGGCCTTTACGACATTATTCTGTTTGAAGAGGTGAAGGAAGCTGACGGCACAGTCCACAGCACGACCTATGCGCAGTATTCGATCGGAACAGACGCGAAGGGAACAGATACTGTTTTCGGGAAAGAAATCGATCTGACTCTCTATAGTAAGGTGTATACACCGGATGAACTCTGCAAACTGGCTCAGAATCACTACTATAAAACGAATGATTTCTACCCGCCCAACGTGTCGTACACAGCCAATAAGGACGGCACTTATACGATCTGCATGTTCGAGATGATCGAGGACGACGGCGGCACACCGCACAGCGCTACCTGCGGCTGGTATACGGTCAATGTATGCGGAGTCGGAACAGATGACATGATGATGCAGAACATCGACCTCAATGAGTAAAGGAATCCATGAATAAAGGGACCAAGAGAGACCGGCGGAGACAATATGCCATCCGGAGAAACCAGAAGAAAGCTTCGTGCGTGGTTTTACTGGTTCTGTTGGTCCTGGCATATATCGGGATTCGGAAGCAGGAGAGTGCAGGAACACAGGAGTTTCCAGTCCCGGCCCTGATACAGACAGAGGGAAGGGATCCGGGAAATACAGCGGCAGATTTTGATCTTGACATGGTTCCGGCCTATTCCGGAAGAGCCTATGTCGATATAAATGGAGATGTTCCTTTTTTCACGCAGGAAGAGATGACTGCGGAGGCTTTTCATGAGTACTGGCCCCTGGATGAGCTGGGCCGGTGCACGGGAGCATACGCGTGCGTCGGACCTGAAACTCTTCCCAAGCAGGAGCGGGGCGATATAAGTCCCGTGAAGCCGACGGGATGGAACACGAACCGCTACAGCGATATAGACGGCGAGATGCTCTTTAACAGGTGTCACCTGATCGGGCATTTGCTCACAGGACAGGATGCCAATGAGCGTAACCTTATTACCGGGACCCGGTACATGAATGTGGAGGGTATGCTGCCCTTTGAGGAATCGGTCGTCAGGTATGTAGAGGGAACCGGTCATCATGTGATGTACAGGGTCAGGCCGTATTTTGATGGGAACAATCTGGTCTGTGCAGGTGTCCTTATGGAGGCCAGATCGGTGGAGGATCCGCGGGTTCAATTCTGTGCCTTCTGCTACAATGTACAGCCGGGATTTGAGATCGACTACGCGACAGGAAACAACCGGCGCGCCAATGCATCTGACTGATCTGTAAGCACAGGTAGTCAGCGCGGGATTAATGTAGTAAACTGAATATGGAAGTAAGGATCGGGGGCAGGCGTCTTTGTACACCCTATGATGACATCCTTTTAACATTGGTGAAAGAGGAAACTCTTTCGTTTGGTGTACAAATGTCAGTCATCAGATAGCCTG
>Ga0256404_1003667_pt1 | contig 30541 bp, 27 predicted proteins | sample RumenRJG_01DNA_FD_185990 | JGI IMG/M metagenome (GOLD analysis project Ga0256404, IMG submission 185990) | Bovine rumen microbial communities from Lethbridge, Alberta, Canada - RJG_01 | ecosystem: Host-associated > Mammals > Digestive system > Stomach > Rumen | place: Canada: Alberta | collected...
TTAAGATTAGTTCTCTATTGCAAGTAGAGTTGTAAGAATCTTAGTTATACTTGCTGGATAATGTTGGACATCGATATTTTTCTCATATAGAATTGCTCCCGTCTCTGCTTCCATTACAATTGCTGCATTAGATTCAGTATCCACATTGCTAGGCCATACTGGTGTTGCGTTTACAGTTACTGCTGTTCCCGCAAGAACCATTGCAGATAATGATGCAACTGCAATCACTCGATTAATTAGCTTCTTAAGTTTATTATTGTGCATTTATTTAATACCTTATTTTCATGTAGATTTGCCTACTCATTAACATATAAGTGGCAAAGATATTATAACAAATATGCCTCCTTATTGGTATATATTCTTGTATTTAATTGTGTTATAATCTGTCATAAGGTGTCGCAACGCGACGAATTCCCTAAGACTAGGAGATATAATACATGCGATTAAGAAATATACCTGGTGCAGATGAATATATTGCTAATTGCAAATATGTAATTAATGATCCAACTGATTATAAAGGGTTATGGAACAAAGAAATCTTCTCAAACAGTAACTCTATTCATATTGAAATAGGCATGGGCAAGGGCCAATTCATAACCCAAATGGCTGCTAATAATCCAGACATTAATTATCTTGGAATTGAAAGATATTCTTCCGTGCTACTTCGTGCAGCCACCAAGTTTGAAAAGAAACCATTAGATAATCTTCGATTCCTATGTGTTGATGCCAGGAAACTGACAGACATTTTCGACAAAAATGAGATAGACAGGATTTATCTTAACTTCTCGGACCCTTGGCCTAAGGACCGTCACGCCAAGAGGCGTCTAACATCTCCTATATTTCTTGAGCTTTATTCCGAGATTATAAGGGAAGATGGGCTGTTAGAGTTCAAGACAGATAACACCAATCTCTTTGACTATTCCATTATGACGATTGATGAATCTTCTCTATGGGAAATGTGCAATTATACTTATGACTTACATAATGAACCTTCTATGAACGAAGGGAATATCATGACAGAATATGAAGAGAAATTCGTGGGTCAGGGAAACCCTATTCATAAGCTTATTGCCAAGCCTATAAATAATAATTGATTGAGAGATATTATATTATGCAAAGGTCAGAAAGCTTTTCGTTAAGTGCCTTGCTCTCCTTTTCAGGTGGGTTACAGGATGCTTACACTTACAATGTCAGAGGCGAAGTATTCGCCAATGCTCAGACAGGTAATATTGTTCTAATGAGCCAGAATTTTATGACAGGTCATTGGGAAATAGGTCTTTCGTATTTAATTCCCCTTGTTTCTTTTATTGCTGGAATCTTTCTTGCAGAAAATATAGAAGGAAAATTTAAAGCAAGTCAGAAAATTCATTGGCGACAAATTGTACTTGTTATTCAAATAATCGTATTAGTTGCCGTTGGCTTTTTACCGGTGTCACTAAATATGCTTGCAAATGCACTGGTATCATTTTCCTGTGCCATGCAGGTTCAATCATTTCGTACAGTTCATGGCTTTGGATATGCAAGCACTATGTGTATTGGCAATATGAGAAGTGCTGCAACAAGCCTATCACAATACATTAGAACTAAGAAGAAATCCTATCTTTATAAATCACTTCACTTTTTTGGAATAATTCTGATATTTGCCATAGGCGCTGGAATTGGCGGTCTTCTTTCAATGATTATGGGTGAAGAAACAATATGGTTTTCTGCCATTACTCTAATTATAGTTACTCTAATGATGATTAAAAAATAATTATATTTTTCTACATAAGAAAAAACCCTTGAAATCTCAAGGGTTTTCAGTAGTAGTACGCGATCAGGGGTTCGAACCCTGGACACCCTGATTAAGAGTCAGGTGCTCTGCCAGCTGAGCTAATCGCGCATATCTTTTTTTCACGCAAAGACTATTATATAAGAATGCTCTACAAAAAGCAAGTGAAAATTTCATTATATTGCAAATATTAGAAAAGGTGTGCTTAGCACACCTTTTTCTTGTTGTTATTTCTTATAAATTAGCAAATAATGCCTGGATTTCTTCTGGGCTCATAATCTTGTTAGGGTCAGATGTATCAAGTCCAGCCAACGCTTCTGCAGCAGGATCTGAAGCTGGCTCTGGTTCAGGCTCTGGCTCCGGAGCAGGTTCAGGTGCTGGCTCTTCTGATGGAGCCGCCGCTTCCGCTGCAGCAAGTAATGCTGCTATATCATCCGGGCTCATCTGCTTGTTAGGGTCAGATGTGTCTATATCTGCAAATGGGTCTGCCGCTGGAGCTGGCTCTGGTTCTGGAGTTGGGGCTGGCTCCGGTTCTGGAGTTGGAGCTGGCTCTGGCGCTGCCTCTGCAACAGGTTCTGGTGCTGGGGCTGGCTCCGGTTCTGGAGTTGGAGCTGGTTCCGGTGCTGCCTCTGCTACCGGCTCTGGTGTAGGTTCTGGCTCTGGCACTGCCTCCTCTGTTGGTGCCGCCGCTTCTGCTGCAGCTAGTAATGCTGCTATATCATCCGGGCTCATCTGCTTATTTGGATCAGATGTGTCTATATCCGCAAATGGGTCTGCCGCTGGAGCTGGCTCCGGTTCTGGAGTTGGAGCTGGCTCTGGGGCTGCTTCTGCAACTGGTTCCGGCGCAGGTTCTGGCTCTGGGGCTGCTTCCGCTACCGGTTCTGGTGCAGGTTCAGGTTCCGGCGCTGCCTCTTCTGATGGAGCCGCCGCTTCCGCTGCAGCTAGTAATGCTGCTATATCATCCGGGCTCATCTGCTTGTTAGGGTCAGATGTGTCTATATCCGCAAATGGGTCTGCCGCTGGGGCTGGCTCTGGTTCTGGTGCGACTTCTACTACTGGCTCTGGTGTTGCCTCTGGTACTGGAGTAGGTTCTGGCTCTGGCACTGCTTCTGCTACCGGCTCTGGAGTTGCAGCTGGTTCTGGCGTAACTTCAGCTACCGGCTCTGGCACTGGCGCTGGTTCCGGTGTCGGTACCGGCTCAGGCGCTGGGGCTGGTTCCGGTGTCGGTGCTGGCGCAGGAGCAGGAGCTGGGGCTGGCGCAACAACCTGCTGTACAACAGGCTCCCTGGCTTCTATGTCTGCAATATCCTTCTTCATACCAGTTACTGTTTCCTGCACTCCACTAACAGAGGTCTGCATTCCATTAACTATTGCATTAAGAGCCTCCATTTTCTCTTCGAGCTCTCTATTCTTCTCAAGAATCTCTTCTCGTGTGGCATCAATCATCTGCTCCTGCTTCTCAATCAAATCCTGATTATTAGAATCAAGTTTTTCTTCAAATGAGAACAAATGGTTAATCAGCTCCTCGTTAGAGTTCATTAATGCGTCGGTATTCTCTTTACTTCTACTAATAGTTACCTTCGCAACTGCTTTTTGTGCTGTTATAATCTCATCTGCTGGAATAGCTGTCTTATGCTCAAGCATATCTATTCTTTCCTGCAATTCATCAAAGCTTTTTCTAATTACAAGATATGATGCTTTCTGAGCTTTATACAACTCCTGATATTCTTTCCTCTCGGCTTCTTTGTTCCTTTGACTCAAGTCAAGAGCAAATGTTATTAAGAAGAATACATCTAAGGCGATTAGTATTCCTATTATGATATCCACAACAATATGGAAGTGGATCATAGAATATACTTCCATTAGAACTAGAAGTACGACTATTATGCCGCATAAGGCAATCTTTAATTTGTCCTTAAATACAGCAACTTCATGTGTATCTTGTTTCTTACTCATATGAAATCCCCCAGCTTTTTCATATTTTTTTACACCCTCTACCAGAATCGAACTGATAACTAATCCTTAGGAGGGACTTGTTATATCCATTTAACTAAGAGGGCAGATATATAATATTAACTGGCTTTTGCCAATAATATCCTACATATTAAGTTTACCTTGCATCCAGACAACACCCTTAAAACGTCTGCCAACAGCTGGCACACCAAATAAGTCATCTGAATTTATACAAACATCTAACTTAAGACCACTACAGTCAATAGTTAGAATATATATGCTTTGTTGTGTAATTGAATTAACCAAGGTTTTGTAATCTAGTATGTCACCGATGATTGCATATTTATCATTTTCAATACCACTTGGCATAAATGTGGAGCTGACTATTGAGAGCACATCCTCTTTCTGAATGCGCTTTGTTATCATAGTATATTTCTCCATGTCGTCGATGGTCAGCTTCTCGTAAGCGTCCGCATCTCCTTCTTTTGCCTTGGCAATCCATTTATCTCTAGTAACTTTGGCTTTTTCTCTTCTAGCTCTTGTAGCCTCATCTGAGTATATCGGCATAATTACCTTTCCCTCAATAGAAAGACCACATAAACTTACGTTGGCTGGGGCAACGTTATTGGTATTCTTGAAGGACTGTAAATATGGAAGCATGTTCTGCAAATGAAATATTACATCAATCGCAACATTCACATCTTCCGATACTCCCTGAAAACTCTCTCTATCAGATTCCTTAATTATATAAACCTTAGATGTAGAAGAGTTTAATACTGCTTCATAATATGGAAAATAGTATTCAATCTTGAAGTTGTCATCTTCATCGTAATTACCTCTTAGGGCAATTCCTGCTTTCGGACATACTTCATATCTAATCTCTGAGAATTCATTTCCCTCTGTATCTAATGCCATCTCATAGGCAGTAGGGTTTTTTGAAGCTAAGTATAATATCTCAGATAATTTTTCTTTTGTTATATCTTTAAAGCCAATTGATCTTAAATAACTATGCATACATCTCCTAACGTATAATGACATTATATAATAAGAACAGAGTTTTTGCAAAAAACTCTGTTCTTGGTTGTAACACGATTCAATTATTGCTCGTCTTTTAGTAATGCGTCTTCTAATGCTTCCTGCTCTTCTGGCGAAAGAGACAGGATTGGGTTACCTGCTATTATCTCTTTTACATAACTAAAGCAACCCTCTCTGCTGTGTACCACATTAAGAACATATCCATCATTTCTCTCATTAAGCATTGCAAGTGTAAATGATAATTTTCCACCCATCTCATCAAAGGCATCATATTTTACCATACCGTATTTTTGGAATGTTTTCTGTAGACGCTTAAAGATAAGATCAATATTTCTCTCGTTGGCAGCATTGCTCTCGATTAATTCGTCAATCTGCTCTAGACGAAATAGAATATCATCTTCAAGTGACTTTCCATCCTTGCCCTGCATAAATGCATCGTACTTCTTCTTAAGAGAAGAACATTTTGCAGAATTAACAATTGCTATTATTAAAAATACAATTGATAATACTACTAATCCAATAATAATATATACTTGATTCTGTTCAATTATATCTAATATAAAATCCATTTAATCTACCTCTACCAAACACATGTTCTATATGCTACTGCTGTAGCTTTTCTACTAATCTTTCAAGCTCGTCTGCATCATAGTACTCGATTTCTATCTTGCCCTTCTTTTCATCCTTAGGAATTATAGATACCTTAGTACCAGTTGATTCCTTGAGCTTTTCTTCAATTTCTGAATAAACTGCAAGAAGCTGTGGGTCAATCTCCTTTTTCTTAGGAGAAGATGGTGTAGACTTATCATCCTGCATCTTCTTAATCTCACGCTCAACTTCTCTTACGCTTAGTCTATTGTCTATAATTATATTAGCAAATTCTGATTGCTTCTCCTTATCCTTAATTCCAAGAAGTGCTCTGGCATGACCAGATGAAATTGTTCTTTCGGCAAGAAGCTGTTGTACCTCGTCTGATAAATTAAGAAGTCGAAGTGCATTTGATACAGCTGGTCTCGACTTAGATACTCTGTCGGCTACCTCATCCTGAGTCAAATTGAATTCTTCCATCAACCTTTTATAAGTTGTAGCTTCTTCAATAGGATTTAAGTCAGTACGCTGCGTGTTCTCAATTAGAGCTATTAATACTTTTTCCTCATCAGTAAACTCTCTAACTATAACAGGTACTTTCTTCAGACCTGCTTTCTTAGATGCACGCCATCTTCTCTCACCGCCGACTATCTCATAATAGTCTCCTTTGTCCTGAACAAGCAATGGGTCAATGACACCATATTGCTTTATGGAATCTGCAAGACTTTCTAGATCATCTTCATCAAATACTTTTCTTGGCTGATTCTTGTCAGGCTCAACCTTATTAATATCAACTTCCTGTACTCCTGAGTTAGAACTTGTATCGCCACTATTATCTGGAATCAGTACGTCAATTCCGGCACCAAGTCCTCTGCTTAGTCCCCCTTTTTTCTTCGCCATTATATTACCCTCTTTTCTACAACTTCCTTGGCTAGATTACGATAGCTCTCTGCACCTGTTGATTTATTATCATATACAGTAATAGGAAGTCCATTGGAAGGAGCTTCTGCTAACGATACATTTCTAGGAATAATTGTGTTATATATATTTGCATTAAGATTATTCTTAACATTGTCTACAACATCTTTGGAGAGATTAGTTCTTCCATCGTACATTGTAAATACTACACCTTCAATCTTAAGCTTGGAATTCAATCTCTGCTGAACAAGATTGATTGTAGTTATTAATTGTCCGATTCCTTCTAGAGCATAGTACTCACATTGGATAGGAATCAACATTGAATCTGCAGTTGTCATTGCATTAACTGTCAACATATTAAGTGAAGGAGGGCAGTCAATTATAATATAATCGAAGTCTTCCTTTACATAATCTATAGAGTTCTTAAGAATATATTCCTTTTCGTTGAACTCTAATAACTCAATCTCTGCTCCGGCAAGATTAACATTTGAAGGGATAATTGTTACATTTTCAATTCCCTCGACCTCCATCATGCTATTCTTAACGGAACACTTATTAAGTATTAATTCATATACCGTATTCTGTATCTGCTCTTTCTCTATACCAAATCCGCTGGTACAATTTCCCTGGGGATCAAGGTCGATTACAAGAACCTTTTTGCCAAGTTCTCCCAGACAAGCAGACAAATTAATAGAAGTAGTTGTCTTACCTACTCCTCCCTTTTGGTTTGCTATTGCAATTATTTTTCCCATTTCTTCTGTTCCTTTCTTGTGCTTTTGATATTATATCATTACGAAATAATCAATTCTACCTATTTTTATTAATTGAAATGTAGCTATTCTTGTCCAAATATCTATATATAGATTGTTCTATCTAATTTTAATTATTTTCTGGAAAATGTTTCACGTGGAACATTCATATATATTGTACTATCAGTTGATGAGTATGAATTCTAAAATACAAAATATTGTGTTAGAGTTCATATTGTTGAACATAAAAAGAGAGATGTTTCACGTGAAACATCTCAATAGTGAACCTCTATATATTGTATATGAATATTTTTTAAAGATTATTTCTTAAATTTGCCAATTCAATCTTGGCTCTCATTGGATCAGATGGAAGATAAGATATGATAGTATTAAGAGAATCTTTAATATTATCTACATTTTCTACTTCAACAATCTTCTCAACAAGCTTCGTGTCTGAATTATAATCATCTAATTCAGCTAACATATTAACAATTCTATCACTTCTTTTCTGCAAATTATTCTTCTCAATCTTAAGATTATTTAATTCTGAACTCATTCCTTCAGTATCATTATCGATCTTTTTTACTTCTTCTAGATTTCTATTACTAATATTTCTAGGGGAAAATTCAGAAAAAGGCGGTTCATTCTCCTTCTTTAGAACTTCTGAAAACCTGGAATTTTCTTTTATTTTGATATCAAGTTCATCAATCTTAAGCTCTGTATCAACAATTTTATTTGTAGTCTCATCTAATAATTCATTCAAAAACTTCTTAATTTCTTCCATTGGTCAACCTCTACTTACAATTTAATTAGTAGTATTATAACTTATAATACAATTATTTTACAATAGAATTTATTGTGATAGTTCGCAGGGGGAGGGTTAAGAGATGGTTTTGTTCAGTAATTCTTCGCTAAGAATATATAAGTGATTATATTTAGTGTCCTGAGCTTTGATCGTAAGGAATCTCCCCACATGTGGGTCCCCCTTACGACAAATGACGGAACCGTTGCATAATCTGCCATCCTGGCAGTATGCAACTAGTCCCAGCATCCGTGCTGGGACTTTCCTGAATTAATTAATAATCACTAATATATTCTAAGCTTGAATTAATCTTTACAAAACCATCTCATAACCCTCCCCCCTGCTACTATCAATAAAATATTATCCAATAAAAATCATAAGTAATATACTAATTATCAGAAAGTATTCTTCTTAGGTAAAACCATAAATCATATGGATCTATTACCTTTTACAAAATAATCTATATATTTTCCCGATAAAAAAGGATTACTATACTAACACCATATACTCTACAACTACTTATTACATAAGATTGTTGGCGGTGAGGTGATAGGTGGATTGGGGGAGTAGGGTTAGTATAGATTATTCCAAGCTTAGAATTTATTAATGATTATCAATACAAACAACAAAATCCCAGCAAGGATGCTGGGATTAGTTGCTCGTTGCCTGGATGGCAAATCGAGCAACGGTTGTGTCATACCAAATAAAACTTATATAATCATTTATAAATTCTTAGAGAAGGAATACTATACTAACCCTACTCCCCCAACCACATCAATCACCTCAACTACCAGCAACGTTTTTATTAGCAACGGTCTGTTGTATTAGTCTTTTGAAGTAAGCCAAAGCCGCCTCATAGTTCATGAAATTACCTGCATCTTGTTCATTATCTACTACCATTGCCACAGCTACTTCAGGATGAAATTGAACTCCAATAAAATAATCTTTATCAGATCTTTCAACTCCTTCTATAATAGGAATCCCATCGGCATAAGAAATTGCTGAAACAACAAGTCTAGTCCCATTAACATTTTCTACAATCTGATGATGCCATGAAGGAACTTTAGATATTACATCTTCCTTAGCAATACTATATAGAATAGAGTCATGACTTAATACATTAACGTCATGAGATGTAAACACTTTCTTATTAGGATCACGATGAGTATTAGAATATGTGATACCCTGACTATCCATGTACTGTCCAATATCCTGAATCATATCAGCACCTGATACAATTGACAGAAGCTGCATACCTCTACAAATACAAAATGTTGGAATATCATTTTCCAGACAATAAGACATAAGAAGATAATCTGACACATCCCTTTCAGCAGAATAAGTTGTATCACCATCAATACCATGCCAAGGTTGTTCATTATAATATAGAGTAGGACATATATCAGAGCCTCCAGGGAATATAACACATTTATAATCCTTAATGACATCAGTAACATTAGAATTCTGGAAGGTATTACATTTAACCAATTTAGCAGACTCAGAAGTAAGAATCCCATGCTCATCCTTAGAACCAATAATATGTTCTGACTCATCATAGCTTAAATCAAATGAACGAACCATATCTAAAACCACGGGTTCACCACCTGCAGCCTTAACAGCTTTAAGTGTACTTTGAAAAGAATAAGAATCTTGCTGATTACTCCAGGCAATGGCCACCTTAACAGGACTGACTTTCTTATCATCATTAAAGGAACAACCACTAATAAAAAATAGAACTAATAGTGGGACAAGAACAATGTTTGTTAATTTATTAACAATATATATGCTACCTTTGATTTCTTTATTCAAAACATTTCCCCTCATAAATATATTTATAATTACAACACAATTGTATCCTATAATTAGAGAAAATAAAATAATCAAACGGTAAAGCGACAATAAAATATCAAATGATAATATTCTTAAATCATTTATTTGTAAATTACTCTAACATAGAATATAATTATTTTAAGAAAAAGTTAGCGAGGTAGATTATGATTAATAAGAAATTTCTACAAGGTTTTGCGATAGGCATTATGTCGGTTGCTGCATTAGAGGTATTTAATAAAGCCGTTAATGAGAAAGCAAAGAAATATAAATTAAATGTTAATGACGGATACTTCTATACCTGGAAGGAAGGCTCACTTCATTATACAGTTAAGGGTGAGGGCAAACCAATTCTACTGATACATGACCTTAATGTATTATCCTCTGGATATGAGTGGAACAAGATAGAAAATGAACTGGCTAAGAATCACAAGGTATATACTCTTGATCTTCTTGGATGCGGTCTGTCAGATAAACCAAGCATTACATATACCAATTACACATTTGTCCTAATGATTAAGGATTTCTGCAATGATATTATCAAGGAAAAATGTGATGTTATATCCAGCAATGATTCAACAGCAATAGTTGTTATGGCTGACAACATGGAGGATATCTTCAATAAGAAAATTCTTATTAACCCTGCTGAATTTGATTTATTTGCAATGCAGACAACCAGGCTTAATCTCATTGAGAAAAATGTTCTATATCTTCCAATCATTGGTACTACAGTATATAACATTTATACTGCTGAAAGAAATGTTAAATTAATTGTAGATTCGTATATTAATAATAAAGCCGAGCTTGAGAATCTAACTGAAGCATATTATGAGGCATCCCATACTAATAACAGTCGCGGCCGTTATCTATATGCATGTAAGAAATGTAGTTACTTAGGTGTAGATATTAGAGATGCCATCTCAGAAGCAAAGGATGTATATATTGTTAAGGGAGATGATACGGACAAATCAATAATTAATGAGTACCACGATATTAATCCTAATATCAAGGTTAACGTTATTGGAGGTTCGAAGCTTCTTCCTCATATTGAAAATGTTAATGAGACTTTAGATGCAATTAACAACATAATATAAAATAAAAGTTCAAGTCCTATAGTAAAAAGGTACTTGAACTTTTTTAATGAATTATTATAATGGCTTCTTTTTTGGCATTCCTGCTTTTCTTGGATATTTATCTGGAGTCGGCTCTACCTTATTAATGACTACAAGACTTCTCTCATAATCTGCATTAGGAATCTGAACCTTAACTACCTTATCGAATTCACCCCCAAGAATTGAAATTGCGTTTCGACCATTCTCAATTTCATCATCAATGTCTGATGACTTGTAAGGAATACATTGACCTTTAACCTTAACAAATGGAAGAGAGTACTCAGACAATAAATTAATTTCTGCCACTGCACGAGTAACACATAGGTCAAATTGTTCTCTATATAACGGATTTCTGGCATAATCTTCAGCTCTTCCGGAAATAGTCTCAACATTTCGTAGGGAAAGAGAGGATATAACCTCGTTAATAAAGTTAATTCTCTTATTTAATGAGTCTAACAAAACAAAACGGCTGTTATTATAAATGATAGATAAGGGAATTCCTGGAAATCCGGCCCCTGTACCAACATCAATAACGAATTTATTCTTGGAAATATCAGGATATGCCTTTGCAAGAATAAGAGAATCTATAAAATGCTTTTCAACAAATTCATCAAAATCAGTAATTCCTGTAAGATTCATCACCTTATTCTTCTCAACTACCATTTCATAGAAGGAGATTAATTTATCAAGCTTGTCATCATCATATGAAATATCCAACGAATCTAAACCATTTTGTAATTTTGTTAAATCATAATTATATTTTGAACTCATAGCAAATAATTATTAATTACTCCTTATCTAAATATTTTCCCTGCTCGAGATAAACCAAAAGTACGGAAATATCTGCAGGAGATACACCAGATATTCTTGAGGCCTGACCAATACTTCTTGGTCTTAATTCATTTAACTTCTGACGAGCTTCTAATCGAAGTGACTTAACATCATCATAATTAACCGCATCAGGAATTATTTTATTCTCAAGCTTCTTAAAATCATTAACCTGTTTAATCTGTCTTTCAATATATCCTTCGTACTTAATATTAATATTAACCTGGTCCCTAACATCAATTGGAAGTTCAGGTCTGTCTTTATCAAGATCTGCTAACTTATCATAATCAAGCTCTGGCCTTCTTATTAAATCAGATAATTTCACACCCTGATTAAGAGGAATACTTCCCAGCTTAATAAGAACATCCTGTACCTTGGCATTAGCACCAATATTAACAGACATAACTCTGTCTATCTCTTTTTGAATTAATTTTTCCTTCTCGCAAAGCTTCTTATATCTTTCCTCGGAAATAAGTCCAACCTCATAACCAATCTTAGTAAGTCGAAGGTCAGCATTATCCTGTCTAAGTAAAAGTCGATACTCAGCTCGACTTGTCATCATCCTATAAGGCTCTTTTGTTTCCTTTGTTACAAGATCATCGATTAAAACTCCAATATAGGACTGGCTTCTATCAAGAATAAGAGGTTCCTGATTCTTAATTTTTCTTGCGCTATTAATTCCAGCAATCAATCCCTGAGCTGCAGCTTCTTCATATCCACTACTTCCATTGAACTGACCTGCCGCAAACAAACCATCAATATTCTTAAACTCTAGTGATGACTTAAGTTGTGTTGCCTTAATACAATCGTACTCAATGGCATAGGCATTTCTTACAATCTTAGCATTTTCAAGACCAGCAACACTTCGATACATATCGTACTGAACTGACTCCGGCATAGAAGAAGACATACCACTAATATACATCTCGTTTGTATACAATCCCTCAGGCTCAATAAACAGCTGATGTCGTGACTTATCGGCGAATTTTACCACTTTATCTTCGATAGAGGGGCAATATCTTGGACCTGTTCCCTCAATAATTCCTGCATAAATAGGAGATTTATCAAGGTTTCTTCGAATAATATCATGAGTCTTCTCGTTAGTATAAGTTAGATAGCAAGAAATCTGTTCCTTCTGAATTGACTCCGGATCTGTGGTAAATGAAAATGGAACGATTGTTTCATCACCTAACTGTTCCTCCATCTTGCTATAATCAATTGTATTGCCATCAATTCGAGCAGGCGTTCCTGTCTTAAATCTTAGAATATCAATATTATTATCAGTAAGTGATTTAGTTAGAAAGTTAGCAGCCTTAAGTCCATTTGGACCAGTATGTTCAACAACATCTCCATAAAGACAGCGGGCGGCAAGGTATGTTCCGGTACAGAGAATAACTGCTTTGCAATAATATGTTGCACCAGAAAAAGTCTTAACTCCCTTAACTATATTATCTTCAATAATCAGTTCCGTAACCTCGGCCTGACGAAGAGTAAGATTCTCCTGGGCCTGAATGGTTTTTCTCATCTCGAGAGAATACATTGCTTTATCAGCCTGAGCTCGAAGTGAATGAACAGCAGGTCCCTTTGATTTATTAAGCATTTTCGATTGGATAAATGTCTTATCAATATTAATACCCATTTCGCCACCAAGAGCATCAACTTCTCTAACGAGATGACCTTTGGAAGTTCCACCAATATTAGGATTGCAAGGCATCATTGCAACAGAATCCATACTAATTGTGAAAATTATTGTGTTCATTCCAAGGCGGGCTGCACTAAGAGCTGCTTCGCAACCGGCATGACCTGCACCAATAACAACAATATCATATTTTTCTTCTACAACCTTTTTTTCTTCGTACTTACTCATAATTATTTTCCCATACAGAACTTAGAGAAGATTTCTTCCACTAAATCATCTTCCACTGATTCACCAATTATGATTCCTAGAGATTTGTAGGCATCCATCAAATCAATAGAGTATAAATCTTCTGGCATATCGTTGTTGATACTTTGTTCAACCAAAGAGAGTGACTCTCTACATTTACAAAGTAAATCTTTATGCCTTACATTAGTAATAATAGTTTCATCATTGTTGCTAATCTTACCATCAAAGAAAAGATTCTTAATATCTTCTTCAAGCTCATCTAATCCAATTGAATCCTTAGCAGAAAATGAAATTATCCTACCATCAATTTTATTACTAATATCTTCTTCATTAACTACAGTCTCTAAATCAGACTTGTTAAAAAGACATACACATTTCTTATTCTGAATCCTATCAATTATTCTACTATCATTATCATCAAGCGGAATTGAACTATCAACCACATAAATAATAAAATCGGCGTTATCAATTTCCTGAAATGTCTTATCAACACCAATTCTCTCAACAACATTATCGGTGTCGCGAATTCCTGCAGTATCAATAATGTTAAGAATTATATCATTAATTACAATTCTTTCTTCTATTATGTCTCTTGTTGTGCCAGGAATATCAGTAACAATTGCTTTTTCCTTATTGGCAAGTATATTAAGAAGTGATGATTTGCCAGCATTAGGCTTACCAACAATAACAGTATTAATTCCCTCCTTAAGAAGAATTCCATTATTACTACTTGCTATTAACTCGTCAACTTTATTCTTAACTTCACTAACAACTTCACTTAATCTATCGGTATAACCATCAAGAGAAATATGCTCTGGATCATCAAGTGCTGATTCAATATAGGCAATTTCGTAGATAATCTTCTCACGCATTAACACTATCTCTTTAGAAACACTTCCATTAAGCTGATTAACAGATGCCTTCAAAGCATACTCACTATTGGATTGTATTATGTCCATCACTGATTCTGCCTGGCTTAGATCAATCCTTCCGTTAAGAAAGGCTCTCTTTGTAAATTCTCCTGGCTCGGCTAATCTGATACCAAGTTCTAATACAATTTCAAGAATCTTCCTGGTAATAAGGATACCGCCATGACAATTAATCTCTACTACATCCTCTCTGGTAAATGTAGATGGAGCCTTAAAAACTGATACAAACACCTCATCAATGATTTCTTGATTATAAATAATATGCCCATAATTGATAGTATGGCTATCAACATCAGCCAATTTCTGCTTACCTTTATATATCTTGTCAATCAAACTAATTGCATTATCACCACTAACTCTAATAATACTAATTCCCGAATTACTCAGAGCAGTAGAAATAGCAGCAATCGTATCATTACTTGCCATAATCATTACCTCAAACTGTTTACACCATTATATATAATATTAGATTATTACTTATTTTACAATTATTATTTGATGGTGGAGGGGGGCGGGGGAGAGATTAGGTATTCTCATACGACGATACTTCGCTAATTATATGTATGAGAATACCTAATCTCTCCTCCGCCCCCACCTTCACTATCTATAACTGTAACCTAAGAATAATTAATATTATAAATGTAAATGCAACAGTTTTAATTAATGATTATAGTCAAGTAACTTTAATGTAAGGTGATTAGGATGGTGGATAGGTTATAAGCGATGCATTAATTCGAGCTTAAGATATGTTAGTGATTGATTAAATGAAGAAATTTCTCGTCATGGATGACGAGAAAAAGCGGCTGTCACCTGGATGGTGAATCAGCCGCTGGTTTCTGTCCAACTATTACATTGTTTTAATATCAATCACTTACATATATTTAGCGAAGAATTAGCATAAGCTTATAACCTATCTACCACCCTAATCACTAAATACAACCTAACTTACCATAATCATTAATTAAAACGTCCGTCTACAATAATTAATTATTCTTAGGAACGACAACCACGTGTCTGTATGGCTCTTCGCCTTCTGAATGGGTTGTTACGTATTTGTCATCTTGAAGTGCAGAGTGAATGATACGTCTTTCATAAGGATTCATAGCCTCTAAGCTTACAGAACGCTTATTTCTCTTAGCCTTGTAAGCTGTATTCTTAGCAAGATTCTCTAATGTTTCCTTACGTCTTCTACGATAATCCTCTGTATCAAGCTTAATCTTAGTATGATTTTCAACCTTACGGTTAACAGCAAGAGATGTAAGATACTGGAGTGAATCAAGTGTCTGACCACGCTTACCAATGATAACTCCCATCTCAGGTCCCTTTAATTCAATCTCTAAGATGTTGTTTTCTTCATCAATACTGCTACTAATTTCAACCTCTAAGTTCATTGATGAGAAGACTTCGTCTAAGAATTTCTTAGCTTCTTCAAAAGCATGAGGGTCAACAACATATTCCTTTGATGACTTCTCGCTTTTCTTATCTACATTAGCATTTTCATTATTAGCTGGTGCCTTAGCTTCAGCTTCTTTCTTAGCAGCTTCCTTATTTGCTTTCTCTTCAGCTGCTTTCTTAGCTTCTTCTTCCTTTATTGCATCAGCTTTCTTCCATACATTTATTACGGCATTTTTTGAATTAATTCCAAGGAATCCACTACTACCTTTCTCAACTACTTCGTAATCAAGTTCATCACTAGTAATACCAAGAGAAACTGTAGCATTAGTAATAGCTTCCTCAACTGTTTTTGCCTCAAAAGTTTGTTTATCTAAAGCCATTTTATATTCTCCTAATTATTTTTTATTATTATTACCTTTGCCCTTGTTGCTATTACCCTTATTCTTAGCAGCATTATTACTGCTTTCATTAAAGTCTTTAACAGCATTAGCAAGACTTGCCATAGAACCAGCAGGTGGATTATTTCTTACATCCTTCATCTTATCAAGCTTAGCCTGATTATCTTCTGATATTGATGTTGAAGTATTAGATGACAGGCTCTTAGTATTAATATGAGCAGAGTTGTAAATTGCATCTCTTCTCTGACCACGCTTTTCTGCTTTCTTAGCAGCCTTTTCCTTATTAGCCTCAATAATCTTATCAGCATCAAGCTTCTTAAAATGTAAATTAAGAAGTAACTGCTGAATAATTCTTATTACAGAACCTGTAATCCAGTAGAAGCCAAGACCTACAGGAACGGTAAATGCGAAGAATAAAGACATAAGTGGCATTAAGAGATTAGTTGTTCTCATTGTTCTTGCCATCTGGTCGTTACCATTATTATTAGTAGGCATCAACTTAACATTTATCATCTGAGCACCCCAGGCAAGTATAGGAATAAGTAAAGCTGATATAATTAATACAAAATCTTTACTGTCAGCTGACCATCCTTCTTTAATCTGATTCCAAGGTGTATCTGAGATATTAAGTACGAATAAATAGTTAATATCATGTAACTCAGTAACAACGGCTTCAATTGAATCCTTAATATTAGGAAAATATTCAGCCAACTTTGCCCATCCAGCATCACCTAATTTATACAATACATCAATAATATAATCCTTAATTACAGTTATATTATCCTGTGTAGGTGCAATTGTAAAATCAACATTTACACTCTTTAAATCAGCATATTCATACACAGATTGCATCTTGCTCATAAATCCATCAGAACTAACAATAGCATCTACAATCGACTGTGTAGCATTACCAACTTTTGTTAAGAAAATATCCTTAATTGAAGTAATGTAAGCTGGAATATTATAGAAAACTCTATAAAGTGAAATCAAAATAGGCAACTGAATAAGTAATTGAATACAAGAACCCATTGCAGAAACACCGTATTTATCATATACAGCCTGTGTCTCTTCCTGCTTTGCCTGTAATGATTCGTTATCTCTCTTACCTTTATACTTATTATTAATCTCATTGATTTCTGGCTGCATTACTCTGTTAAGAGCAGAGAATTTCTGCTGCTTATAAGTAAGAGGAAATAAAGCCAGATAAATAAGTAAGGTAAATACTGCAATTGAGAACGCAACATTCTCAATACCAAGCGTTGAGTAAAAGAACAGGTAAATCTTATCCATTACCCAACCTAATGCTTTAACGATAGGACCTAATATAAATCCATCGTAAGCGGTTAAATATATTTCGCTCAAATTCTTTTACCTCCTATTTGAAAGAAAAAATCCTCCGGAACAGGATCAAATCCTCCCTTTGAAAAAGGATTGCACCTTAAAATACGCCATGTCGTAAGAACTCCTCCCTTAAAAGCCCCATGCTTTTCAATTGCATGAAGTCCATAAGTTGAACAGGTAGGATAATATGGACATTTCGTAGTTTTCATCGGTGAAATGTACTTTCTATAAAATTTAATTATTGCAATAAATAAATTCTTTATCATAATACCTTTTTCAGTTAATTATCTACAAGTTATGTGGTGAAGATTTGCCAGATGCATAAGCGCACTACTCATTTCATGATATCCAATATCCTTAGCACTTGGTCTGACAACGACTACCATATCTAACCCAATGTTAAAATACTCTTCATGTAGCCGATACGCTTCTCTTATCAGTCTCGTCATTCTGTGTCTCACAACAGAATTGCCTACCTTTTTACTGCAGGAAATACCAATTCTGTTAACATTTAAATCATTCTTATAAATATACATTATCAAATATTTATTTGCTTTTGATTTTCTTTTCTTATAAACTCGTTGAAAATCCGATGTTTTCTTTAATGATTCACTATTTTTCATAATATTTAATAACTTCTATCTATAAAACTTTCTATTAATACTGTCGAAAAAGAAAGACCACATTAAGTGGTCTGTTTATTAAGCAGATAAATTCTTTCTTCCCTTAGCTCTTCTAGCAGCTAATACTTTTCTTCCGCCTGGAGAACTCATTCTAGCTCTGAAGCCATGAACCTTAGATCTCTGTCTCTTTTTAGGTTGATAAGTCATCTTCATATTATTCACCTCCCTTTTTTGTCGAAAACATCATTGCAATTATATCATATAATCCCCGCAAGTCAAGTAAAATAAAGGGTTTTACCCATTGTTTATAGTGAATAACTTTAATAACAATAGGTGAATAATAAACATTTTGTGGATAACTTCGTGGAAAAGTTAATATATAATCAAAATTTAATCACATGTTTATCGTATAAAATAGCACGTTTCACATTTTTTCACTTAAGGTTTATAAATAAAAAACAATCAATTTAGGTAGTTAATAATTAATTATCAAGGTTGATAAAAGGACGTAATTAGGGTAAAATTGTATGTGGAATTTTTTGCTATAATAGGATTATCATAATAAACCAATTATTAGTTTCTTCCTATTATAATGTAATATAGATAGAGGTATATAATGGAACTTCAATTACTCATTGATAAATGGGATGAAATAAAAGAAATAGTAACAAAAGAAACAGAGACTTCTGTTATAGCTTATAACACATGGCTTAAGCCTCTGGAAATATATGATATCGTTGATGATACAGTTTATATAATATATAGCGAAGATTCAGAAAGCAGAATGATTGCTCTTATTGAGAAGAAATACAAGCTTATATTCAAGAATGTAATCAAAGATATCACAGGCAATGGATATGATATTAAGATAATTCTTCCAGATGAAGCTCTTAATATCAATTCATCACATAATACAAATAATAATATCAATAATAATGATAATAATTACATAAATAATAATAATTATATTGATTCCAACCTTAATCCAAAATATACATTTAGTACATTCGTGGTTGGTGGAAATAATAAGTTTGCTCAGGGAACAGCTTATACTGTAGCTGAGGCTCCTGGAGAAGTATGTAATCCATTATTTATATGTGGAGGCCCAGGACTAGGTAAGACACATCTGATGCATGCAATAGGTAATCAGATTATTGAAAATGATAATAATAAGAAAGTATTATATGTTACAGCTGAAGAGTTCACTAATGAGGTAATTGAATGTATTAAGAACTCAAGAAATAAGCAAAATAACGATATGACTTATTTCAGAGAAAAGTACAGAAATGCTGATGTACTAATGATTGATGATATTCAGTTTTTCGTTAATAAGGAAAGCTCTCAGGATGAGTTCTTCAATACATTTAACAAATTACATACTTCAGGTAAACAGATAATTATCAGCTCTGATAAAATGCCTAATGAAATAGAAGGATTTGATGACAGATATATAACAAGATTCGAGCAGGGTATTACTGCTGAAATTAAGATTCCTGATTATGAGACAAGAGTAGCAATTATAAGGAATAAGATTGAAAATAAGAATGCATATTTTCCAGATGATGTAATAGATTATATTGCTACTAATATTAAGTCTAACATTAGAAGTATAGAAGGTGCTATTAACAAATTAATTGCTTATTCTAACTTAGAAAATACAGATATTACAATAGATAATGCCAAGGACTTACTTGATTCAATTATTAGTCCTGAAAAACCAAAGGAAATAACACCTCAATTAATAATAGAGGTTGTATGTGAACATTATGGAGTAACAATTGACCAGCTTATATCTAAGAATAGATCACAGAATATTATTAGACCTCGTCATGTTGCAATGTACTTATGCACACAGGAAACAGATTGTTCACAAGATACAATAGCTAAATTGCTTGATAGAAAGGATCACTCCACAATTATCAACGCAAGAGATAACATTATAGAGAGATTGAAGACTGATTCAGAACTTCAAAACCAGATTGATACTATCAAAAAGAAGATTTATTCTAATTAATCAACATCTATTCATAATCAATAAACTATTTATTTACATTTTTTATTGATTTAATATATTAGATTATTCTTGAATTTATAAGGAGTATAGGGGTTATTAACTAATAAACACCCCCTAATAATACTACTACTTTATAATAATAATATTTATATAGGAGACCGATGAGATGAATATTGTTTGTTCAAAAGAAGAATTACTAAAAGGAGTAACCATTGTACAGAAAGCAGTTCCTACAAGAACTACAATGTCAATACTTGAATGTATTCTTATTGATGCTACTGGTGATGAAATCAAATTAACAGCTAATGATATGGAAATAGGAATAGAAACAGTTGTTAATGGTAAGATTATTGAAGGCGGAGTAGTAGCAATAGAAGCTAAATTCTTATCTGACGTTGTAAGAAAGCTTCCTGATAATGATATTTCAATTATTACTGATGATAATTATTCTACTAAGATTATATGTGAAGATATTAATCTTAATTATGATATTGTTGGTAAGTCAGGAGATGATTTTGCCAAGATTCCTTTTATATCAAGAAATGAACCAATTGTAATATCTCAATTTGCTCTTAAGGAGCTTATTAAACAAACAATATTCTCAACAGCAGACAATGATTCTAATAAGATGATGAAGGGCGAGTTATTCGAGATTAATGATAATAATCTTAAGGTTGTAGCTCTTGATGGTCATAGATTAGCTATTAGAAATATTGAGCTTAAGGATAATTATGAATCTAAGAAGGTAGTTGTTCCTGCTAAAACTCTTAATGAGATAAGCAAGATTATTCCTGGTTTTGCTGATGAAATGGTTAATATATTCATCACAGATAATAATATAATATTTGAATTTGATAATACCATTGTTGTATCAAGATTAATTGATGGCGAATACTTCAAGCTTGATAATATGTTATCAACAGATTATAAGACTAAGATTAAGATTAATAAGAGACAGCTTCTTGATTCTATTGACAGAGCTTCACTTATGGCCAAGGAAGGTGATAAGAAGCCAATAATAATGGATATTAATGATATTAATATTAATCTGTCAATTACTTCTGTTATGGGTTCAATGAATGAGAATATAAGCATTGATAAAGAAGGAATTGATATGAGAATTGGATTTAATCCAAAATTCTTCATGGATGCACTTAAAGTTATTGATGATGAAGAAATAATCATGTATATGGTTGATCCTAAGGCTCCATGTTATATAAGAGATGATAATGAAACATTTATATATATGATTCTTCCAATTAACATTAATAGTGCGAGATAGTTTATGGAAAATATTAAGATAAAAGACGAATATATAAAGCTTGGTCAACTTCTTAAATTAGCCGGACTTGTTGGAAGTGGTGTTGATGCAAAATATGTAATTAACGAAGGTCTTGTTAAGGTTAATGATGAAGTAGATACAAGAAGAGGTAAAAAAATTTATCCTGGCGACATTGTTAGCTACAATGGCGAAACCATTAAGGTTGAATAGTATTTCTGAGAGTTAAAATATGATAATAAAATCAATAGAACTTAATAATTTTAGAAATTATGAAGTAGCAAATATTGAATTTGATAAAAATATTAATATTCTTTATGGTGATAATGCTCAAGGAAAAACTAATCTTCTAGAAGCTTGCTATTATAGCGCAATTAGTAAATCCTTCAAAAGTAATAAGGATAAGGAAATAATAAGATTTGGTCAGGATTATTTAAGTATAAAAACTATTATTGATAAAAATGATAGAGAATATGCTATTGATATTTCAATTAATAATAATAAAAAAACAATAAAAGTTGATAATGTCAAAATAAATAAAACGTCTGATTTATTAGGTCTTCTAAATGTTATATTATTTTCCCCAGAAGATTTGAATATTATTAAAAATGGACCCTCTGAAAGAAGAAGGTTTTTTGATAATGAGATTTCGCAGATAGACAGGATATATTTATCAGACCTTATTAACTATAATAAGGTGCTTAATAATCGTAATAAGCTCCTTAGGGATATAGCATTTGATAATAGTATTAAGGATACTCTGGATGTATGGGATATGCAGCTTGTAGAGTATGGAAAAAAGATAATTAAAAGAAGAAGAGAGTTCATTGATGAATTAAAATATTATGTGAAAGATAAGCATTTTAAGATTTCCGGTGGAAAAGAAGAGTTAATAATTAATTATGAACCTAGTATTGATGATATGTTCTTTGAAGATGAATTAATCAATAACAGGGAAAAAGATTTAAAATATGCTCAGACTTCTGTCGGACCTCATAGAGATGATATTAGCTTTAAGATAGATGGAATTGATATTAGAAAATTCGGCTCCCAGGGGCAAAAAAGGTGCTCAGCACTTTCATTAAAGCTGTCAGAGATTGATATTGTTAGCAATATAATTAAGGATAAACCAGTATTACTTCTCGACGATGTTCTCTCAGAACTTGATAGTAATAGACAGAAGTTCCTATTAGAGAGCATCAGTGATATCCAGACAATTATTACCTGTACTGGATTAGATGATTTTGTTAATAATAGATTTGATGTCAATAAGGTATTTAATATAGTTGACGGAACTGTAATTATTAAGCCGCATTATTAGTGTCTCATAGTTATTGTGGTTAATAAATAATAGTAAGCAAAGTATTTCTACAGCCATAAAACTCTTAAGCCGCATTTTAGCGGCGTAGAGTTATTATGGTGTAGAAATACTAATATAAATATATATTCATTAAAAATATGGAGGAATTATGGATCAAAATCAAGAATATGGTGCTGATCAAATACAGATACTAGAAGGACTTGAAGCCGTAAGAAAAAGACCTGGAATGTACATAGGTTCTACTTCTGAAAGAGGTCTTCATCATCTTGTATATGAGATTGTTGATAATGCTGTTGATGAGGCATTAGCTGGATACTGTTCTCATATTATTGTAAATCTTAATGAGGATGGCTCATGTACAGTTGAAGATGATGGACGTGGTATTCCGACAGGAATCAATACCAAAGCAGGAATTCCTGCTGTTGAAGTAGTATTTACAATACTTCACGCTGGCGGTAAATTCGGCGGTGGCGGATATAAGGTATCAGGTGGTCTTCATGGTGTTGGAGCTTCTGTTGTAAATGCCCTATCTAACTGGCTTGAGGTTGAAATCAATCGTGAGGGCAAGAGATATAAGCAGCGCTATGAGCGCGGTAAGACTATGTATCCTCTAAAAGAAATTGGTACCTGCGAATTTGAAAGTACAGGAACAAGGGTTACATTCTTCCCTGATGATACAATATTTGAAACAACCACATTTGATTTTAATACTCTTAAGACCAGACTTCGTGAGACAGCATTTCTTACGAAAGGACTAAGAATTACCCTTATTGATAATAGAGGAGAGAACACTGATGAGGTGTCTTACTATTATGAAGGCGGTATTAAGGAGTTCGTAACCTACCTAAATAAGGGAAATGATCCTCTATATCCTGATGTTATATATTGTGAAGGCTATAAGGATAATGTATATGTAGAGGTTGCCATGCAGCATAATGATGGATTTAACGATAGTTCATATACATTTGTTAATAATATTATTACACCTGAAGGTGGTACACATCTTGCGGGATTCAGAGCAGCTATTACTAAGACATTTAATAATTATGCCAAGGATAACAAGATAATCAAGGAAAATGACAATGCTTTATCTGGTGAGGATATAAGAGAAGGCCTTACTTCAATCGTTAGTATTAAGATTGAAGAGCCTCAATTCGAGGGACAGACAAAGCAAAAGCTTGGTAATTCTGAGGCAAGAGGTGCTGTTGATTCAATTGTTTCTGAGCAGCTTACATATTTCTTAGAGCAAAATCCACAGATTGCCAAGGCAATTATTGAGAAATCAATTCTTGCACAACGCGCAAGGGATGCTGCCCGTAAGGCAAGAGATTTAACCAGAAGAAAATCCCCATTAGAGGGTGGTGGTCTTCCTGGTAAATTAGCAGACTGTTCTTCTAAGAATGCTGAAGAATGTGAAATATTCATTGTTGAGGGAGATTCCGCTGGTGGCTCGGCTAAAAAAGCCAGAAACAGAGCAAATCAGGCTATTCTTCCACTAAGAGGTAAGATTCTTAATGTAGAAAAGGCCAGAGAAGATAAGATATATTCTAATGCCGAGATTAAAGCGATGATTACTTCATTTGGTACAGGAATTCATGATGATTTCGATATTAGTAAGCTTAGATATCATAAGATAATCATTATGACTGATGCCGACGTTGATGGTGCTCATATTGCAACCCTGATGTTGACCTTCCTATACAGATTTATGCCGGAGCTTATTAAGAATGGCTATGTATATCTGGCTCAGCCACCTCTATATAAGCTAGAGAAGAATAAGAAGACATGGTATGCATACTCTGATGAGGAGTTAAGTAGAATAATTGATGAGGTCGGAAGAGACCAGAATAATAAGATTCAGAGATACAAAGGTCTTGGAGAGATGGATGCTGATCAATTATGGGATACAACTATGGATCCTGAGAAGCGAATTCTTAAGAAGGTTATTATAGATGATGAAAGCGAGTCGGAGATTAATGTAACATTTTCAACACTTATGGGAGATAAGGTTGAACCAAGACGAGAGTTCATTGAAGAGAATGCAAAATATGTTCAAAACCTTGATATATAAGGAGGAAATCCAATAAATGGATGATAAGATATTTGACCAAATACATGAAGTTGACCTTAAGAAAACAATGGAGACTTCATATATAGATTATGCGATGTCAGTTATTGCAAGTCGTGCACTGCCTGATGTCAGGGACGGCCTAAAGCCTGTTCAAAGAAGAGTGCTATACTCAATGAGTGAATTGCATAATACTCCAGATAAGCCACATAGAAAATGTGCCCGTATTGTCGGTGATACAATGGGTAAATTTCACCCACATGGTGACAGCTCTATATATGGAGCCTTAGTTAATATGGCACAGGAGTGGTCTACTAGGTACCCACTTGTAGATGGTCATGGTAATTTTGGTTCAGAAGACGGCGACGGCGCCGCTGCTATGCGTTATACTGAGGCCAGATTGTCTAAGATTTCAATGACAATGCTTCAGGATATTGATAAGGATACTGTTAATTTCGTTCCTAACTTTGATGAGACAGAAAAGGAGCCAGAGGTTCTTCCTGCAAGATATCCTAACCTGTTAGTTAACGGAACAACAGGTATTGCCGTAGGTATGGCAACTAATATTCCACCTCACAATCTTGGAGAAGTGGTGGGAGCCGTTGTCAAAATGATAGATAACAAGGTTGAAGAGGATAGAGAGACTTCAATTGACGAGTTAATGGGAATTATTCAGGGCCCTGATTTTCCTACAGGTGGAACAATTCTCGGAAGATCGGGAATTGAAGATGCTTACAGAACTGGTCGAGGCAAGATTAAGGTAAGAGCAGTTACAGATATCGAGCCTATGGACAATGGTAAGAACAGAATTGTTGTTACAGAGCTTCCATATCTTGTGAATAAAGCCCGTCTGGTAGAGAAAATTGGTGAATTAGTAAGGGATAAGAAGGTTGATGGAATAACTGACCTTCGTGACGAGTCATCTCGTGAGGGAATGCGAGTAGTAATTGAGCTTCGTCGTGATGTTAATCCTAACATTTTACTTAACCAGCTTCTCAAGCATACACAACTGCAGGATACATTCGGTGTAATTATGCTTGCGCTTGTTGATAATCAGCCTAAGATTCTCAACCTGAAGGAAATGTTAACTCTATACTTAGATCATCAGAGGGATGTAATTACCAGAAGATGTAAGTATGAGCTTAATAAGGCTGAAGAGAAAGCCCATATATTAGAAGGTTACTTAATTGCTCTTGATAATATTGATGAAGTAATTAAGATAATTAGAGGCTCTGAAACTGTTGCTATTGCCAAGGAAGAGTTGCAGAAGCGTTTCGGTTTGTCTGAAGCTCAGTCTAATGCAATAGTTGAGATGAAGCTTCGTGCCCTTACAGGCTTAGAGAGAAGCAAGATTGAGGAAGAATATAAGAACCTTAAGGCTACTATAGACAGACTTAAGGCAATCCTAGCTGACGAGAAGCTACTTCTTGGTGTAATCAAGGAAGAGATTATGCAAATCTCTGCGAAATACGCTGATGATAGAAGATCAACAATAGGATTTGATGAGTATGATATATCAATGGAGGATTTGATTCCTGTAACTAATACTGTTGTAACATTTACAAAGCTTGGTTATATCAAGAGAATGAACATTGATAATTTCAAGGCCCAGCACCGTGGCGGCAAAGGAATCAAGGGAATGGAGACAATTGATGATGATTACATCACAGAGATGCTTATGACAAGCTCTCACAATTTCCTAATGTTTTTTACCAACAAAGGCCGTGTATACAGGCTTAAGGCTTACGAGATTCCAGAGGCTAGCAGAACAAGTCGCGGAATTGCAATTGTTAATCTATTGCAGCTTCAGCCAGATGAGAAGATTACTTCCATGATTCCAATTAAGGAATATCTTGATGATGAGTATCTTCTTATGGCTACTAAGTCAGGAATTGTTAAGAAAACCAAGCTTACAGAGTATGCTAACATCAGAAAGAACGGTTTAGCTGCTATAAATCTTCGCGACGATGATCTCTTGATAGAAGTTAAGAAGACAAATAATACTGATGATGTAATGCTATTTACTAGATTCGGACAATCAATCAGATTCAACGAGAAGGATGTTAGAACTACTGGAAGAACATCTATGGGTGTAATCGGTATGAACCTTATGGATAGGGATGAAGTTATAGCAATGCAGCTCGTTTCACAGGGCGAGAGCGTGCTTATCGCTTCTGAGAATGGTCTTGGTAAATGTACTTTATTCAGCGAATTTACTACTCAGCACAGAGGTGGTAAAGGTGTCAAATGTTATAAGGTAACGGAGAAATCAGGTAACCTTATAGGAGTTAAGGCTGTTAAGAAGGAAGATGAGTTAATCCTTATAACAACTGAAGGAATTATTATAAGAATTAAGGTTGCAGATACTGCGTTACTTGGAAGAATTACATCAGGTGTTAAATTAATCAACCTAAAAGACGGCGTTCAGGTGGCAAGTATTGCTCGTATTAAGGAATCTGAAGTATTAGAAGAGGCTGAGAAGGCCGATACAGATGATACAGAGGAATCAGAAGAGTAATTGTAATAATTTAATTAATCGCGATTAATTAAGACAGAAGTAATAAAAGGGTATAATAAAAATGACAATGTGGATAATCATATTAATTGTTGCTATCTTAGGCATTATTGCTGCTTCATGGTACATAATTAATAGAATTACTAAGTTTAGATTTATCGACTACATAGAAGATAAGACTATTTACAAGGACAAGCCGAGAACTACGGGAAAAGGCGCTGATTTCGGCTTACCCCCAAAAGGCGTCGAAGTAAAAGAAAAACCCAAGAAATCATGGCTGAGAAGATTAATAGCGATTTTATTATTAATTATAGTACTTGCTATATTAGTTATTTGCTTTAGCTTCGTGGAAGCAGTTGTTGTATTACTTCACGCAGCAGTAATTTGGCTTATATGTGAATTAATAGTATCAATATTTCGAGCATTTAATATCGACTTAGCACACCTTAAGGTGTATTTTGCTGGAATATGTGCAGTAGCATTTACCATAATATATATGATAGTTGCATATATACTTGGTTCAAATGTGTATATTACCAATTATGAGATAGATACAAATAAGAATGTGGAGCCACTTAGGATTGTTCAGATAGCTGACTCTCATCTTGGAGTGTCCATGACTAAAGACACATTTCCGGCAGAAGTTGAGAAAATTAAGGCTCAGAACCCTGATATGGTGTTAATCACAGGGGATTATGTTGATGATGATTCATATCTTGACCAGCTTGAGGCTTGTACTAAGGCATTATCAACTATTAATTGTAAGTATGGCGTGTATTACAGCTTCGGCAATCATGATAAAGGACTTACTGGAAATAACAGAGGGTACGATACTGAGAAGCTTGTCGAGATTCTGAAGTCAAATAATGTCAAGGTTCTTGAGGATGAAATAGTTAATCTTGACAACGAGTATTTGCTGATTGGCCGTGCCGATGCAAGTAAGAGGGACAGACAACCAATATCACAGCTTGTAAGTACAATTGACCCTAACACATTTAACAGCGAGTATTCAATTGTAATGGATCATCAGCCTAATGATTATGATAATGAGGCGGCTGCAAATGTTGACCTTGTGTTATCTGGTCACACCCATGGTGGTCAATTCCTGCCGATTAATAACATTGGCGTTATAATTGGGGCAAATGATTATACTTATGGCCATAAGAAGATTGATAATACAGACTTTATTGTAACCTCAGGAATCTCTTCATGGGCTATAAGGTTCAAGACAGGAACTAAGTCGGAGATTGTAGTTATTGATGTTAAGTAATAATTTTACCTTTATTTCTTGACACAAATAGACTAATCTTATAAAATGTAAAACGTTGAGTGTAGCACGATTCAGCATCGTGCTACCTGTTATAAGGAAATCCTACAAGACCTTAGGGTACCAACATTTTGTGCAAGCACAAAATGTCGCCTGGTCACAAGGAATCCGTCATTCGCAAGCGAATGACACCTTATGACATATGCAGAAGTACTCAAGTGGCTGAAGAGGTGCCCCTGCTAAGGGTATAGGCCGGGTGACCGGTGCGAGGGTTCAAATCCCTCCTTCTGCGTATAAGCCTAGGTAATAGTTACCTGGGCTTTTATTAATTCTAAATAAGGTGACAAACTATAAACAGTCAAGTACTTTTTGAAGTTTTTTTGATTCAGTAAAAAAGTGCATGACAAATAAACCATCTGAATACACCGTATTTCAGATGGTGCAACAGGAAAGGTTATTGGTGTCAGCGAAGAGCGGTAGCTACAAAGTCAGTGTTCTGCCTCTCCAATGCAAAAATGACTCTGACCAATTTCTTCGCGACATGTGATATTGCAACTCGATGTGGCTTTCCCTCGGATCGTTTCTTGGCATAGTAGGCTGCGAAAGTCATATCAAAGCGGATAAGTGGCAGGGCACAGTTCATGAGCGTATATCTAAGCTGAGATGAGCCACGCTTGACCATCCGTCCCCTATGGGACTCTGTTCCTGACTCGCTGATACCAGGCTCTAAACCTGCAAAAGCAAGCATCTGTGCCGGTGATGAGAAATTTGATATGTCTCCGTATTCAGCATAGATGACAGCGGCAGATATAGGACCAATGCCGGGGATTGACATATAGTGTGGATGCACTTCTTCGATAAGCTCGGTTATCTGGGCTTCGAGGACAGAAACCTGTTTGGCGGCTTCTTTGTAAAGCGTCAGTAGGCAGGTAAGCTCAGTGTCAAAGATGGAGTTGTTCACACCTACGGTATTAGCTGCAAGAGCCTTAAGCTCCAGGAACTTTTGAGGCGTAAATTTACCACGGGAAATACGCCTGAGATTATCATACGAAGCGGAATTCATACGAGCCATCTTTTCAGCGGAACCATAGTTTTCAAGAAGATATAAAGCTGTCTTGCTAAAACGCTCCTGAAAGAAAGGTTTGAACTCCGGGAAAGTGTGATCCAGTACATTGGTAATCTTAACAAGGTAAAATGAACGCTGACGAATAAGGCGGTCACGCAAACGTGTTAATGACTTTAGGGAGTAAGCATGGTAAAATCCCTTTGAATGGGGTTTGTACTCTACGGTCATTAACCAACGGGCAATGGATTCACAATCAACGGAATCCGTCTTTGTCCGCCTCAAAGAAGTAGACTTCTTGTACTCGCTGATGAGAACCGGATTAACTTCCATAAAGCTGTGGTGGGCTTTCTCGAGGAAGAGTTCAAGGTTGAGGGCATAATGGGCTGTAGATTCAAACCCTATTTTTATGTCATCAGGAGTTGATAGAGATTGGAGAGAAGTGAGTAATTCGTTAAAACCCTCCTTATCATTTCGGATGGTAAATTTAGCAACGATACTCTGATCTGCCGCATTGATTATACAGCAGTCGTGTTTGTACTTTGAAATGTCTATTCCAACAAAGTACGTGGACATAATGGTACCTCCTTAGATATAAGATTTGGCGCTGTTGTCTTCCACAGAGAATCCGGCTGTGTAATCACGTAAATAGAAACGTCAGAGCGTTAACAAACTGATTAACAGTAATAGACGAAAAGCTGTGGTCTGAGTCACCTCGTACCAGTCAGAGCTGTAATTAAATAGGCACAGATCCACAGCGCCTTAATAAATATATCAGATAGAGATTAGATTACCCAGTAGAACTTGGGAGAAAGGAAAAAATCCAATCATCAAAACTGATAATTGGATTATACGTGATT
>Ga0256404_1003669_pt1 | contig 30536 bp, 23 predicted proteins | sample RumenRJG_01DNA_FD_185990 | JGI IMG/M metagenome (GOLD analysis project Ga0256404, IMG submission 185990) | Bovine rumen microbial communities from Lethbridge, Alberta, Canada - RJG_01 | ecosystem: Host-associated > Mammals > Digestive system > Stomach > Rumen | place: Canada: Alberta | collected...
CGCATCAATGCTTGCTCATAGACTCATACACAGAAGAATCGGACATCAATGCCTTACTTTCTGCAAGCGAGAGCTACATGCTTGAACGCCAAGAAGCATCAGAGATCATAGAAGAGGTTCGCTCAGCCATCAAAGACTGGCGCAAAACCGCTACCGAACTGCAAATACCCATCAAACTGTTAGAATCATATTCCATTCGTTGGGATGAATTATAAAAAAGATAGCGCATTCTACACGTTTTTCGTGAAAAATGTGTAACTTTGCAACATAATTGAAATATGTAGCGAACAAAGAGAAACTCGTTGATATCCAGTGGGATAATACATTCAGACGAGCATTTCTCAAGTCGAGCAAAAAGGCGCGGTACAAGTCAAATCGTCAAAGTGCTTATTATCAAGTATTTGCACTTTCACTTACTTTCGAAATACTTTCGAAAATTGGCCGTATACCGATTAAATATGTAAAACGCCGATATTTTCGTTGATTTCAGTTGGTGCGTGGAAAATAAAACTACCGCATCCACAGCGGTATGGTAGGTGGACGATGGGGCAAGGACCAAAAGGCCAACATCGTGAAGCTCACCGATGGAGTGTATAAAGTATCTTGGACGGAGACTACGGGTACTGACGTGAGCCTCAACTTCATGGAGCAATGACATCAGAGCCGGAAAGCTCACCTTCTAACGACTTTCTTTAGGGTTAATTGGTTAACATCTTTATGCTAGAATACAACTAACAGTAATTTCAACAAAAAAGGTTGCTCATTGAGCAACCTTTTCTTATATCTTTCAATCATGAAACACACCAAATCTTAGAAAGACGCAGCTTGCAGTTCCGCTTTTATTTGTTCTACACAAGCAGATAGTCGTTGGTATGTTTTCTCACCAGCCGTTTTCACCCCACTGGTATATTGGCGCATCAATGAAGGGTTAACACCCGCACGTTTGGCAATTTCCGACACATTGAGAAAACTGAAATAATTGAAGAATGAGCGCAAATCATATTTGTACTCAAACAACAAGTCTTTATACCTTTCGTCATTAGGATAAGCTTCACGACACTCCTCCACTGCCCTTAGGAAATCCGCCTTTGCTTCCGCAACGGTCTTGCCATCACCATCAACAAGGGCATAATCTCCTATGGGCGTTTCGCTGTAACAGGAGTAAGTCTTATCTTCTCCATATTCAACCGTTACCAAAATTTTCTTTGCCATATCAGTATATTTAATCGGTTAGAAAATAAAGAGTCCCTTAAAAACTCAACACACCGAACCTTTAAAAAGGGGCAAGTACGCCCAGACGATTAACGTCCGAGCAGCACCTTGTAAATTCTCTTTAACAGCCCCGTCTTAACTTCATGGCTGCCGTGCCTTGGTATTCTGATTTTCGCCCCTGTTACAGGGTTTAACCATTCATCATGCTCTGCGCCATGTAGAGTGAGTAGGCAACCAGCCTTTCTCAACTCCTTGTAAAGTTGGTTGTACTTCATTATTAAAGAACTCTTTGTCTTAAAGACAATGCAAAAGTAGCAAAAACGCTATAAAGTTCCAAATAAAAAGGTAACTTTTTTATCTTTTCCATTGTTTTTCCGACATCTTTTATTACCCTTGCAAGTGGATAGGCCTCAAGTTCGCTATTAGGCATATCCACACTATTAGAAGTGTTCAGCGTTTCTTCGTCGAGCACTTCTATTTTGAACGTAACAATTAAAAATTATAATTGTTTGTTCTCTCTTTTTCTTGTTGAGATTTGCTTAAAAATTAGTACCTTTGCAATAGCAATAACAATGCCAACTTCATATTATTTACTGTTGTTTGCGTTGGGATTTGCTTAAAAATTAGTACCTTTGCAATAGCAATAACAATGATTATGTTATCTCTTATTGCTTCCAACGTGTTGGGATTTGCTTAAAAATTAGTACCTTTGCAATAGCAATAACAATACTATTCGTATAGATGCCATCCTCTATCCTGTTGGGATTTGCTTAAAAATTAGTACCTTTGCAATAGCAATAACAATACTGATGAAGATATTGAATACACCCGCACGTTGGGATTTGCTTAAAAATTAGTACCTTTGCAATAGCAATAACAATCTGTTGAATCTGTTTTACCTACATTAGGTTGTTGGGATTTGCTTAAAAATTAGTACCTTTGCAATAGCAATAACAATGTCAGCAGCTTCTGCTCATGCGTCGGGGGCGTTGGGATTTGCTTAAAAATTAGTACCTTTGCAATAGCAATAACAATATAAAGGTCGAATAATAATTGCTGGCGAGTGTTGGGATTTGCTTAAAAATTAGTACCTTTGCAATAGCAATAACAATAGCCTTGCTGTTGCACCCATTCTTGAGTCGGTTGGGATTTGCTTAAAAATTAGTACCTTTGCAATAGCAATAACAATAGGATGCGGGCAACACCCATTCCGGCACCGGTTGGGATTTGCTTAAAAATTAGTACCTTTGCAATAGCAATAACAATCAGATGGCGGGCATGAGCCCATTCCTGTGTGTTGGGATTTGCTTAAAAATTAGTACCTTTGCAATAGCAATAACAATATAGTCTTCGGCGTGCGCTCTGTAGACCTCGTTGGGATTTGCTTAAAAATTAGTACCTTTGCAATAGCAATAACAATGCTCACCTCGAAGAGTATCCGCCGCAAGGTGTTGGGATTTGCTTAAAAATTAGTACCTTTGCAATAGCAATAACAATGACTCAATGTATTTCTTCTTCATCGCTTGAGTTGGGATTTGCTTAAAAATTAGTACCTTTGCAATAGCAATAACAATTTGGCATTTAACGAATGCCTATAAACTTGTGTTGGGATTTGCTTAAAAATTAGTACCTTTGCAATAGCAATAACAATGTTGAATGATTTGGGTCGGTGGTAGAGGGGGTTGGGATTTGCTTAAAAATTAGTACCTTTGCAATAGCAATAACAATGGCTGTTTCATGTCGCCGATATGCCTGCAGGTTGGGATTTGCTTAAAAATTAGTACCTTTGCAATAGCAATAACAATTGAAAACACTCTATCATCTTGTCACTCAAAGTTGGGATTTGCTTAAAAATTAGTACCTTTGCAATAGCAATAACAATATGGCTTCACGCTTGCAACTTTAGGTAAAAGTTGGGATTTGCTTAAAAATTAGTACCTTTGCAATAGCAATAACAATTGATGATGAAACTATAAACAAATTGAGGTCGTTGGGATTTGCTTAAAAATTAGTACCTTTGCAATAGCAATAACAATACTATACATATTAACCTGCTTAATGAGTAGGTTGGGATTTGCTTAAAAATTAGTACCTTTGCAATAGCAATAACAATACGATCAATATAAGTAATTGATAGTCAGATTATTGCAGACAAAAATAGAAAATAAAAAATTGCAAAGAGAAAAAGGAGGACTCCATCATTCTGATGGAATTCTCCTTTTTAATATATCATCATCTAAAAGATTCTTCAACGACGCTTACTAGAAAAGTTCGAGTTGTTGTCCTGGAGCATTAGGTAACTGTGGTTTTGTTCCATAGAATAACTCGATGTTAGCAAATTGTTTGTCGGTGACACACATGATTCCGACCTTACCAAACTCTGGTAATATAGCCTTAACCCTTTTCTTATGGACTTCTGCATTCTCCATACTAGCACAATGACGAACATAAATAGAGAACTGGAACATTGTAAATCCGTCCTTTATCAACCTTTTACGGAAAAGTGTGTATTCACGAATATCCTTTTTTGTTTCCGTTGGCAAGTCGAAAAACACTAAGAGCCACATAACTCTATATTCACTAAATCGTTCATCAATCATAATAAGTCCGGATAAGCTATTTTCCGTTGTTCTCCACTAAAGCATTTATAAAGTGATGCCGTGGTTTGTGACACCCCTATCATTAGCGGGCTACGTTTTCCGCTGATGACCACATCAAGTGTTGGTATGGATAATAGTTCTGCCTTGACATCTTTGGTTAATTCTACTTCCTCACCATATTGTTCTGTAATATGATAAACTAGGTGATCAACATATGGGCGGTATGGCTCCATGATGTCATCAGCTAGACAATAGGCATTATAACGATTATGATGGTGAATGCCAAGAGTAGGAAGCAATCCACTCGCTACCAATGAACGAGCAACAACAGCACGAAGAATGGCATAACCATAGTTTAAAAGGTTATTAGGCGGTATACCTTCGCGTTCCCTAATAAATCCCGGAATATGCCCAAACAGATTCTTCCAATAATAGACCGCAGCACGAGCCTCTAAATTATCAGAATCTCCACTACGAACATCATTAGCCCATATCTGCATACACTTTGTTTCTGCACTAGAACATAAGGATAGTACTGCAGATTGATTCCTTATTTTATATTGGATGGTCTGCTGCCATAATTGCTTACGTAAAGGTAAAGAAGACTCCAATTGATCACGAAACCTTTCATTTTGCGTTGTATTACCAACAAGTGGTAACAATAGACCTGTTGGCAAATGATTGGAATCACACGTAATAACGGCGCAATTGTTCTCAAGCAAAGCCTCCAACGTCCCCTGTGTTATCGTTATTTGCTTATGGTCGAGTACTATGACACCAATGTCCTCAATTGGACGTGTTACCTCATTCGACTTTTTAAACTCCTTAGTAAGGTTTGCTGCCTTTTCGATTTCTGGCAACTTAATTACTAACTGAGCATCTCGCAGAGAGAGGTAGGCTGGATTGCTGAAACAAAGAGTCTTCTTTATCATAGGCTGTTTGTACGTTTACAACTTTATTCCATTCAATTCTATAATATTACCAAGTCTATCAACTTTTATAGGCACACACGTCTCCTTAATCATCTCACCAGTAATAGCACGAGGACTTTTGGAGCCTTGACTACCAAGTCCATATTCATCCTGAATAGGGATATTAATTCCCAACTTTTTCTGATCTGAGAATTTAGTTGAAAAGATTGTCTTTGCTACTGTAAAAGGAACGAAATTTCCTTTATCACTATTAGTATCTATAAACTTATAAATTCGATTCTTATCAATTGTATTGATATTAATATCTGAATCTCCTTTATTTGGAAGATATACTAAATCATTTGGAGAGAGAATAAAAAGAATATTATATTCAGATGGTATTAATTCTCTTTCTTTTAAATACTGTTCCAGTTTATCATCACATTTGGCACTATATTTTTTCTGATATTCTATCATTATATTCAAAGGAATAGTGAGATAAGAACGAACTACTTCATCCTTACCGGTCTCTTTATTTCTCTTCTTTCCTCCAAGTATAGCCCAGAAAAGATTTGTACCTTTAGCTGCTTCTACAAATTTCTTTGTCTTATTACCGGTTTGTCCAATAGCAAATTTATCTGCTTTCTCATAGACTCGTACCTTTAGTATAGGCTGATGGAACTTACCATTATTCAAAGTAACGATGTTACGATTCATTTCTTCTATGCCATCAGGAGAAAAAGCCTGCTCTGGGCTATTATCTTTTGATTTCAAATGTGCCAAAAGAATTTTCTGAATTCCCGTATCTGTCACACTACTTTCGATTTTCTTCTCGTCAAAAGTAGTATCAAGAGGCTTACGTGTGGCAAAATACCGTTCCTTAGGTTCTCCATTTCTCTTCTTTTCATCTTTCGTAAAATAGTAAATCTCTATTTTATCCACATTGACATCAGACCACACATCTTTGTTTTCTCCTAGATATTTCTTTATGTACTTGACATCATGTCCTTCTTTTAATAGTTCGATAACTTTCTTCTTGAAGTCCTTGTTAACTATACTATTCGGATTCTTAATTGCCTGATTTAACGAAACTGTTTTTTTCTTTCGTAGATTTACTTCTCCGAAGACAGTATCTTTATGCAAAGATTTACGCACAGCCCAACTATCACCTTTAATTTGTTTACGGAATACTTTTTTCCCAGTATTATCATAATGCTGGTAATTATTCGTTGTTTTCGTAATAATTCGTTGATTCTGCTTAAAACTGACAATGATGTTCTGCAAGGTTTGCAAAGTATCGTTGGTAAACGAAGGCCATGGGGTTAGGAATTCTTTATAGACATTTCGCTTCTGCCCATCGATAACAACTTCCTCTCGCTTACGCAACTTTCGTGAAAGTGCATACTTCATATCTTGATGCTTAGTTAAAGCAGATTCATTGTTCAGAAGATTAACATGATCACGAGTCGTACATGCTATTACAATGGCATCCATTGCATGATGACGATGATCTATACGTTTCTTATTAAATCCTTTTTGAAGTACCAATGGCATATTCGGTATTTCATGTCCCTCTTTGTTACGCGTTGTAAAGAAATCATTTCCTGTTAATTTATTTAGACGCTGAAAACGTGGTAGGACTATGCGATTCCATACATCATTAATTCCCCAGTCTTTCTTCAGGCGATCAGTAATTGAGCCATTACATGAAATTACATTTTTGGATACAGCTTCTTGCTCATATTCCCCATTCGCAGTTTTTTCTCGAACAATGTTAGAAAGCAAGCCTTTTACAACCTTGCTTATATATCGATTGTCGTTTAACTGTCGCTCGATAAATTCATTAGGAATATCATCCAGCAATAACTTTTTCATTTTTAAAGGGTTACAAGCATATTGATCTTTCACAAGATTTTCATATTCCTCAACAGAGAGAATTCTTACACTCCCACCCTGATTAAGCTGGACAGTTTGGCCTGCACAATTCTTTATAAACTCATAGCCTAGTTGACGATCTTTTAACTTGTTAACTTCTGCTTCGCAGATTACTTTATTACTAAAAGAATCATCAAAATATCGAGACTGTGGAATGACATGTTCTATCTCATATGCTGTCGTAAACAATTTAGCCAAAGGAATTGGCTTCCCTGTATATGGAGAACGATATTTCTGCTCTAACCAACATTTATAGCGAACGATATCATTATGTGAAGGTTGAGCAGTTCTCGATATTTTAGAAATAAACTCATAGTCCTCATCTTCCTTTTTGAGGTTATCTAATGCGTTTTCTTCGTATATCCGAAGAATATCTTGTTGACTAGGGGAATATGGACGAACGTTTTCAATACCCAATTCTGGATTTTTGAATTCCATTAGCATAGCTTTGATACGCAGATTGGTATTCTCATTCTGTTGAATGCGTTCTGACATCTTCTTGCGCTTATCAGCAGGATTTTTCATATCTCGGCCCAACTCTACATGAATTTCATCTATATTACCCTCTTGCTTCCAAATATCACGGACCGTACGTAATGTCTCTGTGATGACTTGCTCAACAATAGGATTACGTAGAGAATGCTGTTTGAAATGTCTTAGATAAGAGTCTATATCCTCAGGGTTCTCCCACTTTTCTATTTCTTTAGCTTCTGAATGACGGTCATATACGATATAGCAAGCCAACCATAAAGGTAAGCCTTTGAAATGTTCTACTTCTGTTAAATTGATTGCTTTCTCACGAACGCGATTTTTGATACTCTCATCATATTCCCCAGTGATAATCTTATCTATACGCTTCCGTGTGCCTTCATCAATATTTTCTTCCTTCCAATACTTTCCCATTCGCATCAAAGGAAGTAACTTACCAATTGCCTTTTTGGAATAAGCACCATAATCCTTCTTAAAAGGTTTGAGTTTGCTAAATACTTCAGCAAAATTATCGGTTGTATTATTTTTCTTAGCAAAGCTACGAAGAGCTTTCTCTATTTCTGTTTTATCTTCTACAGAATAGAGAATATGCCATAAACCTATTTCTCTATCATGAGTCAGGAAGTCTGAAGTGATACCACATTTGGCCAATCCAGAAAGCATTATTGCTCGTGTCTCATTACATGGATATTCCTTATCTTCTACATAATTCCAACAATATGGATAATTATCTTTGCCCTTCTCTTTTTTTATTTTAAAGTATGATCTAAGAAGTGTATCTTGTTTGATAGAACTCCTGTCGTTAAGCCATTCAAAGAGGTTTACATAGTCTTCCTCTGACTTGAGAAATAATTCTTTTGTGACATCAACATCTCTCTCACGCTGACAGATACGAAGGTTCTGTACAAACTGCCAAAGTCTGAACTCTTGAAATAAAGGATTCGATTTTGCAATACATTTTACAGGATATTCTTTGCCATCCTTTTCCTTATAAAATTCGTAGGGACAATTGTCTATAAGAGACTTCTTACTCTTCAAAGGTCTTTGATAAAACAGAATATCATTGATGAATAATTTAGCAAAGTCTGGTTTGCCAATAAGTTTTTTATGGGCTTCATCTTTAGAATAAAGTTCTTCTATACATTCTTTATATAAAGAATCATCTTTCAGTTCGGGAATGAATTCTTTTTGGGCTTTTAAAATCGAGAGAAGCTCATCCTTGTAGAATTTACGATCTACTGTTCGGACAAGTTTGCCGATAATCTTTTGGTCAAATTTATGCAATAAAGCATCATAGATATAACTTCCAATAGTCTCATTACTATTTTCTATATCCTTTTCTGTACGAAGTTTTATCTTAGCATACATTCTTGCCTTCTTCGCAGAATCCATTCTCTCAATTTCATCAGTAGTTGGAAGGAATGACAACTCATTCTTTACACTCCCATCTTTCAACGTGGTTCTTTTTAAAATAAAGTCTTTGGTTTCACCTTCCCACGTAGATACATCATTATAGAATGCTGCACGATATACCAATCCATTATCAAGTTTCATTTCATACCAGAATCTATCATACTTTTTGTCTTTTTCTTTGCGTTCTACAGACAATATACGAGCACTGATAATCTCTGTTGTTTCATTTTCTTTCTCTTCTTCCTCTTCTCCACGAAGCTGATAATATCCACGTTTCTGATTAAACTGAAGTAGAATCCATGCAAGCTCTTCCTTAGAAATCTCTGTTGTTAAGGCTTTCTTACGGAGATAGTATATGGTCCAATCATAAGGTATCTTTTTACCATTTTCTACCAGTTGTGGTTGATTCTTTGCGAAATCGGCTAGCATCTCATTAAATGAATCTTGGAAAAGGAATTCCATTTTTCCATCTTCATTCTTTCGCCAAGCTAACATGGGTTCACTATCATCTATGAATTTACCATATCTATTAATCTGTTTGGCAAAGTGTTCTGGCAAGAATCCTAAAACGCTTAATACCCGAAGTAATCTTTCACGACGTAAAAGATTGCGTTCATGTAAACGTCGAACCATTCTGATTCTTGTTCTTTCTGCTGTTTGTGAAATTGAATTTCCACTTTCAAATTTTCCAAGAATGTCTTGTGACATTGGAATAATCCTACTTCCTGCAGAACTGATGCTATTTGGTACTAGATAATTTGTATTATTATCTCGAGTTACTTCTTCTGCATTAACCACAGCCCATCCTATACTGTTTGTGCCTAAATCAAGGCCAAGAATTTTCTTCATAATTAGTTTTTCTTAGTTATTTTGTTTCAAAAGTACAAAAAACTTTTGAAATATTTGGTACTTTCGCCGAAAAAGTTTAATTTTGTATCACTAATTTTTAGCAAATCACAATAAGGATTATTCCGTTGTGTAAACATTAGGTTCTGGTCCATCGTCCTTAACGGTGGACTTTTTTCTACTGATCTTATTCGTCTATCATATATTCAACAAAAAAGGTTGCCCATGAGAGCAACCTTTTCTTATATCTTTCATATCTTACTTTCCTTATAGCGGTGTCGCAAAGATAAATGTGCGAATCACCCAATATGAGAAAATACCGGCGAGGTATCCGAGCAAAGCTATCAGCGATACATGCTTCATATACCAGCCAAAGGTAATCTTCTCTAATCCCATGACAACGACACCGGCGGCACTACCGATAATCAACATACTGCCTCCTACTCCGGCACAATATGCTAACAACTGCCAGAAGATGCCGTCTACTGCCATATCACCAACTGCTTGTACTGGATACATTCCCATGCAACCGGCTACCAATGGTACGTTATCTACAATACTTGACAGTACACCAATGATTCCTGTCACCATGTAGTGATTACTGTTGAATGTGCTATTCAAACCCTGTCCTAAAGCTGTCAACACGCCTACTTCTTCCAAACATGCTACTGCCATCAGGATACCGAGGAAGAACAATATCGTGCTCATATCTATACGGCGCAACAGATTGTTCACTCGTTTCTCGAATGTCTCATTCTTGTTACCATGCTTATGGAGGTTACGATAGAATAATTCTGTTACGGTCCATAATGTTCCTAATACCAATAGGATTCCGATAAACGGAGGAAGATGGGTGATACTCTTGAATACTGGCACGAACATCAATCCGCCTACTCCGACAAAAAAGATAACTTTGCGCTGTACATCATTGAACTCTGCTGGAAGAGCTGATGTCGTGTTCTGTTGAGCGTCTTTCTCATTTACGAGTTCTCCCTTCAACTGGGTAGAGAGGATAGCGGCAGGGATAACCATGGAGATGACCGATGGTATAAAAATCTCAGAGATGACACCTGCTGCCGTGATCAAACCTTTGTTCCAAAGCATAATCGTCGTCACATCACCAATCGGTGAGAAAGCACCACCGGAGTTGGCTGCGATGATAACCAACGAAGCATATATGATACGATCCTTACGCTCCTTGACGAGTTTACGAAGAATCATGATCATCACGATGGAAGTTGTCAGGTTATCGAGGATCGCTGATAAGATAAAGGTCATGAAGGCAATCTTCCACAACAAACTCTTCTTGCTCTTGGTCTTCATCACGCGACGTACCCAGTCGAAACCGCCATTCTGGTCTACAATCTCCACAATGGTCATCGCTCCCATCAGGAAGAACAAGGTGGTAGAGGTGCTACCGAGGTGTTTCTCGATGATGTCGCTTACGGTAATGGCTATCTGATTAGGAGCGACTCCCGGAAGATAACTGGACGGGGCAATCATATAGATCGTCCAACAGACTACAAACATCAACAAGGCAATGGCTGCTTTGTTGATCTTGGTAATGCTCTCGATGGCTATAAAGAAATAGCCCAAAACGAAAGCTGAAATAATCGCAATAGTAATCGTGCTCATTTTTTATGTTAGTGTTATATTTTAGTATTGCTGAATTTTCTGAATTCGCGAGCAAAGATACACTTTTCTTTCGAGAAAAACAAGAAATAAGATGGCTCTATGTTTTGCATTCGTTTTTTTTTCGTATATTTGCAACTATGAATGAAGAGAATATCAAACTAAGCGAAAATGTTATCATCGCCGATGCTGACTACATCGACCATGTGGCTTTTATGCTGAGTGTTCAGTTTGAGCGAATAATCGGCCGCAAGATCCCTCAGGCTGACCTTAGTCAGTGGATCGTATGCATAGCTCTCGACGGAGGATTGCGAAATAAAGGCAAGAAGCATGAAACTCAGGTGGTACTCATCCACGAGGCCAAGAACAAGAAAATGGAAAACTTCCAACCTTCTGACTATGAGAAGGAACTTAATGCTCAGGCTTTCGAGGACAAGGAACTCGGGGAGTTCATCATCAATGCTTTCGCCATCAATGATATAGCAAGCAAAGATGAGTACATTCTCGACCTCGTCAAGACGGTATGCAACCACGATGAGGTGAATCGCGTGATGATCATCCCGAACGGTGAGGAAGGCGACATCTACGACAAACTGCGCGACACGCTGCGCAATGTGGATGAAGACAAACATATCACCATGTTTGCCATGCAGCCAATGCCTGGCGGAAACTTTAAACAGGAGATACTGGGCTATTCTCTGATGAGTGCTCTCGGTATCCGTGCTGACGAAATAAAATAGAAACCAAACAATTTTCATACCTATATCTACAAGAAAAATGGGAAGAGTTTTAATGATTGGAGCTGGTGGCGTTGCTACCGTTGCAGCATTCAAGATCGTTCAGAATGCTGATGTTTTCACAGAGTTAATGATCGCAAGCCATCATAAGGCTAAATGTGACCGTCTTGTCAAGTCTATCCATGACAAAGGCTATAAGATGGACATCAAGACTGCTGAGGTCGACGCTGATGATGTAGAACAGCTGAAGGCACTTTTCAATGACTATAAACCAGAATTGGTCATCAACTTGGCTTTGCCATATCAGGATCTTACAATCATGGATGCTTGTTTGGCATGCGGATGCAACTATCTAGACACAGCCAACTATGAACCTAAGGACGAGGCTCACTTTGAGTATTCTTGGCAGTGGGCTTACAAGGAGAAATTCGAACAGGCTGGTCTCACCGCTATCTTAGGTTGTGGATTCGACCCGGGCGTATCGGGCATCTTCACCGCTTATGCTGCAAAGCATCATTTCGACGAGATACAGTATCTCGACATTGTAGACTGCAATGCCGGTAATCATCATAAGGCTTTTGCCACAAACTTTAATCCGGAAATCAACATCCGCGAGATCACTCAGAAGGGTCTTTATTACGAAGATGGTAAATGGATTGAGACTGAGCCTCTGGAGATTCACAAGGAGCTCACCTACCCTAACATCGGTGGTCGCGAGAGCTATCTGATGCACCACGAGGAGTTGGAGAGTTTGGTCAAGAACTATCCTACCATCAAGCGTGGTCGTTTCTGGATGACATTTGGTCAGCAGTATCTTACTTATCTCGACTGCATCCAAAACTTGGGTATGAGTCGTATCGATGAGGTGGAATATGAGGCTCCTTTGGCGGATGGTTCAGGTAAGACTGTGAAGGTGAAGATTGTTCCGCTGCAGTTCCTCAAGGCTGTGTTGCCTAACCCTCAGGATCTTGGCGAGAACTACGACGGAGAGACTTCTATCGGTTGTCGTATTCGCGGACTTAAGGATGGCAAGGAGCACACCTATTATATATATAATAACTGTAAGCATCAGGAAGCTTATCAGGAGACCGGTATGCAGGGTGTAAGCTACACCACTGGTGTTCCTGCCATGATCGGTGCAATGATGTTCCTCAAAGGCATCTGGAAGAAACCTGGAGTTTGGAACGTGGAGGAATTCGATCCGGATCCATTCATGGAGCAACTCAACAAACAGGGATTGCCTTGGCACGAGGAATTTGACAAAGACATAGAACTATAATATAGATTAGAATAAGAAATGGCAAAAGATACAGAAAATGCAGCAGCCAACAAGGCCGACAAAGAAGGCAAACTGAAGGCGCTGCAAGCAGCCATGTCGAAGATCGAAAAAGACTTCGGTAAGGGCTCTATCATGAAATTAGGTGATGAGAAGGTTGAAGATGTGGACGTGATTCCTACCGGTAGCCTCAGCCTCGACATCGCTCTCGGTGTAGGTGGTTACCCTCGTGGCAGAATCATTGAAATCTATGGTCCTGAGTCTTCTGGTAAAACGACCTTGGCTATCCATGCCATTGCCGAAGCACAGAAGAATGGTGGTATCGCTGCCTTCATCGATGCTGAGCATGCTTTCGACCGCTTCTATGCCGAGAAACTGGGTGTAGACGTGGAAAACCTTTTCATCTCACAACCTGACAACGGCGAACAGGCTTTGCAGATCGCTGACCAGCTCATCAGTTCATCTGCCATCGACATCTTGGTAGTGGACTCTGTGGCAGCACTTACTCCAAAGGCTGAAATCGAGGGTGACATGGGTGACAACAGAGTAGGTTTGCAGGCTCGCTTGATGAGTCAGGCTTTGCGCAAGCTTACCTCTACGATTTCCAAGACCAACACCACATGTATCTTCATCAACCAGTTGCGTGAGAAGATCGGTGTCATGTTTGGCAATCCGGAGACCACTACAGGTGGTAACGCACTGAAATTCTATTCTTCGGTACGTCTTGACATTCGCCGTGTCACCTCTATCAAGGATGGCGACCAGATCTTAGGAAACCAAGTTCGCGTGAAAGTTGTCAAGAATAAGGTTGCCCCTCCTTTCCGCAAAGCAGAATTCGAAATCACCTTCGGCGAGGGTATCAACAAGGTTGGCGAGATTCTCGACTTAGGCGTAGAATACGATCTTGTACAGAAGAGCGGTAGTTGGTTCAGCTATAATGGCGCCAAGTTGGCACAAGGACGTGAAGCAACAAAAAATCTGCTCAAAGATAACCCAGAGCTCTGCGAGGAACTGGAAAAGAGAATCAAAGAAGCTATCGCTGCAAGAGCAGAGAAATAAACGACAAATATACAGAGGTGTGACAACTTGTCACACCTTTTTTACTTCTTCCCCTATTGGCACATGGTTTGTTATTATCTAAATGTTCGCGGATCAACCCGCACATATATTAATAATAGAATAATAACAAAAAAGAAAATACAATTATGGGAAAGATTATTGGAATCGACTTAGGTACTACAAACAGTTGTGTTGCTGTATTCGAAGGTAACGAACCTACTGTAATCGCTAACAGCGAGGGTAAACGTACTACTCCTTCTGTTATCGGTTTCGTAGATGGCGGCGAGCGTAAGATCGGTGACCCTGCAAAGCGTCAGGCTATCACTAACCCTACAAAGACCATCTACTCTATCAAGCGTTTCATGGGTGAGACTTATGAGCAGTCAAAGAAAGAGGCTGAGTCAATGCCTTACACCGTAATCAATGAGAATGGTTACCCACGTGTACAGATCGATGACCGCAAATATACTCCACAGGAGATTTCTGCAATGGTTCTTCAGAAGATGAAGAAGACCGCAGAGGATTATCTTGGTCAGGAAGTTACCGATGCTGTCATCACAGTACCTGCTTACTTCTCTGATTCTCAGCGTCAGGCTACTAAGGAGGCTGGTCAGATTGCTGGTCTTAACGTTCAGCGTATCGTAAACGAGCCAACTGCTGCTGCACTTGCTTATGGTGTAGACAAGAGCGACAAAGATATGAACATCGCAGTATTCGACCTTGGTGGTGGTACTTTCGATATCTCTATCTTGAACTTCGGTGGTGGTGTATTCGAGGTTCTTTCTACTAATGGTGATACTCACCTCGGTGGTGATGACTTCGACCGTGTAATCATCAACTGGTTGATCGATGGTTTCAAGGCTGACGAGGGTATCGACTTGAGCAAAGACCCTATGGCAATGCAGCGTTTGAAGGAAGCTGCAGAGAAGGCTAAGATCGAGTTGAGTTCTTCTACTTCTACAGAGATCAACTTGCCATATATCACAGCAGAGGGCGGTGTACCAAAGCACTTGGTTAAGACTTTGACTCGTTCACAGTTCGAGCAGTTGGCACACGACCTGATCCAGGCTTGTCTTGTACCATGCCAAAATGCTATCCGTGACGCAAAACTTTCAACTTCAGATATCGACGAAGTTATCCTCGTAGGTGGTAGCTCTCGTATCCCTGCCGTTCAGACTTTGGTAAAGAACTACTTCGGCAAAGAGCCTTCTAAGGGTGTTAACCCAGACGAGGTTGTTGCAGTAGGTGCAGCTATCCAGGGTGCCGTTCTTAACAAGGAAGAGGGTGTTGGCAACATCGTATTGCTCGACGTTACCCCATTGACACTTGGTATCGAGACTATGGGTGGTGTAATGACCAAACTTATCGAGGCTAACACAACAATTCCTTGCAAGAAGAGCGAGGTATTCTCTACAGCTGCTGATAACCAGACAGAGGTTACCATCCACGTACTTCAGGGTGAGCGTCCAATGGCAGCACAGAACAAGAGTATCGGTCAGTTCAACTTGACAGGTATTGCTCCTGCACGTCGTGGTGTTCCTCAGATCGAGGTAACCTTCGATATCGATGCCAACGGTATCCTCAACGTAAGTGCTAAGGATAAGGCAACAGGTAAGGAGCAGAGCATTCGCATTGAGGCTTCATCTGGTTTGAGCGATGAGGAGATCAAGCGCATGAAGGCTGAAGCTGAGCAGAATGCTGAGAACGATAAGAAGGAGCGTGAGAGAATCGATAAGATGAACCAGGCTGACTCTATGATCTTCACCACAGAGAACTTCTTGAAGGATAATGGTGACAAGATCCCTGCAGACAAGAAGCCAGGTATTGAGGATGCTCTTAACAAGCTGAAAGAGGCTCATAAGAGTGGTGATGTTACCGCTATCGACAATGCTATCAACAACTTGAACACTGTAATGCAGGCTGCTAGTCAGCAGATGTATCAGGGTGCTCAGCAGGCAGGTCCTCAGGCTGGCGCACAGGATGGTGCTCAGCAGGGGCCTAAGCAGGATGATAACATCCAGGATGCTGACTTCGAGGAGGTGAAGTAAACTAAGAAGGATTTATAACATATAATAGGGCATAGCTCATCTGAGCTATGCCCTATTTGTATTTTATGTGCTTATTATTCCTTTATTTACGGCTTTTTTGTTACATGCGTGTAGCACGACAAAAACGTCGGCAAAGCTCGACTAAACCATACAAAACCTTACTAATCCTTACAAAATAGTCGGTGACGTACAGGATGGTAGAATGACGATTTGAGGTAAATTCAATTTGTTACATGTTACATATTAACTAAAAAGAAAAGTACAAATGTCAGATAAAGTTCCTCAATCAAACGCTGACAGAAATTAGAGTGAATTTGAGAGAGAAGAAAGGAAAGCTTGACCAAGTTAATCAGGAATTGAATAATCTCAAATCGACCTACAATGCCAAATTGAAAGGGTTGGACGCTATCATGAAGAAGGACAATGTCATGATAGACTATATCAACACAGATGCCGAGATTATTCTCAAAGCTTCCATTTTTGATCAAGTGCTATATGAAGCAGCCCGAATCTGTCGAGAAATCCCCGAGGCAGAAGCGATGGCAGAAGACACTTTCATTGATGACCGTAACAATTTGCGTTGGAAGGATGTGCTAAGCACAGGTCTGAGAGTCTTCATTGCCGGAATAGATGGTGCGACTGGCGTAGCTCAGGTGTCAGGCGGTGGCGGCACATCAAACGATATGCCGTGGCGAGATAAGGATGAAGACTTTCTCGATTGGGCCCGCCGTGCTATGCGATATGCCCATGCCAAACATTATCCAGGCAATAGGCTCAAACGGTCGCTGAGCAAATAGTCTTCGCGCGCATACGTATTTAATAAGGAGCAGGTGTTTCCAAATTGGAGATGCCTGCTTTTGTTTGACCATTTGTCCGAAGGTATTCAAATTTTTCTAATAGTATCGGACAAATGGTATTTCGCTTTCTTTGTGGACAATTCTTTCAAAGTGCATTTTTTGCACTTTGGATTGCACTTAGGGGACTCTTACCTAAATCAGAGACGACGATTCTTAACGATTATTTCCGTCCAATAACATCAGTCCTTTTACCGTCAGCAAATAGCGTTGACGGGGATGATGGGGATTGGTAGGAAACTTCATACACACAAATCCTTCTCTTATTGCTGGTGTGAGAGAATAATCCATAAAGTTCGGACGGTTCTTCAAACCTACGGCTTCCATCATACTCTTCACACTCATTTCTTCTTTACCGATTGCCAATACCAAACGGGTAACATTCTCAGAAGATGGTTGTATGTCAATTGAACTTGTACGGGTACTTGCATGGGTACTTGTATGGGTGTCGTTCTCGTCATCCTTATACCCAATCAGCATATATCGAATCTTCAGTTCGTTGTTTTTCACCGAGCTGCAAATTACGAAAGAACTTAATAAGATACCATCAGTGTTACACATGGTTCTCATTCTGGCACATCAAACCATATGTCCGAATAGTACAAAACTTTTTTGTATACATCGGAATAATGGTTGCTTCGTGTTGTCTTATTCTGAAGGCGTCATTGAGCAGATGGCATTTGTTGCCAATCTGACATAGATATAATAAAATAAGGCATAAAAAAGAACATATGTCCATCACATATAGGCTGGCATGTCTTTTGCTATGTTAATGATGTAAAAAAAATGCGTATGAAATTTAAAAAGTTGTATAGTAAAATCCTTTGGCGTGATAGTTTTACTGTCGCTTTAGGAATTATAGCATCTATAGAAACCCTATTTGCCATAACTGATTTTGGGCTAAAAGATTTTACCACGATTAATGCATGGTGGCAGAAAACGTTTATTATTATAGGTGTTTTCATGGTCGTATGGGCAGTAACAGCATATATAAAAGCTTTTAGGGCGAATAAAGAAGTAATTCTAAAAATTCGTGGGATTAATGTTACAATAACAGTTGATGACATCTTTAAATCCGCGAATTGGAAACTCATACCATTTAACGAATTCTATGATACAAAAGTAGATGATATAGTAATTGCTCACAACTCATTAAATGGGAAGTTTATAACTGAACATTTGTCAAGTTTGGAGGACTTGACAAATGTTATCACACAAGCTGATGATGTTTGTGGATTAAAACACAAGAACAAAGGTTGTCGCAATGCATTTCCTTTGGGACGCATTATTACATACAAAGATTATATGCTATTAGCATTTTCACATTTCGAACACAACCAAGCAAAACTGACACACAAAGATTATGAAGGATGTCTTCGTACAATGTGGAATGAGATAAGCAGGGTCTATGCAAATCGCCCAATTACGCTTCCTCTACTTGGTGGTGGTATTACGCGTTTTGAAGATATTTCAGAAAAAAGTGAAACTCATTTACTACGATGCCTACTTTGCACTCTAAAAACATCAAACGCCAAAATATATCAACCTATCACGATTGTTTTGACAAAAGAAGCTATGGATAATATTAACTTATACGAAATAAAAAAAATATTCTAAAGTATGTATTACAGAACAAGAACCTACATTGCGGCAGATTGGGATCATGACAAGGATGCCGTAAATGCATTACATTATTGGAATGACGACTCCAGATATGGTTTGTCTTTCTCAGATGCACACGACCTAAAACAATCTAGAGACACTAGTTTAAATTGTTCCATCAAGAAGTCTTTAGCAGACAGACTTGATGCATCAAAAACATTTGTATTAATTGTTGGTGACCATACTGATGAACTAAAAGCAGGTGGATGTCAATATTGTAGTAGCTATAATGGCTATTGGGGAACCTGCACAAGAGGGCATACTGTTGATACGAGAAGTTATATAGACTTTGAATGTGAGAAAGCAGTTCGAGATGGACTCAAAATAGTGGTCTTATATAAAAGTACAATTGTAAATCGTAGCAAGTGTCCTGAAGCAGTCCGTAGGAAAGGAATTCATGTCCCAATGATTAAATGGCAGAGTGGACAGCTGTATTGGGATTATCAGTCAGTAAAAAATGCATTCGATAGCTAAAGTAGAATCCGTCAATGGGCGGACTCTACTATTTATATTTTACCATGTTATAACCTTATCCACAATAGCCTGTTGTTCGTTGGCGGTTCTTCGGAGATAGATACGAGTCGTTTCTATACTCTCATGTCCCATCAGGTCTGCAAGCAGAGATATGTCGTTGAACTTTTCGAGAAAGTTCTTGGCGTAGCGATGTCGGAACGAATGGGGATAAACTACCTTTGGATTAAGGCCATACTTTATAGCAAAGTTCTTCAACTGTTGTGCAATGCCACGAGTGGTTATTCTTTCCCCGAAACGGTTGAGGAAAAGATAACCACTTTCTCTTTTGTTAGCAGAAAGCCATTCCTGTGCTTCATCACGTAGTTTCTTGGGAATAAACAGGCGACGAATCTTGCCGCCTTTGGTGTAAATGTCGTAATACCCCACATTTACATGCTCCACTTTCAGCTGCACTAATTCGCTGACTCTTGCTCCTGTGGCTGCGAGGAAACGAACAACAAAGTACCATTCCTGATTGTCTTCCCTCTTCAATTTGTTCTTCAAGAAGATGTAGTCAGCATTGCTGATGACATTCTCCAGATAAGTACGCTGCTGCACCTTTACAGATTTCAGACGAAGACGTGGCTTTCGCAAATACTCCAGATACTTGTTCAATGCCTGGATCCGAAGGTTTACGGTCTTTGGCTTGAACGTCTCAATAAGATACGTCTTGTAGAGCAACAAGTTTTTCTTGTTCAATCCCTTGTACTTTGAATTAAAATCGTTTACAGCATAGATATATGCTGAAACGGTGTTCTTCGCCATGTTTGAATGGGTCAGATACTCTTTAAATTTTTCTACCATGATGATATTATTTTATTGATTCTTGGGGAATAGTCCCCATACAATAATATAGCATGGTTGTTTAGTCGGTTTAGTTCCTATTATGAGAAGTTCGCCGACGGGAAAGTGGTCTGCATAGATGATGAGATTCCCTTTGAAATAGCAAGCGGGTGGGAATGGTGTAGATTTTCAAGTATATATTGGCAACTAACAGATGGTACACATTCTACGCCCAAATATACCCAGAGTGGTATTCCGTTTCTATCTGTAAAGGATATGAGTACAGGAAGGTTATCTTTTGCTAACACAAAATTTATTTCCGAAGAGGAGCATAAGCTTTTATCTCAACGCTGCCACCCCTGTAAAGGGGATTTATTGCTTTCTAAAGTTGGCACAACGGGCATTCCTTTAATCATAGATGATGATAGAGAATTTAGCATATTTGTAAGTCTCGCTCTAATCAAGTTTTCCCCAAAATTTGTTGACAGTTCATTCCTGATAGCTTTACTAAATAGTCCATTAGTTCAAATGCAAGTTAAAGAGAACACCAGAGGTGTGGGAAACAAGAACTGGGTACTAACAGCAATATCAAATACATTATTAGCTATTCCTCCTCTACGTGAGCAACAACGCATAGTCGAGAAAATTGACATATTAAGCCCTTATACAGACAGGTATGCTCACTCAGAAAGCAAAATATCCCATTTGAATAAAGAGATAGGATCAAGCTTAAAGAAGAGTATACTTCATGAAGCAATACAAGGTAAACTTGTGCCACAGGATGCTTCTGACGAACCTGCATCTGTTCTTCTTCAACGAATCAGAGAAGAAAAGCTTCGTCTTGTTGCCGAAGGTAAGTTGAAGAAGAAGGACGTTATCGACAGCACTATCTTCCGTGGTGACGATAACAAGTACTTCGAGAAGAAAGGTAAAGAAACTGTCTGCATTGATGAGGAAATACCTTTTGAGATTCCTGACACATGGGTATGGGTCAGGCTTTCAGATGTTGTGCAAGTTAATCCTAAGAATGATGTCCCGGACAATACTTTGGCAGCATTCATCCCGATGGAACGTATAGATGCAACATATCTGTCAAGTTTTACCTACTTAGAAAGAAAATGGGGAGATATAAAATCTGGTTTCACGCATTTTGCAGATGGAGATGTGGCGTTTGCCAAGATTACGCCATGCTTTCAAAACCGAAAGTCTATGATTTTAAAAGGGCTTCCAAATGGAGTTGGTGCTGGTACAACTGAACTAAAGGTGCTTCGTTCTTATGCGGAAACTATTGACAGAGAATATCTTCTGTTCTTTCTTGAAAGTTCATACTTTGTAGAGGAAGCCACGTTCAAGGGAACCGCCAATCAACAGCGAATTATATCAGGATATATGGAGAACAAGTTGTTTCCACTTCCTCCTTTGTCCGAACAACGCCGAATAGCAGAAAAAATAAAGGAAACTTACATACGTATTGGATTATAGCAAGTATTATGAGCAGATAGGCAAGAATTTGATTGATATTACTGATGACATTCCATTTGACATACCTAGCAATTGGGTTTGGACAAGAATAGGTTATTTGTTTGCTCACAATAATGGGAAACAACTCAATAAGGGCAATTCCGCAGGTACACTTATGGAGTACATCACAACATCAAACCTTTACTGGGATGGATTTAGGCTTGATAATTTGAAAATGATGCCTTTTGAAGAAAGCGAGATTGAACGCTGTCAGGCAATCAAGGGTGACTTGCTTGTATGTGAAGGAGGAGATGTTGGACGCTCCTGTATCTGGACATATGATTATCCCATTATGCTCCAAAACCATATACATAAGCTGAGGGCATATCTACCGCTATGTACCAAATATTTCTTTTACATTTTCTATCTGTATAATTTAATAGGACTCATTGGCGGAAAAGGTATTGGAATACAAGGTTTTTCTGCAAAAGCACTTCATAACACAATCATCCCTTTACCACCGCTTAAGGAACAAAAGCGTATCGTAAAGAAAATAGAAACGGTATTTGACAAGATAAAGGTCTAAACAACCTTTATCTTGCCTATAATTTCTTCAATCCGCTCTGCAATTCTTTTTTGCTCCTGATATGGTGGAATGCCTACCACCAAAGAATAGAATATCTCTTTATTCAAATGTGGAATGGCAGCTCCTTTCTTGGAGTTGCGGAGTAAGTCCTTGTAAAACTGAATGAAATACAGCACGTATGGGAGGTGCATACAGCTACTCACCCAGAGTTGCTTGAAAGTGCTACCCATATATCCATCGTGTGGGACAGCAAACACTTCTCCAGAGTTTTCACCATCTACGAGAATGATATTGTTGCCTTTTGAAACGAATTTGCCCTTTGGCAAAATATCCCCTGAAGACTTGCCTCGCAAATACTTTGCATCAAGGCAGACATAGTTACCTTCTTTCTTTTCACCATCCATGAGCCTACAAATATGAGCCAATCTCACAACTTCCCATGTATCAGGGAATGTATAATCAGCCTCTATTTGGAGGGCTGCCCCATCTATCTGCTCATAATACTTGTTATCGTCACCACGGAAGATAGTGCTGTCGATAACGTCCTTCTTCTTCAACTTGCCTTCTTTAACAAGTTGTAGCTTCTCTTCTTTGATGCGTTGAAGAAGAATGGATGCAGGTTCGTCCGAAGCATCCTGTGCAACGAGCCTGCCTTGGATAGCTTCTTGTAAAATAGATTTCTTCAGTAAATCATGGATTTGAATATTCAGTTTATCCAGTCGGTCTTGACTTTCTCCATATTTGCGAACCTGCTCTAAAACTTGATTCAGTTTATCCGTGATACGAATCTGTTCATTATAAGGAGGTATAGGCAAAATCATTTTTGCCAATGTCTTTCCATTACAATTTGGCTGAGCTGTAGCAATTGTTCCATTCCTAAGCTGCTCCCAATATAATTCACACTCCATAAAGTATTTCATATATTGGGCAGAAAGCATGTTACTATATCGTGTTCGGATGAGATACCCCGCATAAATGGATGGGTAAGGAACATCCTTTACAAGGAAGGATTTGCCTACAGTTCCTCCTGTTCTTGCAAACAATATATCATCTTTTTGAAGCAAATATGTATCAATCTCACTTTCGTTTATATGGCAGAAAGGAACTGTTGCCCATAATACATCACCGTGTTGAATGTCGCTTATTCGTACCATTCTAATATCACCTGTTTCTTCTGCTGGAGCATTATAACCATATTGGATGGAATAAGACAAATTACCCCAACGCTCCCATTGCCAACTCTCAGGTATCGCAAATGGTATCTCATTATCAATACAAACTACCTTACCGTCGGCGAACTTCTCATAATAGGAATTGTCCTCACCACGGTAAATAATAGATTCTTTCTTGTTCTTCTTTATCTTGCCCTCTTTTACGAGGCGTGCTTTCTCTGCTCTAATCTTTTCGAGCAGGACAGATGCAGGCTCATCATTAGGATCTTGTGGTACAAGCTTTCCTTGTATAGCCCACTGCAATATGCTGTTTTTAAGTTGCTTTCCTGTCATAGTGATGCAATTTAGAAGTTGTCATCCTGAGATTTTGCTTTCAGATAGAACTGGTAGAGCTTCTTTCCAATCTTATCTTTCTTGAATGTGCGCTCATGGTTCATTGGTGTCATATCCAAACGAACTTTAGCAATGCCACTCTTTATACTCTCAAATTGGTCAGGGGTCACTTTGAATTGTGCCGTTGAACTAATTTCGGTAACAGGAATAATAATGTTGCCAGATACTATGCCTGCAGATTGACTTCCATTGCCAATAGCTGTACCTGTAAGTGTGATGACCTCGTCATTGAATGTTCTTACCTTCATTGTCGGTTCGCTCAAAAAGGTCATTCTGTCCGACCGTACAGTAGCGATGATATAGTATGACGTATCTTGTTTTGCCACACTATATTTCATGGTACACCCTTCGGCTGCAAGTGCCTTATAAGTGTAGCCAACCGTCTGTGCTGTTAAATTTGATGAAACCAGACAAAGAACGGCTACCAGTATATATCTAAACAAAGCTTTTCTCATTTCTCTATTGTGATGCCTAAAATCTTTTGAATCTCAGATAAAGTCTTATCTATCTCGTGGTCGAGAGCAGCACGTTTCTTGTAATAGTCAGCCAACAACTCGGCAGGAGGAAGTATTTCTTCCTCATCCTTCGGGAACTTGCATTGGTCAAAGTTGCAATCCATGTCAAGAAGCTGCTGTGCGGTAAAGCAACGTGATTTCTCATCGTTGTTCTCTGAATCCACAATCTCTTGTCGATTTGTCCACCAGTCAATGATTGGCTGACAGTGTTCGGCTCGCATGGGTTTTGTCTTAGAGAAGTGCTTATAACCTTCTGGCATGTCAAGACGATAGAACCATGTTTCCTTCGTGCTGAATCCTTCTTCTGCACCTTCTGCCTTTTCATTGTTGAAGAAAAGAACGTTGGTAGCGATACTTGTATAGGGTGAGAAGATGCTGCCTGGCAGTCGGATAATGGTATGAAGGTTGAACTCTCGCAGCAGTTTCTCCTTGATAGCCAGTTTTGCATTGTCTGTACCAAACAGGAAACCGTCTGGCAGAATGACCGCTGCACGGCCTTTCTCTGCAAGACGATACATGATAAGAACCATAAAGAGGTCGGCGGTCTCGCTTGAACTCAAATCCGACGGGAAGTGCTGTTTGATGTCATTTTTCTCGCTACCTCCGTATGGCGGATTCATCAAGACCACATCAAACTTATCTTCATCAGTGTAATTAAGCACGTCCTTTGTCAGAGAGTTGTCGTGCATCACTTTTGGTGAATCGATGTCATGGAGAAGCATATTGGTGACACACAGCATATAAGGGAATTGCTTTTTCTCAATGCCATAGATTGACTTTGCATATTCCTCTTTGTCTTCTGCTGTCTGCACTTTCTTGTCAAGGGCTTTTAGCCAGCTTGTTATGAAGCCGCCAGTACCACAGGCAAAGTCTGCCATCTTTTCTCCAACCTTAGGATTGATGATTTCTGCCATGAAATCCGTCAAGGCACGTGGTGTATAGAACTCACCTGCCGAACCAGCTGACTGCATTTCTTTCAGGATGGACTCATATATCTCGCCGAATGCATGGCTTTCTTCGTAGTCGCCAAGGTCGAGTTGGTCAATGACGTTGATAACCTGACGAAGCAACACCCCATCCTTCATATATTGGTTTGCATCCTCAAAGGTAGTACGGACAATGGCACTACGCATGGGCGTTGATGGATTAACCTCTAATCCTTTCAGCGTGGGGAATAGCGTATTATTAACGAAATCCAATAAGGCATCGGCAGTTATCGCTTCACCATCCCCATTGTCTTTCGCCCAGTTGCGCCATCGGCAATTCTCTGGAATGAAGGACTTGTAATCGTCCTCATTAAACTCCCAATCGTTTTCCTTCTCATCATATACTTTCAAAAACAACATCCACGCAATTTGCTCGATACGCTGGGCATCGCCATTGATACCCGCATCGTTGCGCATGATGTTTCTGATGCTCTTTACAAAATTGTTAAGTGCCATATCTGGTTATGCTATACTGCTATAAATTAAACTTTCAAGTTCCTTCACTGCTGAAAAATACTGCTGATTGCCGCCAAAGAATTTAGCGATATTGGCAGGTGAACCCATTTGGCGGAACGGATCAAGACGTAGAACTGTTCTGTTTTCTAACTGGGTTATACCATCATTGGCATACTTATCGAGCAATGCTTCAAGTACTTTACGTGCTTCTGCACCGTACTTATTGAAGATGTCGCGCTTCTTTACATTCTCAGCACGTTCACGTCGAGTCAACGGCTTCTTGCCATAGGCTATATGACAGATGAAATCGAAATCATCAACATCATCCATACCTCTGTCATACTTCAACGCTTGCAGGTCTATTCCGCTCTCACGGAGTAAGTCTGTAATCTCAGCTTTCTTGTCTGCTTCATTCCATCTGCGAATGAAGTCATCGAGATTGGCGTAAGTATCATTGATGTTCTTGCGTGTGTAGTCGGTTATGCTTTCCGTGCGGAGCAATTTGCCGTTGGCATCATATACCGATACAACTTTATTGATAACCTCAACCGTGCAGCCATCCTTATCAACAATGGGTTTAGGCGGTCGTTCCGGCTCGGGTTCGCTTACGCCCATTGGTTCTTCCTCAATCTCTGGATAAGGCTTTGGTGTGCCCTTTACATAATTGTCGTTAACTTCAATTGGACCATCCCAGTCAGGGTCAGCAAACAGACGTGTCACATTACGAAAATCCATGATTGTAAAATGGGTCTTACCTTCTTTTTCACGGATTCTGGTTCCACGACCCACAATTTGCTTAAACTCTGTCATAGAACCAATGCGCTGGTCAAGTACAATGAGTTTAACCATTTTGCAATCCACTCCTGTAGAGAGCAACTTACTTGTAGTGGCGATGACGGGGTACTTGGAAGCGACGGAAATAAAGTAGTCAAGTTTTGACTGCCCGTAAGGGTCGCTGCCAGTGATACGCACTACATAATCAGGATTTTTCTTGCACATGTCGGAATTTTCATTGACAAGTGCGGTGCGCATACGGTCGGCATGGTCTTCGTCGGCACAGAACACAATTGTCTTCGCCATCCTGTCTGTGCTCTTCAAATATTTGGTTATCTCATGTGCGACCTCCCTGATTCTATCTTCTATGATGATATTGTAATCATAGTCAGAGTTGTTATAGATGCGGTCTTCTATGAGGTTGCCGTTTATGTCTCTTTGTCCTTTAACAGGTCGCCATTCATCACCAATGTTGGTTGTAATGTTTACGACCTTGAAAGGCGCAAGGAAACCATCTTCAATACCTTCTTTCAGACTATATGTATAGATAGGCTCACCGAAATAGCTGATGCTTGACTGGTACTTCGTTTCCTTTGGGGTAGCAGTCATACCCAGTTGTATTGCTCCGTCAAAGTATTCGAGTATTTCACGCCAGTTGCTATCATCTTTGGCACTTCCACGATGACACTCGTCAACGATAACCATATCAAAGAACCCCGGCTTAAACAGTTCCTTATAGTTCTGTTTCCCTTCTTTCCCAATCAACTGTTGGTAAAGTGAGAAATAGACTTCGTATGCCAAATGCCCACCATTTGTTTCAATATCTTTCTGATAATCCACTTTGTGTATAGTGCTTGATAAAGGCTTAAAGTCTTGTTGGATAGATTGGTCAACCAGAACATTTCGGTCTGCCAGATACAAGACTTTCTTCACTAAACCAGCTTTAAGAAGACGATAGACTATTTGGAATGCCGTATATGTCTTACCCGTTCCAGTCGCCATAACGAGCAGCAGACGATTTTTCCCTTGTGCTACTGCATTGACAGTGCGGTTAACTGCATTGCGTTGGTAGTATCGAGGAGGGAAAATGTCTTGTCCAGTACAGTAGGGCTGATTGATGATTTTCTTTTCTTCGTCAGAGAAGCCTTTACCGCCATTGCTCTCAGCGAGGAAGCGAGCATATAATTCTTCTTTCGTTGGAAAGGCATCCATTGAGAATGAGCGTTCCTTTCCTGTTAGGAAGTCATATTCTTGATAACCCTGACCGTTGGAGCTGAACGCAAAAGGAATATCCATCATTTGAGCATATTCCTTTGCTTGTTGCATTCCAAAAGAGACTGTATGATTTGCGTCCTTGGCTTCAACAATGGCAATGGGGGTGGCACGGTTGTAATAAAGCATATAGTCAGCAAACTTAGCTTTACCACGAGCCACTAAATTTCCTCTAAGGTTAATCTTACCATCTGTTAGTTTAACCTTAGTCTCCATAGTTATGTCTTCTACCGACCATCCCTTTTGTAGTATGGATGGAGTGATGTACCGTAGTTTTATGTCTTCTTCAGACAGTGCCAGTATATTATCCATATGCAACTTCCGATAAGAGTATATTATGGGAATATGGCACAAAGGTACTCAAATTCCCTCAAAAAAGTGAAGGTTTACTTATTAAATAAGGTGAAGATAGCGTTTTTGCCCCCTTTTTTGCGTCAAAATGCCACCTTGACCTTATCTTTTCCTTACCTTTTTGGCTTATTTGTGCTATAACTATTTGTCTGGCGACACACGAACATTGGAACTATTGGTTAATGTATTCAGCAAAACTCCTTTTTCACACGTTGAATAGTGCTGATGCCTTTTCCTGACGACTTTCCCACGTCCCTGATGGCATAGTCTTTCTTCAAAAAGGAAATATCATCCTTGTATTCTTCCTTCTTTGGGTCGGCAGATTTCTTTGAACCAGGCTTGCGTCCCAGCTTGTCACATTAAATGATATACTGCTTACTGCCTGACTGTAGGCGGTAGGTGATGTTATCTCTCTCCAGTTGTGTACAAGTGGAGAGCGTTGCCAACATAACAAAAACAAATATGGATGGCTTAAATAATATGAATAATACAAGTAATATGAGTAATACGCTCTTAAATCTACCTAAAACGCAAATAAAGATATAGAAAACCATAAGAATATGTGATTATTTCAGAGAAAAGCTGTACCTTTGCATCATAAACAATGATAGAAAGAAATAAATGGCACAGGACATCAATCGGCTGAAGGTTGTTTTAGCCGAACAAAAGAGAACGAATAAGTGGCTGGCTGAGCAGTTGGGAAAAGACCCAGCTTCGGTGAGCAAGTGGTGCACCAATGCTTCACAACCCAGCTTAGAGACTTTGGTAGAAATCGCCAGAAGCCTCAATGTGGATGTGAAGGATTTGCTTTGGTCAACAAAAGAGCGATAAATAAACAACAGAATCATGAGACTACCAATCAACATAGAAGAACTTCTTAGCGGACGAGCTGTAGAAGGTGACCGCATAGAGTATAAGACAGGCTGGAACCCTGATGCTATATACCGCACCATTTGCGCATTCGCCAATGATTTCGACGAAACTGGCGGTGGCTATATCGTGGTGGGAGTTCAAGAAGAGAATGGCCATGCAATAAGACCCGTTACAGGCATTGACCCTAACCTGATAGAACCTATCGAGAAGGATATGGTGGGTTATAACAACCTGATGCGTCCGTACTATCAGCCCCGACTGTATATTGAAGAAGCAGACGGAAAGACAATTCTTGTCATCAAGGTTTCTCCAGGTGAACGCAGACCATACAAGGTGCCTGACCAAATAACGGCGAAACAGAAGACATTCAACTACTACATCCGCTACAATAGTAGCAGTATCGTTCCGAGAGACGAATACGAGCGTGAATTGATAAACCTTGCAAATCGTATGCCCTTTGATGACCGTGGAAACGACGACATCAAACTGACGGATATATCGCCATTGCTCCTACATGACTATCTAGTGAAGGTAAAGAGCAGTCTTGCAGATATTTCGTTGACCGACCACATGGAAGATGTGTTGGAGCAGATGGACTTATTAGAGGCTGTTCCAGAAGGATGGCGCATCAAGAATGTTGCAGCAATGATGTTCTCGGAACGTCCAGACCGTTTCTTCCGTCAAGCTCAGATAGAAATTGTTCTTTTCCCCGAAGGTAGAGAAAAGAATCCCAATAACTTGATTGAGGTGGAACCCATCAGGGGCAGTGTGCCGCAGATGATAGAGAAGACGTTAAGCTATCTGAACACCAACATCATCAAGAAACAGATTATAAAGCCCAAAGACAGGGCGCAATCCATAACATTCTATAACTATCCCTATCAGGCTCTGGAAGAAGCTGTTGTCAATAGCTTGTATCACAGAGACTGGACGATTCGGGAACCTGTTGAAATTACCGTTGAGCCGGAGCGTATTTCGATTCTGAGTTTTTCTGGCCCAAATCACACAATTCCGATGGAGGCTGTCCGAAGTGGTCAGTCTTTGCGCTCACGTCGTTATCGTAACCGTAGGTTGGGAGAGTTCCTGAAAGAATTAGACCTAACGGAAGGTCGAGCTACTGGCATTCCTACTATTCAGGATGAACTGCAGGCCAATGGATCTCCTGTAGCAAAGATTGAGACGGACGAAGAGAGAACCTATTTTCTTATCGACATTCCGTGCCATCCAAATTTCATAAAAGAACTGTTCGTTCTGAACAAGGATGTCGTAAAAGATGTCATAAAAGAATTGTCTGAACGACAGAAAGTTATTATTGAAATGATTTCTGCCAACCCATTCTTATCCGCAAAGACTATTTCGGAAAAGATTTCGGAAAAGACTTCGGAAAAGACTTCGGAAAAGACTTCGGAAAAGTTTACTGTTTCAGACAGGACCATTGAAAACGACTTGGCACAACTTAAAAAGAAGGGAATCCTTGCTCGTGAAGGTGGTCGTAAGGAGGGCAAATGGGTAATCATTAACAAGAAAGAATAATATGCCAAAATGGTTTCATATAACGATTTCCGTATTGCTTGCATTATTGGCTATCGGATTTTCCATCCTGATATGCGGTAAGCATCACTGGGGATATATCCCGTGTGCCGCCATAGCAATATTATTGTTTGGTTGCTTCTATGGATTCCTTCGATTGTGCTTCTGGGCGGGTGCAAAGATAGCTCTTTCCTATG
>Ga0256404_1003670_pt1 | contig 30533 bp, 29 predicted proteins | sample RumenRJG_01DNA_FD_185990 | JGI IMG/M metagenome (GOLD analysis project Ga0256404, IMG submission 185990) | Bovine rumen microbial communities from Lethbridge, Alberta, Canada - RJG_01 | ecosystem: Host-associated > Mammals > Digestive system > Stomach > Rumen | place: Canada: Alberta | collected...
TCTTCATCGGAAATGTCATGTATAAGCCTGCCTTCATTACATACAGACACCTTACCAGTCTCTTCTGAAACGATAATAGTTGTTGCGTCTGTTGCCTCGCTTACACCAAGGGCAGCTCTGTGACGAGTACCTAAATCCTTGCTTATAGCCCTGCTATCAGATATTGGCAGGTAGCATGTGGCAGCCACAATTCTGTCGCCTCTTACTACTACTGCACCATCATGAAGGGGCGTATTCTTCTCAAATATATTAATTAACAGCTGTCTCGATAACAGGGAATCAAGCTTAATTCCTGTTCTCTCATATTCGCTGAGATTAACCTTGTTCTCAATTACGATTAGCGCACCTGTCTTAACGGCACCCATCTCGTAGCATGCTTTGACCATATCATTTAAGGTTCTGTCAGAGAATCTCTTCTCTCCAGTCTTGCCTAGGCCCATGTTACGAAATACGTTGGACAAGCTTCTACTTCCTAATCCATCAAGAGCCTTACGAAGCTCTGGCTGGAACAGTACTACAACAGCAACTAATGCCACGCTAAGCAGCTTCTCGCCTAACCAAAGTATGGTACTCATCTGTAGCAATGCAGCAATAACGAAGAACACCACAATAACAAGGACACCCTTAAGCAATGTCCATGCTCTTGAATTCTTGCACCATGCTAACAATCGATAAATGAAAAATGCGAGAATTATTACTTCTAGCACATCTATCCATGTGATATCTGGAATGTATAATCCAAAATAATCACCAGTCCATGAATCTACACCATCTTTAATTTTGGTAAAAAAATCACTTAGATTCATCTACATCCTCCGTCTTAGAATCACTCTCTATCTTGCCCGAATTATAGAATTTGCTTCGGGTATTAGTGATTCGTGTAACTCTCTTCTCTTCCTTAGACAATTCAATCTTAGGAATCGCAGTTACATAATAGACATAATCATCATCTTCAAATTGCACTCTCTCTACTCTCTCGTAGTCGAGGTCTCTAAAAATATACGTAATGGCGAAACCTACGATAAAGGCAACAACATTTGCAAGGATAAGCATTGGCACCTTGCCAAGATTACCTGTTATAACATAGCCTGTAAGCATAAATGCCATTTCTACGAAAATGCCCGATACAGTCGCCACGAGATAGGAACGCTTCATCTGTGTATTCTTAAGAAGCATTATTACAACAAACATGGCAACCAGGCTCGCTATAAAAATATAAAGCATTGGATTAGCGAGCATCTTCTGAGATATAACGTCAATTACTGTTACATCGCTTCCCTCATCAATAAAAACTGATGCGTTCTCTCTTATTGTCTTGAGATAGAAGGAAAGAATGCCGCCGCTTATTACTGCTGCCACTTCATTCATCTCGCCGAGGAGCGCAGAGCATACAGGTATTGGGTATGGCATCTGCACCTGAAGGGCAACAGGCAGATAACTGATATTGTACATATGCTTAGCGCCGTAAAAAAGGCTTAATCCGTAGGATATAACCATTAACGCTAAGGCAATGAACGCAACCTGTCCCGAGAGTCCAGTTAATTGAACAAAGATATATATCATTACAAGCAATCCTCCTGCACTTAGCGGAATAAATGCACAGGCTATTGCTATAATAATTGCAAATATCGGGTTCCTAAGGAAAGAAATATATCCAAAGAAATGATTAATTATCAAAAAACTACAAAGGGATAATAAACCCTTGCCTACAATCTTGAGCCATCTACTATTGGAAAAGCAATAGTTCCTTATGGCATCTCTTATCTTAACTGTACTATTCATATATCTTCCTAGAAGTCTCGCTAGTCTTATATAAATCGTCTAATATCTTGTACTGCTCTAAGATTTGTTCATTCTTCTCATTGCTCTCATCATATCTCTTGGCAGCCTTCTTCCTGCCACTCTTAACAAGGTAATATGTGTGAAATACGAATCCGCTTGTGAACACAACTGCAAATATTATCCATGCAATACTTGGAACACCTTTTTCATATACAGCAATCATAATAGCTATCCCTATAAATGTGTATAAGAGATATACTAGTACTGCTGCAACAGAATAAATCATTGTCCAAAGGGCCAAATAACCCTTTCTGGAATGATTCTTAACTATTCTGATATTATCCGATTCTTCTCTCTCGAACATGGCCATCTTCGTCATCTGATGCGCCCGTCTTGTATCAATCATAAACTCTCCTTGACAGCTTATAAATTAACTCACTTATTATATCATAAAGCCTTGTATAATAACAAGTTATTCAGTTTTGATTTTTCAATATAATATGCTATAATTTCTCATTAGATTGGAGGCATTATGATTAGATTAATTATTACACTACTATTCGTTATCCTTTTCCTTGTTCTAGGACTTCCTGTAATGGGAGTAGAATGGATTGTGACCAAAATAAATAAGCATGCGGGAGATATGGCCGCCCTTCGTACTGTTCAATGGGCTTTCAAGGTATGCCTTTTCTTAAGTGGAGTTAAAGCTGATATCAGAGGACTTGAGAATCTGCCAACAGACCCAGAAAAGCCAGCTCTGTTAGTTGGTAATCATAATGGCTTCTATGATGTTATGCTAATGTATACACTTTTCCCAGAGAGAACTGGATTCATTGCCAAGAAAGAATTCAAGAAGGTTCCTCTTCTTAATCTGTGGATGATGATGCTATACTGTCTCTTCCTGGACAGGAAAGATACAAAGCAGGGACTTAAGACAATACTTACTGCTATAGAGCATATTAAGCAGGGCATATCGATATTCGTATTCCCTGAGGGAACAAGATCTAAAGATGGTAAAATGCAGGAATTCAAGGCAGGCGCCTTCAAGATTGCCACTAAGACAGGATGTCCTATTATACCTGTTGTAATGAGTGGAACGGCAGATATCTTCGAGAATCATTTGCCATTTATCAAAAGCGGACCTGTTGTAGTCACAATTGGAGAGCCAATTGATGTTAACAGCTTAGATAAAGATGAAAAGAAGCATATCAGTGATTATACCCATAAGATTATGGAAGATATGCTGGTAATTAATAATAAGGCACTAGAGGATAAGAAAAGTTGACAGGGGGATCTTTTGTCAAACTTTTTCAAGCAAAATACACCTAAGCACCAAACACCTGCACGCTCATACAGAAAATCGCGTTGCAGGTTTTGGCTGCTTAGGTGTTGTTTTTTCTTTAAGAGATTGACAAAAGGACCCCGTCCCCCTGTCAACCTTTCAAGCCTTCTACAATGACTGGGAAGTTCATGAAGTGAGAGGCTTTGACTAGGATTGTGTCACCAGGCTTTAGCTCTGGCTTAATGTATTCTAATAATTGTTCCTTACCATCATCACCATAGAAGGATTTAGTTATAATATTTTCACCATCGAGAGCCTTGGCAATTGATGATGATAATTCTCCTACTGTCAGAAGAATGTCTATCTTATTATCTAATACACTCTTATATAAATCTCTGTGAAGGTTAAGTTCATCTTCACCTAATTCACCCATATCACCTAAGATAGCGATTTTACGGCCGTCGGCCATGCCAAGAACCTGAAGACCTGCGCGAACAGATGCAGGATTGGCGTTGTAGCAATCGTCAATAATTGTAACACCACCTACCTTGATGAAATTGCTTCGACCTGCAATAGTCGATGCCTTGGCAATTCCTTTCACAATACTATCTACTGATTCACCTAATGTGTAGCCCACTGCCGCAGCGCACATTGCATTACTTACGTTGTGCTCTCCAGGAAGCGGAATGGTAACATCAGCTTCTATTTCACCAATAATCTTAGCCTTCATTCCCTCTAAACCAAGATTAAAAACATCCGTTGCCTGATACATTGCAATGTCATTCTTAGCATTTGCAGAAGAAACACTATATGTTACAAGCTTAGCATCCTTAGGCAGTCTGTCAGCACCTATTGTAATTAGCTTGTCATCATCCTTATTAATTACAACAGTAGCGTTGCTGTTAAGATGGGACAGCACCTCTGTCTTGCCCTTAAGTATGCCGTCTCTCGTACCGAAATTCTCAAGATGACACTGACCTATATTGGTAAATGCCACAATATCAGGACGAGCGATTGCTCCTAGGATATCCATTTCACCGAAATCTGATACGCCCATTTCCACAACTGCAGCCTCATGCTCCTCCTTAATCGAAAGAAGGGTAATAGGAAGTCCCATATCATTATTGTAATTGCCCTTAGTCTTCTGAACATTGAATTCTTCGGATAGGACAGAAGCCACCATTTCCTTGGTGCTAGTCTTACCAACAGAGCCAATTATTCCCACAATTGGAATTGTAAGCTGACTTCTGTAATAAGTTGCCAAATCAATCAACGCCTGCTTTGTGGAATCCACAAGAATATAAGGGCCATTATAGTCCCCGTCTTTCTCCACAATACTTCCTAAGGCACCATCCTCAAAAGCCTTGTTAACAAAGCTATGTCCATCAACTCTTTCTCCAGGAATTGCTATAAATATATAATCCTTCTCGATTAGTCGATTGTCAAAGACCACACCCTGTGCGTTGGTCTTAGTATCATCACATTTACATAGCTTGCCACCGACTGCACTTGCAATCTTATCAAGGCTCATATTCTTCATATTCTATCTCCTCTTATATCTCTTAAGCGATATCTTAATAATCTCTTCGCAAAGCTCCCGATAATCTATGCCTATGCAGGCAGCCTCCTGCGGAAGAAGACTTGTAGGTGTCATACCTGGCAAAGTGTTAGCCTCAAGGCAGAAGATTCTACCCTCCTTATCAAGAATGAAATCCATTCTTGAATATGTCTCGATTCCTAATCCCGCAGCCACGCGCTCCGCATATAACTGCATTTGAGATGATATCTCATCAGGAATATTCGCAGGACATGTCTCCTCTGCTGCACCCTTGGCATATTTATTCTTGTAGTCGTAGAAGCCTTCCTTAGGCGCTATCTCAATGACAGGAAGTGCCACTCCCTCAATAACTCCAACAGAGAACTCTCTTCCTTCAATGAAGTCCTCCACAATTACCTCGTCTTCCCAACGAAATGCTTCATCAAGGGCATAGTCGTATTCCATAACATTGTTAACAATAGACACGCCGATTGACGAGCCACCACAGCTTGGCTTAACAACACAAGGAAATCTTGGCGCATCGTTCATTGCTTCTGAATAGCGCTCATGCTTCTTAATGGAAAATCCTCCTGGGAAAGGCACATCGTATCCCCTAAGGAATTCCTTAGTCATACCTTTATCCATAGAGATGGCGCTACTAATATATCCATTACCTGTATACTTTACTCCAAGAAGATCAAAAGCCGCCTGAATTCTACCGTCCTCACCGTTCTCGCCGTGAAGGGCAATAAATACGATATCAGCCATCTGACACATTCTAATTACATTAGGTCCAAAGAAATTGTCAGATTTGTCTGCTCTGCTTTTCTTAACTGCCAGAATATCTGGCGCCTCCTTAGGAATATCTCCTACTTTAACACTTACTTCTCTGCCTCGTTGGAATATTCCATCTAAGTTCTCTTCCTTATCTGAGTATCCCATGAAAACATCAAGAAGTATTACATTATGTCCATTTTGTCTTAGCGCTGAAGCAATCATCTCGCCTGATTTGAACGAAACATCTCTCTCAGTGCTTAATCCTCCGGCCAAAACAATAATATTCATTCAATTCACTCCTTTTATACACGCGTCTATAGTTTATAACATTTGCGCGAGAGTGTCTAGAATATTTGTATCAAATATGGGGTTTTAGGAAGCTTTTTTAACATTTCTCCCTTAAGAATATCTTTTTGACAACACGTACCGATGGCTTTAGAAAGGGTCAGATCTTTGTACGCTTTGTCCAAGTCTCCTTTTTGACTTAGACAATACATCCTGTTAATTAATATTTTATTGGTGAGGCGAAGCCCTCCACCTTCAAAGGAGTATCTTAGCCCCTTATCCACGAAAATCTCAGCCTCGTCGTACAACCCAAGGCCACAAAGCCCTGCGCTGATGTTGCTATACAAGGCCGCCATTTCCTTCGCATAGATTACTTCATCCTCGCATCTGCTCCTGTATCCATCAAGAAGCTTCACCCAGACATCAATGGCCTTCCTGTAATCCTTGGAAATGTACAATCCATATCCCATAAGATTGACCATGCGAATCTCGATTCTGTCCAGCTTAGAGTCATCATTCTTCGTTGCCCCTGACAACTTAAGCAATGACTTAACCTCCTCGTACAGATGGTACCCGTACTGATTAACCTCGATAAACTCAGTCCATACTCCCTTAGGCTTATAGTCTATGCAGGCAGACAAAAGTTCCATGAATTTGCATATACATTTCTCTTTGGTGCCACAATCCTCTCCGTCACAAATGTACTGAAGCTTCTGAATGCAAATGTTAGCCTTGCCCTTCTCATTTCTCTCAAGATAGCCCATGGCCATGCGAGTCAGATTATATACCTCATAATCATAATCACCCATGTAATCGTCATATTCAATGTCCTCGCCCATTCTGGAAACAAGCATATTGAATACACTTCTTGTCGGATGCTGCTCGCCGTTCTCAATTCGTGACAAAGTGCTGATCGAACAAATTCCTTCACACAAATCCTTCTGCGTAATGCCCTTTTCAACTCTGCATTTACGCAAAAGCTCACCAACAACTACTTCTTTCATAACTCTCTCCCATCATAACTTTTCTCACCCTTGCTGGATTATTGTATCAATATAAGAACAATATGTAAAAAAACGGAAACTCATCTTAACAGACGAGTTTCCGTATAAATTCTTGTTATTCCAGAATATTTGCTGTGATAATTCTTGCATTGCGAGAATTATTCATTATTGTATAGGCATTTATTACATAATACACAAGTGTCTTTTGTTGAATATGTAAGAAAATCTTAAAATTCTGGCTCGATTAGTCCGTATGTATTGCCATTTCTCTTATAAACCACATTAACTTCATCTGTCTCAGCGTTCATAAATACGAAGAAATCGTGACCAAGTAGTTCCATCTGAATGCAAGCATCCTCTGGATACATAGGCTTGATTCCGAATCTCTTAGTCTTAATAATCTTAATCTCATCTTCGCTGTCGTCACCATCAACATCTGAGAAATTATCATTAAAAAATGCTGCTGTCTGCTTCTTAGTAACAAGCTTGTTGCGATACTTCTTAAGCTGGCGCTCAATAATCTCTTCTGCAAGGTCAATTGATACATACATATCGTTGCTAACCTGCTCAGCACGAATAATGTGACCCTTCATAGGAACAGTAACCTCAACCTTCTGGCGCTCCTTCTCAACTGACATTGTTACGTGAACCTCTGTATCTCTTACAAAATACTTATCAAGCTTAGATAGCTTCTCTTCAACTGCTGCCTTAAGACCATCAGTCAACTCTATATTTCTTCCTGTAATACTAATATTCATAGCTAGTCCTCCTTGTTAGTTCTTGTTAATAATTATTATAACATAACCAATTTGATTATGTTAAAATAAATACAATGAATTTTGATGGAGGGCAGATGATGAGTAAATGTGCATTTATTAGCGGAGCATCGAGAGGGATAGGCAAAGGGATTGCCGAGGTTCTGGCAAGTGCAGGGTATAACTTAGCGCTATGTTGTGTTAATAATATAGATTCTTTAGAGAAATATGCGACTAATCTCCAGAAATCCTTTGGCATTCATGCCAAAGCATATCAGCTTGATGTCTCTTCTATTAAGGATTGGGAAAATGTGTCTTCCGAGATTACGACTGACTTCGGCGATATTGATGTAGTAATTAATAATGCAGGAATATCATATATTGGACTCATTACGGATATGTCTTCTGAGGAATGGAATAAGATTGTAGCTACTAATCTTGATTCGGTATTCTACTCTACGAAGTCCTTCTTACCGAAAATGATTAATAGAAAGTCAGGCCATATTATCAACATTTCTTCTATGTGGGGAGAAAGAGGTGCTTCCTGCGAGGTGGCTTATTCAACTACAAAGGGTGGAATTAATGCATTCACAAAAGCCCTGGCGAAGGAGGTGGCTCCTAGCAATATAGCTGTTAACGCCATCGCATGCGGTGTAATTGATACTGATATGAATTCCTGCTTTAGTCAGGAAGAAATATCTGAACTTGTGGATGAAATACCAGCCGGCCGATTAGGTACGCCCATAGAAGTAGGACAATTGGTGCTATCAATTCTTAATTCTCCATCCTACATGACAGGACAGATTATAGGGATTGATGGAGGTTTTTGATTTTTGCATCAGCCCTTGCTTAGCGAATAGAATAGAGTAACAATAATTGCAAGTACGCAGAATACAGCAATACACATTAGCATCTGCTGATATCCGACGACTCCACTATTATTAGTGATGAAGCCTACGAATATGGCAGGTGCTATTGTTGTACCAATTTGTCTTACTAATGCAACAGATGCAATTGCAGATGTAGAATCCTTAGGTGAAGTGTTCTCCAGAATCATATAGTTAGTTGGCGAACCCATAGCGAAGCCTAGTCCTAATCCCACAAGCGCCAGCCCAATAATAAGCGCCACCGCACTAGGATATGTGGATACATAGAATGCCAGGAATGAATATGATGCAACCATAAGTAGCAAACCTGATATCAACACAATCTTAGGTCCGAATTTATCAACTAATTTGCCTCCAAGAGGTGGTCCTATCATAGATGTGATTCCAATAGCAAGCATGTAATATCCGCCACTTCCTTCCGGTGCATCCATAATATATTCTGCGTATTCAGGTACGAGCATCATGGCAATTATTATACAGCCTATAAAGAAGGATGCAATCATTGTAACCACAATAGGTCGACTATGTAAGAACTCTATATGAAATACAGGGTCACTTGCTCTTCTTTCAACCAGCAAAAACACCACCATAAGAACAACAGCAAGCACAAGAGGAATCCATACAGTTGGCTGAACAATTGATTCCTTCAGATTAAAGAAATCAAGTCCCTTTAATCCAAGAAGTAGCATAAGGACCTGTACGATAAATAGGACAGAACCTGCAAAGTCCATTTTACCGGATTCAGCTGTTGTATTACTCTTCAAGAACACCTTAGATAGTATGAATAGAAGAATACATATTGGTGCGGCAACAAAGAACATTACATTCCAATTATCTGCACCTACTAGGTCTACAATAAAACTTCCGACCCCTGAACCTAAGACGTTAGATATACCTGATACAGCAGCTGCGATACCTAATGCCAGACCTCTCTTTTCCTTTGGAAATGAAGTTCCAATCTCAGCATTTGCAACAGGAATCATACCGCCTGCACCACATGCCTGAATTACGCGTCCTACTAATAGAAGTGGAAAACCGATAACATACGAAGAAATGGCACAAATAAACGCACCAGTCATGAATATAAGAATACATATAGAAAATATTCTGTTCCTGCCAAATCTATCTGCCAGCTTACCTATAATAGGGATAAGTGCAGCATAGAACAGGGTATAGATATTAATCATCCAGATTCCTGTGCTGTCATCAAGTCCGAAATCTGTCTGAATAACAGTTCTAACAGGTGCAACCATTCCCACGAACAACCCACCAATTAAAAGCCCCAGACAATATATAATTAATATGACCTTGAAATTAGTTTCTTTAACTTGTTCTTTCATTACTCATCTCTCTAATATATTAATTCTGAGGCTTATTATAACACTTTTATTGACAAAAGGGCCCCTGTCAACCTTGCAATCTTCTAAGCAATAACTTGATGTCCTCTGCATCCCAGATTACTGGTACTGGATAAGCTGGGTTAGCTTCTATAAGAGCCCTGGATACAATTGTATCGTAGTCCTCTACTCTAAGCTCCTTAACACGAGTTGGAATCTCCATATTCTTATTCATTTGCCTAATTGCTTCAATGAATCTCTCTGCCCTGTCCTGTTCAGAGATTCCTCTTATTCCAACAACTTCTGCAAGTTCTGATAATGGCTTATATACAGCAGAACCATATTGCTCTAATACAGCAGGAAGAATTATGGCATTAGCATAGCCGTGAGGCAGTCCATACAGTGCTCCAAATGTGTGGGCAACAGCATGAACATATCCTACGAAATTATTAGTAAATGCAACACCTGCATAGTAAGACGCCATTAGCATCCTTCCTCTTGCTTTAATGTCAGAACCGTTATTATACGCATTTTCCAGATTATCGAATATCATTCTTACAGACTTGCGAGCCAGTTTCTGAACCATAGGGGACGCATATAGGTTAGTATATGTCTCCACTGCATGGGTTAGGGCATCCATTCCTGTGGCTGCCGTTATGTGCTTAGGAAGGCTAAGTGTAATCTCCGGATACATGCAAGCGTACTTCGGAACGAGACCAAAGTCTGTTATTGCGTATTTGTAATGAGTGCCATCCACCTCGTCAGTTATAACTGCTGCAACTGTAGCTTCAGAGCCTGTTCCGGCTGTGGTCGGCACCACGTACAAGTCAGGAATTGGGTTCTTAATCTTGAACATGCCACGCATATCTCTAACCTGCAAAGTCGGATTAGTTGCTCTTGCGCCAATTATCTTAGAAGCGTCCATAACACTACCACCACCAACGGCGATAATGCACTGACAATTGTTGTCATTATATACCTTCAGCGCCTCTTCGATACAGGTAATTGTAGGGTCCGGCATAATTCCACTATATACGCTATATTCGATGCCCTTATCCTTCAGTGCGTCGAATAATGGCTCTAGCGACCCTCTCTTAATGAAGCCTGCAGTTGTTACCACAAGCGCCCTGCTATTGCCGTCATTTTTTACAACCTCAGGCAGCTTAAGGATGCTTTCCTTGCCCTTAATCAGATTCGGCCTTCTAATCTTGGCTAATCTAATAAATGTGCTTACAAACCTTTGTCTTAATCTTGTTATCTTCTCCATATTGCTCCCCCTGTCAATGTTTGAAGTTAATCTTCACATCTACTACTTCTGCATTGGTTCCAACACGAACTCCTGGTCCGTAGAAGCCAATACCTGAAGTCGTTACATTATACATGTTACCCCTCTTAATTACGCCTTTGGAATTGTCCCATATAAGCTTGCTTGTAAGGTTAAGCGGGAAGATTTGTCCGTCATGGGTATGACCAGAGAAATCAACATCTACTCCCGCGTCAGCTAACTCTTGAATCTGTCTTGGCTGATGGTCAATTACGAGAATTGGAAGCTCCTTATTAAGCCCCTGAGTTACCTCAGCTGGAGTCTTTCTTCCATCAACATCCTTGCCTTCCTTCTGGGCATCAGGTCTGCCGTATATGTAGAAGGAATTGTTAACAAGCACATATTCGTCTCTTAAGTTCTTAACGCCTGCTCTCTCAAGGAAATCGTCCATTCTCGGGTCCGCCACAGGCTTCTCATCACTTGTAAATGTGAATCCCGCAATAATCATCTCTGATACATCATGATTACCATATACCGAATAAACTCCGTATTTTGAATCAATTGATTTATACAATCTAATAAGCTCTTCCAGATCTTCTAGTGCATCATAATTGTTGTCGAATATATCTCCTGCAAGAACAACAACATCAGGATGGTTGGCGTTAATCTTATCAACCATATCCTTAATCTGACTGACTCCCACAGAATACCCCATATGCATATCAGCTACAAGAACAACATTAAGGCTGTCTACTCCATTACATTTCTTATCAACATCTATCTCATAGCTATTATCATATATTGTCCTTGCCTGTATTCCACCTCCAATGGCAATTCCAGATAGAACAAGAACTACTACCGTACCAAGGGCAATAAATTGTTTTCTTGTAATGGTGGTCTCTGACTTAGGTATCTTCTTTTTCTTACGAATGATTACACGAATCAAATCGAGAATTGCTATTATTGAAATAATATATATAACAACTCCATACCAGTATGTTCCAACAATATGGAACAATCTCCTAACCGTTCCTTCAGGAACAGGTGCAGCAATGTACATTCCCATACAAAGGGTCCAGTACACTATATTAATTGCAATTCTAACGCCCATCTTAAGACGACCATTGCATATTGTATCAAGCCATTTCATAAACCACATACACACATAGTAATTTGCTAATATGTATACCGGCAAAATCAAGATTGCAAACATCTTTCTATTATATCTCCAATCAACAAAATTTTCACCTCACATTATATCATTTTATTTTGATTTTGTGTTATAATGCTTTATGGTTAGGACATAATTACAAATTTGTCCATAAATACCAATTTACGATTATACGAGGAGAATTAATGCATGAAAGTCGATAGAAAAGAAATAAAAGCAAATGCCAAAGAATCTATAAGGAAGCATTACTTTATATTTGTTATAAGCATCCTCTTTCTCGCCGTCGTTGGAGTAATGTATACCTCATCTACATACATCTTCTCTCTTCTTAAAGGTGGTAACGAAGAAATCTACAATGAGGTATCATCCAGAGTAGGTGAGGCAGCTTACTTTACCGAAGACGGTTCCCTTGTTATTAATAACAATATACAGGATTCGACAAACGATATAGCTGAAGCAATTGAAAAATATATTCAGGGAAAGAATGAGGAAGCGCTTTCAATAGAAGAACGAGTTAATAAAGCCGCTTCCAATCAACCTGACGAACATGTCGGCGTTGTGACACTAGGTTATCGAAATGGAGTTCTTGCATCCCTTGTTAACTTAGCAAAATCCGGTTCTCTCTTTCTAACCACTTTTAAGTCAATTCAAAATGTGGTAAAAGACCCAAGTGTAGCAACAGTACTCATGCTTATACTAAGTGCCTTACTATTCGTTGTTTTCAGAGCCTTTATACAAAATGCTCTGTGGCTTACAGTAAGAAGACAATTCGTAGAGGCTCAGAACTATGATAATATAACCCCCAGAAGCTACTTATTTTTGTTTACCAGAAAATCATACTTTAGAGCATGTATAACATTTTTTATAAAAGAGATATATCAGGTTCTATGGAGTCTGACTATTGTGGGAGGAATTATCAAATTCTTCTCCTATTCATTTGTATCATATATAGTAGCAGAGAATCCCACACTTAATTCCAAACAGGCAATTACCTTATCTCGCAGGATGATGTACGGTCACAAATGGGAGTTGTTCGTACTTGAATTATCCTTCTTAGGGTGGGAATTACTCAATCTGATTACAGCGGGTCTTTTCGGATTGTTATACTTAAATCCTTACATTGAAGCTACTATTGCTCAGTTCTATATTAAGGTTCGTAAGGAAGCAATTGATAATAAAACCGAAGGATACGAGCTCCTTAATGATAAGTACTTATACAATAAGGCTTCTGCCGATGAACTAAGCGTTGCATACAGCGATCTCGAAAGCCTTTGCAAAAACGGCCCTAAAGAAACGGAGAAATTCACCGGTGTGGCAGGCTTCTTTGCCAATGTATTCGGTATTGTGCTTTGGAACAGCGATAGGGTTAAAAGGATAAGCGCTGCGGAAGAAGACGCGTTACGCATTAACACATATAATCTTATCAAAGAAGGTAAAGCGTATCCGGAGCGTCTCCAACTGGCTTACGCTTCAGACGGCAGGCTTAGAACTACATTCAGGGCAATGCACTATACCAGGCGGTATTCCATTATCAATATAATAGCCCTGTTCTTCATAGGCTGTCTTGTAGGATGGCTATGGGAAGTAGGTATACACCTTGTGGAAGACGGTGTGTTTGTTAACAGAGGTGTTCTTCACGGACCCTGGCTTCCTATATACGGTTCCGGTGCTGTAATGATTCTTATTGTACTATACCGCTTCAGAAGCAAACCATGGCTTGAGTTCCTGCTTACAATACTTCTCTGCGGAACTGTAGAATATATCACATCATGGATGTTAGAGATAACACATGACGGTCAGAAATGGTGGGATTATACAGGATATTTCCTCAATATCAACGGAAGAGTCTGCGCAGAAGGACTGCTGGTCTTCGGCGTTGCCGGAATTGTATTTGTCTATCTGTTCGCACCCCTGCTTGATAACCTGCTTCTTAAGATTAATCCTAAGATTCTACTGGCTGTTGTCTCATGTCTTGTTGTTATATTTGTAGCAGATGTTATCTATTCACATTTCTACCCTAATACGGGTAAAGGTATTACTGATTACAAGGACGGCAAGCAGACAGGCTGTACCAATAATGGTACATCTGATAATCTGTATACAGCCAATGGTATATACAAGCCTTCTGCTAATTCTTATTATCATTATATTTCTTAAAGATATAATCTGGCTGATGAGTATCAAGGTACTTGTCAGCCGCTTTTTTATTCTTCACATATACGCCCTTGTAGGCGCCTGACAAGACTTCCTTATGCTTCTTCAATTCATCAGGTTCATCGTCAATTACGAGCACCGTAGGCTTAGCTAAGGCCTTCTCAATCTCCTCACTGCTTAATAGCAACTCATCTGGTAAGAAATCAATTAAGGTTGCTTCACATTTCTCGTAAGATATAGGCTTAGTTAAATATTCATCAAAGCCCTCATCCTGATATATCTTCGCAGCTCCCGATGTGGCATCAGCTGTCAGGGCAATTACTGGCATATCACCTTTAAGCCCCTCATCTACCATGGCATGCAATGTCTCAACACCATTCATATCAGGCATCATAATATCAAGAAGCACACAGTTATATCTTCCATTACGACGAAGCATCTCAAGACATTCTTCACCACTAACTGCTGTATCCATCTGCATGCGGGTTTCCTTCAGAAGATTGGTAATAACCTTAAGATTAAGTTCATTATCATCAACAATTAGAATCCGCGCTTTAGGTGCCATTAGAGTTATTCTGCTTTCCTCTAGCTTCACTCTGCTCTCTATGCGCTTGGTAATATCTCCAATTGGCTCTGTTGATGTAATCTTCTGGCACAGATGCACTGTGAATGTAGTTCCCTTACCATATTCACTTGCCACATCTATATCACCATCCATCATTGTGACAAATGTCTTGGCAATACTAAGCCCCAAGCCTGTGCCCTCTACCTTCTTATTCCTAATCTCATCAAGTCTTCTAAATGTAACGAAGAGGCTGTCCATATCCTCCTTCTTAATTCCAATTCCAGTATCTGCAACTGTGGCAACAAGCTCTATCATCTGAGATTTGTCAGGAATATCTTTATAGGAAATGTTAACATCTATGCTTCCCTGTTCAGTATATTTTATAGCATTGTTAATTATATTAATTAGAATCTGACGTAGTCTTAACTCATCTCCATAGAGATTCTCAGGAACATTTTCATCAACTACAAGATTGAAAGCCAGCTTCTTATCCTTGGCTTTGTTAGCAACCATATTGTTAACATCTAATATGACATTACTCAGCTTATAATCTGCATTATTAAGAGTCATGGAACCTGCTTCAATCTTGGATATATCAAGAATATCATTAATTATTCCAAGAAGGGTCTGACTGGCAGACTTAATATCAGATGCGTATTCCTTAATTGCCTGGTCTGTTGCCTCTCGAAGAATCATTTCATCCATTCCAATTATGGCATTAATAGGTGTCCTAATCTCATGAGACATATTAGCAAGGAATATACTTTTTGTCTGGTTAGCTTTATTAGCCACATCAGTCATGCGTTCAAGCTCGTCCATCTTACTATGGAGATCAGTTACGTCGCTAATAACATACTGATATCCGGCTAAATCATTAGCCTCCATTATCTTAGTAACATTTACAGAATAGGTATTCTTATCTACGACATAATCGCCACCGCCGTTAGTACGAATCCTGTTAAGCTGTTCATCTTCTTCAATAAGGTTTATTTTCTTAAGAGAAGTTATCATTGTAGATGATAAATCATTGTGAAATATTATATTATTATCTGCATCTGTGACTACGAGACCTAATGGTCCTGTATATACAACATTTTCAATAGCAGCCTGTATAGAGTCGAATATGTCGAACCTAAACAGAAGCACCGCTAAGGTTATTACAATAGGCAGAATAAAATAAATTGTAAGGTCAATTCCAATATAATCTGTTGCATAATAAATCATTGTAGATATTAAGAACAGGGCCACAACTACAAGAATACAGATTATCCTCTTCTTGGCAATACCCTTGTGCTTCCTAAAATTAACTGTGATAATAACCAGGCAGGCAACAAATATAACAAGCAAATCTAATGGGAATATAACATTGATTACAATGAATTCAAATGTAGAAAGGGACGCCATCTGAGTAGAGACGCTGCTCCAGTCAGCAAAGGCGTAATTGTCAGAGTCGAGGTATAGAAAGACTGCAATTAATGCAGTAGTAACGGACGCCTGGGTAATGTAGATGTATTTGGGAAGCTTGGCATTACATAGCTTTTCCACGAGTCTTAATAGCAGAAGGGATGCCATGGCCATACCAATATTCTTAGTCTTGAATGCTATTACAGTCTCAGTTAAGTTATCCGAGTGATGCAGCATCAGAAGACCTACTTCAACGATTAGAAGTGCGGTAAAGAACATAACAGCAACAGCCTGTACCACAGATGGGTTAGACAATAGAATCTTAACAGTTATAGACGAGGTAATAATCAGTGTTATTGCACAAATTGCAATATAGAAATAGTAATACATAAAAACCTCCCCACCAATATACTAGAGATTAATATTGTTCTGGGCTTCCTTAGCCTCTGCTGCGGCCTCCTCATAGTCGAAGCCCTCGATATAATCCTTGGCCATATCGATATGATTCTTAATAATTATATCAACGCTGTATCCATCTAATTCTCCAAGAATATCCTTAGCCTTGTCATCATCGAAGTCATCGCAGCTTGATATGAACTCATCAAGAAGCTCATATACCTTCTTGTCATCAGCCACCTTCTCTTCAGGCTCCTTTGCCTTATCATCTGTCAAATGTTCATTAATGAAGTCTACCACTTCCTTGTACTTCTGTAGGAGTAGAGCATTTGCTTTCTCGAACTCAGCCTTCTCTCTCTCATTAGGCTCAACTGCAGTGTATTTCTTCCCTAGCTCTTCACACTTTAAAGCAAGCTCAGCGCCATCTTCAATTCCAATTGTTCTGAAATTACTCTTAAGGGAATGAACAAGTGTAGTATAATGTACAAGCTGATACATCTCGAAATTAGATACAATCTCGAATTCATTCTTCACATAAGACTGAGCAAAGGTCTTAAGGGCTAACTCATAGTCCTTACCGCCGCCTGTATATCTTGCGCCTAGTCCTAGGTCAAATCCGCCCTCTCTGAATTCCCTTTCGTTAATCATACATCCCCCTATCCAAGAATATCCATAATCTTGTTAACTAAATCCTTCTTAGATGCCGGCTTAACAATGTAGCCTGCCGGCTTTAATTCCGTTAAGGTCTTAACTACAACCTTCTTCTCCGTCACACCTGATAGAAATACAACAGGAATATCCTTCGTCTTAGGATTATCTCTCAGCTTATAGAATACCTGCGCTCCCGATTCTTCCGGCATCAAAAAGTCAAGAAATATCAGGTCGCATTGGTGATTTTCTAAGAACTTAATACATGACTTTCCTGAATTTACTGCAGTAACATCATAGAATTCCTTAAGTAGCTTCTTCATGTTATTAAGCTGCATAACATCGTCATCAACTACAAGTATTCTCTTTCTATCATCGCTCATATAGATACCTCTTCTAGTATATTAGATATATCTTATCTCCATAAGTGTTAGTCCATGGGCTGGTGCTGTAGGACCAGCATTTTCTCTGTCCTTAGACTCAATTATTCCCTCTATCTCTTCTGGCTTAATGGCGCCAGCGCCAACCTTAATTAGTGTTCCTGCAATAATCCTAACCATATTATACAAGAATCCGTCCCCTACACATCTTATTATTATCTCATCATTATCAAGTCGCACACTAACCTCATGTAATGTCCTTGTAAATGTCTTAACCTGTGCGTTAGCAGAACAAAATGCCGAGAAATCATGTGTTCCTTCAAAATGTGGTGCCGCAAGAATCATAGCATCTGTATCTAACTTGTGATGGTAATGATACGTATTAAGCCTTCTTGTAGGATCATTAAATGACCTGTTAAGTATGCGATATTCATAGGTCTTAATGGAATCTACAAGATGGGGATGCCAGTCATCATCCACTCTGCAGGAATCTACAACTACAATGTCCTCTGGAATCCTTGTATTAAGGGCATAGCTAATTCTTGTAGGCTCCATTCTCGACTCCACGTCGAATATAGCCACATTTCCCAGGGCATGGACACCTGAATCCGTCCGACTTGCCCCAAGGACGCTTATAGGCTGCTCAAACAGATCTGACAATGCCTTATTAAGCACCTCTTCAATTGTTATTCCATTAGGTTGCACCTGCCAGCCATGATAATTAGTACCGTCATAGGCAACCGTAAGCTTTATTCTCATAATATCTATCCTAATTGATAAGGTCGATTTGATGGTAGCAAACTACATCCCAAGCATATTGGCAAATAAATCGCTCACATATCTATTATATAAGATGTTAGATACAATTGTTACTGCAAGGAAGAGTCCCTCTATAACATAGGCCCTGTGGTCGTATGAATTATAGCTTAGGGGCTTCATCTTAGTTCTGCCCTCTCCTCCATTGTAGCAGCGTGCCTCCATAGCAAGGGCTAGGTCATTGGCCCTACGAAATGCTGATACAAACAGTGGCACGAGTATAGGAACCATATTCTTGGCTCTCTTGAAGACACCGCCCGATTCGAAGTCGGCCCCTCTTGCCATCTGAGCCTTCATAATCTTGTCTGTCTCTTCCACAAGAATAGGTATGAACCTAAGGGCAATGGACATCATCATTGCAATCTCGTGTACCGGTATCTTAACCTTATTCATAAATCCTAAGGACTTCTCTAATCCATCTGTCAACTGATTAGGTGTGGTTGTAAGAGTCATAACAGATGTACCTACAATTAAGTATGTCATCCTTATTATCATGAATATACAATTCTTAATACCTACATCAGTAATTCGAAAAATCCAAAACTGAACAATAACATTTCCAGGAGTTAGAAATAAATTGAATATTCCTGCAACAACAAGCAGCATAACGATTGCTCTAAGCCCCTTAAGCATAAATGAAAGTGGCACATGAGATAAAGCAATAAATGTAATTAAAAATGCTGTTACAACAACAATAGAGAACACATTGTTGGCCAGAAAAACTGTCACAATAAAAACAAGTGCCCCCATCAGCTTCACTCTTGGGTCAAGCTTATGTATTATTGAATCACCTGGATAATATTGTCCTATTGTTAATTCTCTAAACATTTATATTATCTTTCCTCTAGTTCTTACCGTAAAGGGAAAGTATTTCCTTCTTCGCCTCTTCTACCGTAGTAGCTTCAGTAGAAACATCAAACCCAAAACTTCTTAAGTCATTCATAAGATATGTTATCTGAGGGGCTCTAAGTCCCATCTTTTCAAGTTCCTTGTAGTTTTTATATACTTCCTTAGGAGTATCGTCAAACTGGACCTGTCCCTCGTTCATCACAATTATTCTGTCAACAAGTCTTGCTATATCCTCCATACTATGAGACACAAGAACTACTGTATTACCAGTCTTCTCATGCATATCCTTAATCATATCAAGAATATCGTCTCTTCCCTTAGGGTCAAGGCCTGCTGTTGGCTCGTCTAGAATAAGTATGTCAGGCTTCATTGCAAGCACACCTGCTATTGCTGCCCTTCTCTTCTGCCCACCTGATAAGTCAAATGGAGATGCAGAAATCAAATCCTCTGGGAAACCAACAAGTCTTAGGGCTTCATAAACCCTGTCATCAATCTCTTCCTTACTTAAGCCAAGATTCTTAGGACCAAAGCATATATCTTCAAATACTGTTGGCTCAAAAAGCTGATGTTCTGGGTATTGGAATACCATTCCCACCTTGCTTCTTAGCTCCTTCTTAGGAAAGCCCTTCTCAGAGGTATCCTTGCCATTAAAATAAATGGTTCCACTTGTAGGGGTAAGAAGACCGTTCATATGCTGAATCAGAGTCGACTTACCAGAACCTGTATGACCAATAATTCCAAGGAATTCGTTATCTTCAATTTTCAGTGAAACATCCTTAATTGCAACCGTCTCGTATGCATTTCCTGGTGAATACACATGAGAGACCTTATCTAATATTAGTGACATATCTAATCCTTTATCGTGTAGGGATGTAATGTCCCCACCGGCTCATACAGAAAATCGCCTTGTGGGGCATTACATCCCTACACTATATAATATTACTTCTACTTGTGGGCATACAAGAAATCCATACTTCGTCATGATGACAAACTAGCCAGGGCCTGTACTAACTCTTCTCTTGTGAGAATGCCATCGCCAATGTTAAGACCTGACTTCTTAAGTTCGTGGGCTAGGAGTGTGACCTGTGGCACGTCAAGACTTAATTCGCTAAGCCTTTCCACCTGTGAGAATACTTCCCTAGGCGTACCCTTTAGGGCAACCTTGCCCTTCTCCATTACAAACACTCTGTCTGCGCCTATTACTTCCTCCATGTAATGAGTTATAAGTATAACTGTTACATGCTTTTCTCTATTAAGCTGATGAAGGGCCTCAATTACCTCTGTTCGTCCAACTGGGTCAAGCATAGCCGTCGGCTCATCAGCAATGATACACATAGGCTCCATAGCCATTACACCTGCTATTGCAACCCTCTGCTTCTGGCCACCTGAAAGCTTATTAGGAGAGTGGTCTCTGTATTCCCACATTCCTACAGCCTTAAGACTTCTAATAACTCTCTCCCATATCTCATCAGTAGGCACACCTATATTCTCAGGACCAAATCCAACATCCTCTTCCACAAGACTTGCTATAATCTGGTTGTCAGGGTTCTGGAACACCATTCCAGCCTTCTGCCTAACCTCCATAACACGTTCTTCTTCAGAGGTGTCTATTCCATCCACATATATTGTTCCTTCACTTGGGGTAAGAAGTGCATTAAGAAGCTTGGCAAATGTTGATTTGCCAGAGCCATTATGACCTAAGACACAGATAAATTGCCCCTTCTCCACATCAAGACTTACTTTGTCAAGGGCAACACTTATATCTTCTATATTATCTTCTTCATCTCTTCTTATATATTGATAAGACACATCCTGTGCTTTAATTATTCCCATGACAGTCTATGTAATTCTCCCTTTTTTTGAAGCTGCGCGAAATCCTGTTGACGCAGGGCCTCGTATAGCACAATTGCAACTGAATTAGCAAGATTAAGGGAGCGAATATCTTCTTCCATTGGTATTCTGACACATTTGTCAGGATGCTGAATTAGAATCTCCTCAGGAATTCCCGCACCTTCCTTGCCAAACATTATATAATCTCCATCTGCGTAATTTACATCGGTATAGACATTTCTCGCCTTAGTTGTAGCCATATAGATATTAGCATCCGGATTCTTCTCTAAAAAATTATTCCAATCATCATATATGGTTACATCCAGGTTATTCCAATAATCCATTCCTGCCCTCTTAAGATGCTTGTCATTAATGACAAACCCCATAGGCTCAATCAGATGAAGTCTTGTTCCTGTAGCATAACATGTTCGCCCGATATTGCCTGTATTAGGTGCAATCTCGGGCTCGTGTAAGACAATATTAAGAGCCACTTTGTTCCGCCCTCAATTCGTTAATGAATTCTTCTATCCTGTCAAGCGCTTCCTTAAGATTGCTTAGGGAATAAGCATAGGAAATACGTAGGAATCCTTCTCCACAAGCTCCGAAGGCAGTACCTGGAACAACAGCCACCTTCTTAGTCTTAAGTAGACGTGTAGCGAATTCATCAGAAGTCATACCGAATTCTTTAATTGATGGGAACATATAAAATGCGCCAAAAGGCTCAAAGCATTTTACACCCATCTCCTTAAAACGATGCATCAAATATCTGCGCCTGTCATTATATTCCTCTCTCATATCAGAGACCTCTCTGTCGCAGTCTCTAATAGCTGTAACAGCCGCATACTGGCTTGTTGTAGGAGCGCACATAATAGCATACTGATGGATTTTCAGCATTTGCTCAATAATAATCTTAGGGGCACAGGCATAACCAAGTCTCCAACCTGTCATGGCGTGAGATTTAGAGAAACCGTTGATCAATACAGTTCTCTCTCTCATACCAGGAATGCTTGCTATACTAACATGCTTATCAAGATATGTAAGCTCTGAATATATCTCATCTGAGAGCACGAATAAGTCATGGTCAATTACAACCTTGGCAATTGCCTCTAGCTCCTCCTTCTCTAAGACAGCTCCTGTTGGGTTATTAGGAAATGGCAATATTATCACCTTAGTCTTGTCAGTAATATGCTCCTCTAACTCCTTAGCTGTGAGACGAAAGTCGTTCTCTTCCTTCAAGTCAATGGTAACAGGAGTTCCATTTGCCATAATTGTACATGGCACATAACATACGAAGCTAGGCTGAGGAATTAGCACCTCATCACCAGGCTCAAGCATTGCACGAAGGGCAATATCAATAGCCTCGGAACCACCTACTGTTATTAACATTTCCTCGTAAGGGTCATATTCTAGTTCAAATCTTCTTACTAAGTACTTCGCAATCTCTTCCTTAAGCTCCTTAAGTCCAGCATTACTTGTGTAAAATGTTCTTCCCTGCTCAAGAGAATAAATTGCCTCATCACGTACTCTCCAAGGAGTATCAAAATCAGGCTCTCCAACACCAAGTGAGATGGCATCTGTCATCTCGCTCACAATATCGAAGAATTTCCTTATCCCTGAAGGTTCTATATCAACTATTCTGCTATTTAATGGATTTCTCATGGTAAAATCAACGCCCTTTCATCCTTGTGACCTGCCTGCATTACAGTTCCATGGTCTTTGTATTTCTTCAAAATAAAATTAGTCTTCGTGCTTAATATTGACTCTAACGGTGACAGCTTGGCTGATACGAATTCTGACACCTCTCTTAATGTCTTACCTTCGATAATAACCATAAAGTCAAATCCACCTGATATAAGATATAACGCATTTACCTCAGGATAGTGATAGATGTGCTCTGCCACCTTGTCGAATCCCATACCTCTCTGAGGTGTAACTCTAACCTCAATTAAGGCTGTTACCTTCTCAACACCTACCTTATCCCAATTAATAAGGGTGTGATAACCGCAGATAATATTCTTGCTCTCCAATTCCTCTAGGGCGTTCATAACGCTTGCTTCATCTGCATCCACAAGCACCGCCAGTTCGTGAAGGTCAATTCTACTGTTCTTCTCAATGTAATTAAGTATCTTCTCTTCCATCATTCTCGTCCTCCAATAACCTGATATAATTCGTCTTTTGCTGGCGTCTCTAAGAATCTTATCTCGCCACCATTAATTAATCTTCTATCGTTAGAATCTGTTGCCTTACCAATTATTGTCGCTTCAATTCCTTCTCTATTAATGGCATCTACCACCTTCTCGCCCTCTGACGTGGCAATCAACAGACAGCCTGATGATATTAATTTGTAAGGATTGATTCCGAAGTACTCACATATCTCTACTGTCTCCTGACGAACCTTAATGCTCTTAAGGTCAATGTCAAGACCTACATTAGACGCCTCTGCCATCTCCCATAGCGCTCCGAATATTCCGCCTTCTGTAACATCATGCATAGATAGTGCCATATCCTTAGCAGCTGCTGCTTCCTTAACAATAAGGATGTCCTCGTCGAAGCTTGCTGCCTTGTCAATCATGCCAGCTGGGAAATGTGTAATTAATTCCTCGTACTTCTCCTTCGCTAAGATACTTGTACCCTCTAAGCCAATTGCCTTAGTCATTACAATATCCATTCCTGGCTTAATTCCACCAGTGGATAAGAGCTTATCCTTCTTAACCTTCCCTACACCTGTTACTGATATTAGGGGCTGGTTAACAACTCTCGTTACTTCAGTATGACCACCAACAACCTGGATATCAAGCTTGTGACATACATCATATACATCAGACATTATTTCTCTAAGCTCATCTTCTAATGTCTTATCAGGAAGAAGAATCGTTAGCATAATACCAATTAACTCTGCTCCTGAGCATGCCACATCATTAGCAGTAATATATACTGACAGCTTACCTATATCCTTAGCCGTACCTGTAATGGGATCCGTTGAGAGAACCATAACCTCATCATCAGCTAGCTTTATTGCCGCGCAGTCTTCTCCAACGCCTGCTCCCACAACTACTTCTGGCCTTACTTTATTGACTTTCTTAAGTACTGTTCTCTTTAATACACTCTCTGGTAATTTTCCTACTTTCATATTATACCAAAAGACTGCTCAAATAACGAGCAGTCTTATCCTTTTCTTAATATTATATTATTATGTCCTATTGTGGGGCTGCCTCACCCTCTGCAGGCGCTGCTTCAGGTGCTGCTGGATCTGGTGTCGTAGTAGGTGCTGGCGCTCCTGATATTGCTGCCCTTACTGCCCCTTCATCGTTAGTCGCTATAGCAGCATCTATTCTCGCCTTAGCATCTGGTGCCAACCCAGCCGAACCTATAGCATAGATTGTATTGCCAGGTTTGTATGTACTGTTGTTAAATACATTTCTGCTCTGTTCCTGACCGTTAACTGATACTACCTTCCACAATCTTGCTGTGTAACCAGTGTGTGGTCCCTGTTCCTTAGTCATCGTACCTGCTGGCTTAGTAGCATCATACTTAAATGTAATTCCAGGGTCAGTCTTAGATGTCTCTTCACTTACAAAATCTATTGTACGGTTAGGATCTCTTGTCTCTTTACCATAGACACTAAAGTAAATCTTACCTCCTTCACAGTAACCCTCAATATAAATTGGAGTTGACTGGTTATTCTTGAATTTGAAATCAAGTATTCCTTCTGCAATTGCTGCATCTGCAGACTTAGGAACATACGATACTATCATTGAGTGGTTGTTTCTCTGAACAATCTCAAGCTCTGCTCGAATAACTGCATTATACAATGTCGAAGATACCTGACAGATTCCTCCACCATAAGTCTCAACTGTTGTTCCATTCTCATAAGAGCCTGCTAACTCATATCCGTTCTCTGCTGTAAATGGAGTAACTGCTTCTGTTACTGAGAATGTCTCTCCAGGATAAATGATTGAGCCGTTAATCTTCTCACATCCATTTCTTACATTCTTAGCTCTTCCTGCTGCAGATGATGAGAAATCAGTGTTATACGTACCTAGCTTATCATGAACTGACTGTAGCTCTTCCTGGCTTCCAATTGGATCCTTAGTCTCAACTATAAGGTCAATCTGACTATTGTTGCCATCCCATCCCTTACTGATAAAATCAGCAATCTTATCAGCAGACTGGTTAACATCTACAATCTTACCCTGTGTTCCTGGAACATATTGGAAATTACCATCAACTCTCTTAAGTCCGTTATTAATTACTCTTGTATCAAGACTAGCTTTATTCTTCTCAAGATATTTTGCAACTGATGCATTCTTGGCTGTAAGAGACACCTTGAAATCTTTACCTCTGCCTGACTCTACATCCTTATGTGCCTTAAATCTATATAGTGGATTACCTTCATTACCATAGTTAGCTGCACGCTGGGCAACATCATCATTCTTAATGCACAAATCCAAGTCCTTACCAGTAGCATCAACTGACTTCTCTCCAGCCACAAGCTTGAATACTGTACTCTTAGTATTGCCAAGAGTTGACTCAACAGTCTTCTGTGCCTTCTCTACAGTCTGACCTGACACATCCTGACCTTCAATTGTTATTCCTTCTGGAATAGTCTTCTCGTTTGAATCTTCATTTGCAGAAGAATCCTTCTTATCTTTGCTATCGGAAGATGATGCATTCGATGTTGAGTTGAAGGATGTATTGCCAGATGAATTCGTTGATGAATTAGCAGCAATACTATCTACTCCTACGAATGCAACTGCAAGTGCAACAATTGATAATATTATTAATATATCTTTTCTTAAAATATTCATAAGTGACCTCATTATATTTCTTACTCTTATATAAATGTGATATAATATTTTTACCTATTTTCACACTAGACTTATTATAACAGAAAATGTGGGTGTTTTTTTACTTTTTTTGTGTACAAACAATGAAACTTTATAGAAAGGATGCACAAAATGTTATTTCCAATTTTGGGCATAGTTCTGGTAGGAATGATTGCCCTTGCACTAAGATACAGATACCTGAACAAAAAAATGGATAATGATAATGAGGCCTTCTACGAGAGAGAACGCAAAGCTAATGCAACTCCTAAGAAGGATATTAGCAATCTAACATATATTAAGGTTCCTTTGGAGAAATTCCCTATTGGGCAAATCGAGGATGATGAGATTAAGGTCATCGAAGATAAGCTTGTAGCCTTGTCTGAAAAAGACATTCTCAACTTAGTTGGCAAGACCAATACCGACCTTAAGGAAGAATATGGTGTTCCTAACTTCGATAAAATGCAGGAGGTAGGGGAGAACTTCAATGAACTTACTGTTACACTTGTGGAATACGGTAATGAGCTCATACTTCGCAATATGCTAGATGAGGCAATCAGCGTCCTAGAATATGGAATTGCCATTAAGACTGATGTCAGCAAGAACTATACTTTGCTTGGGGACTGCTATAAGCAGAAGAACCAGCCAAGGAAGATTAAGGTTCTAAGGGAACAGGCGGAGCGCTATGACGGTATTATGCGAGAGAGCATCATACGCCATCTCGATGAACTACTTGAAGGTGAAGAGAACTTTGAGACATAATAAGACACCTAAGCACCAAACACCTGCACGCTCATAGAGAAAATCGCGTCGCAGGTTTTGGCTGCTTAGGTGTTATTTTTCCCCTGTCACATTAATAATTCTTAAGAATGTCCTTCACGAAGCTGACATATTCGCTCTTAATGTCCTTAGGGCCTTCGATGTAAGCCTTGTTGCCAAGGCCGGATAACCAGCCGAAGAACTGAGGGCTAACCTCTAATTCTATTCTTAACTTAGCTTTATCGCCCTTCTGGGTAATATCAATGTCATATCCGAATCTGTCTATGAAAATGCCTACAATAGAGCTGTCGCAGACGATATTAACAGTTCTTGTCTCACCCTGATACATGCCAAATGAATTACGGGCGATGGCAGCAATCTTCTTACGATCTATATCTGCAATTCCCTCTCTTGCTTCATCAATCTCTACTACTGAATCCATCTTGTCGACTCTGTAATACCTGATGCTTTCTCTCTTCTCAGAATAAGCTACAAGATAGTAATTCTCATCGAACCACATAAGACATGCAGGACTTACTACAATAGACTCGCCGTCATATCTGTATTCTTTCTCCTTCTTGGCATTCCATTTGAAATACTTAAAGGACATCTTGTGATTCTCATCAATACATCTATAAATTGTATCAATGGCATAGAATGTCTTCTCGCCACGACCCTGATTTCTATTAGGAACTACAACCTGTCTTGAAAGCTCCTGTGCATCATACACATTTCCAAGACCAGCAATCCTATCTACAAGACTCTTCGCCTTCTTCTCGCTTATAAAGCGCGATGAAGAAATGGCATCTACAAGCATCTTGAGCTCAGCTAACTCAAAGCTCTTATCAGCAATATAATAACCGCCCTTGTAATCCTCTGACTTCTCAATGTCTAGTCCATACTCAAGCAAAGTAGAGATATCAGCATAAATACTCTTCCTCTCAGCCTCAATTCCTAATTCCTGCAATCTGCCAATAATATCATTAGCATTAAGCGGATGCTCCTCGTCTGTCTCATTAAGAAGAATATTCATAACATATAGAAGCTTCAACTTCTGACCTGTCTTGTTAGCCATTTTCTCTCCCCCCTTATCATTATATTATTATCTAAAATGTAATTCTTACTTGCTGTCGTCAATAAACAATACGCCAAGGGTACCATAGCCACAGTGACTGGCTACTGTTCCGCCTGCGTAGGTTATGCATATTTCGTCGAATTTATTAAGGCTTTCGAGATACTCCCTAACGGAATCCTCTATCTCCTTGGCAACCCCTGTAAATGTGATAAATACTCTTGTAGGGTCAGCCTTCATCATAGCTTCCTCCATGTCCTTAACATAATTAAGGACTACAACAGAATACTTGCCACGATACTTCTTGCTTACCTGCATTGCACCACCCACAACTTCAATTCGTGGATGTAGCTTAAGGGCAGTACCCGCAAATCTTGCAGCGCCTGAACATCTTCCACCTCTGTGAAGATATGTAAGAGTATCTACTACGAAGCTCGCTCTTACTTTAGGAATAAGCTCGTCTAGCTTAGCAACAATATCGCTTCTTGACATGCCTTCATTAGCCATCTCTGCAGCTTTACATACCAACAGGCCAATTCCTGTTGAGAGATTCTTAGAATCAACAACAGTTACCTTATCCTCTGCCTCTAATTCTTCTGCGGCAATTCTCATTACATTTCCAGATGTAGACATGGAAAATGATATGGAAAATGCTATAATCTCATCCCCAGCTTCAATTATTGGCTTGAACAAATCAACTGCGTCCTCCATTGATGGTGCAGATGTCTTAGGAGTTGTCTTATTCTCATCTGACCACGCAAACAACTCATCTAATGTTATATCTACTCCATCCTTGTATTCCTTGTCACCAAGAATTACATGAAGGGGAAGTATTGATATATTGAATCTCTTCACAAGCTCAGGTGATAAATCACATGTACTATCAGCTACTATTCTAACCATATTCTACTCCTATCTCTTTTTTCTCTTGTATTTTCTCTTACGGCGAGCATGCTGTCCATTGCTGAGTCTGTATTCGTTAATCTTCTCAGCGATTGTGTCATAGTCTCTCTCGAATAGTTCATCGCAGAATTGCTTCTTAAGAACATCATGAGGAACAGTGTCGATTATCTTCTCCCCTACGAATTTCTTCGACTTATTCTTATATGCAGGCATATTATTAAGCTCTTGTATATGGGCCAATTCTAATCGCCATAGAATCTCAATCTTATGAACCCAGTCTACCTTAGGATTAGCTGATGGCTCCCGAAGTATATAGAAATCCAGGCCATCCTCTTCCTCTTCAACAGTAATTATGCCCCAATAAGCAGGTACATGCTCACTTATATGATTACCATGACTACTACCGACTACAACATAGTTATAGTCGTAATAGTCATCATAATATTTTACCTGTCTTGACAGCCTGGCGTATGTATCGGCATCACTCTTAATCTCAATACCGTATACATCAGTCTCTGTAATCATTACAGCATCAGCCCGGGCTCTGCCAATTTGCTTTTCTTCTAAGATGCGTGTCTTGCCGTATTTCTCTTCTAACAACTCGAAGAGGGGCTCTCTTATATCCTTATCGTATAGCATCTTATGACTCTACGTTATCTGATGGCTGCTGTCCTTGCATTGGCGCCTGTCTAGGCTGTTGCATCTGCTGACCTGGCATTGGCTGTCCTTGCATTGGCTGTGGATTAGGTGCATATTTACTTGATACGAATCCTGTGCTTCCACCCATCTTAATTGCTCGATACAAGTTAGCATCAGCAGCATAGTAATATGGATTAACATAGAATAATCCAAGTACTCCACAAGTTAACGCATTAAGTATGAACCATCCTAAGAATGATAAATCATATACGAATGCATCCCATTTATTACCCATCATCATCTCTTTACTCTTAGCAAAGGCTTCCTGAGTTGTCATATCAGGGTTCTCTGCAATTAAGAATGGCATCATACGATACTCGTATGCCTTAATAATTCCTGGTATTACAAAAAGCAGCGACCATAGGAATGTATATAAATCCTTGAAGAATAAAGTCTTAACATTACTCATATATGCAATTTTGAAACCATTACCTAAATCCTTAAGATCAGCTGGTCTGTCATATGCTTTCAAGAAGAATGACTTACCACCAAGAATAATAGGATTAATTGCAAATGCCTTAATTACAAATCCGATTACAAGAGAAATAAGCGAAATAATTATACTAAATATTACTACACCCGCTACTAATCCTCCGACAACAGCTGCATCCGAACCAGAACTAAAGAACTTAGCAAAAGGATTGCTATTTGTTGAACCGTTATCATCATATGTTCCTCGACCATATGCATAATATTTGCCATCCTCATAACTACCATTATTAACGTATTTGTTAATATCTTCTTCCATATATTTATCAAGATATTTGTCAATATCCTCGTCACTTATATCAATATCATGTCCTTTAGAATCGTGATAGCTATACTCGTAGTGTTCTACTCTCTGATTGTTTTTATTCTTGTTGTTATTATTTCCTCCGAGGAAGCCACTGAATCCTCCAAATGCTCCTCCGATTCCTCCTGATAAAAGAATCAAAATTAGTCCAACAAGAACCATTTTCCAATAATTATCTTTGAATGTGAATAATTTTTGAGCTTCTTCTTTAAGGATCTTTCTATTCCACATTATAATCACGTATAATCCAATTATCAGTTTTGATGATTGGATTTTTTCCTTTCTCCCAAGTTCTACTGGGTAATCTAATCTCTATCTGATATATTTATTAAGGCGCTGTGGATCTGTGCCTATTTAATTA
>Ga0256404_1003672_pt1 | contig 30504 bp, 27 predicted proteins | sample RumenRJG_01DNA_FD_185990 | JGI IMG/M metagenome (GOLD analysis project Ga0256404, IMG submission 185990) | Bovine rumen microbial communities from Lethbridge, Alberta, Canada - RJG_01 | ecosystem: Host-associated > Mammals > Digestive system > Stomach > Rumen | place: Canada: Alberta | collected...
GGTTGGTATTACTTTGTCGAGCGATCTGTTTATGTTCCGTCTCCAGACGGATCTGGTGGACACTATGAACTTAGACAGGTAAAAAAGCGTCTTGTTAATAAACAATATCTTATTGTTGCCCGTGGTGCAGCAAAATCAATGTATGATTCCTGCATTCAAAGCTATTGGCTTACGGTTGATACATCAACGACGCACCAAATTACAACTGCTCCAACAATGGCACAGGCAGAAGAGGTCATGTCGCCAATTAGGACGGCTATTGCTCGCTCAAGAGGACCATTTTTTAAGTTCCTTACGGCAGGATCTTTAAATAACACAACAGGTTCTCTTGCAAATAAAGTAAAACTTGCATCAACCAAAAAAGGCATTCAGAACTATATTACAAACTCGCTTCTTGAAATTCGTCCTATGTCGATTGATAAGCTTCAGGGTCTTCGTTGTAAGATTGCAACTGTAGATGAGTGGCTTTCGTGTGATATAAGAGAAGATGTTATTGGAACAATCGAGCAGGGTGCATCAAAGAATGACGATTGGTTAATCGTTGCTACATCATCTGAAGGTACGGTTCGAAATGGAACCGGTGATACCATTAAGATGGAACTTCTTGATATTTTAAAAGGCAAGTATTATAACCCGCACGTTTCGATTTGGTACTATCGCCTTGACGATATCAAAGAAGTTAGTCATCCTGAGCTTTGGGTTAAAGCAAATCCAAATCTTGACAAGACAATAACATATGAAACATATCAGCTTGATGTAGATCGAGTTGAAAATGCACCAGCAACTAAAAATGATATTTTAGCAAAACGATTTGGAATTCCACTTGAAGGTCTTACTTATTACTTCACGTATGAGGAAACAATTCCGCATAGAAAGCAAGCGTTTTTTAATATGCCATGCTCTATGGGAGCCGATCTATCTCGTGGCGATGACTTCTGTGCATTCACGTTTTTATTTCCGCTTCGAGATGGTGCATTTGGTGTAAAAACAAGAAGCTATATTACAGAAGATACTTTAAACAAGCTTCCTGGGGCACTTCGGATAAAGTACGACGACTTTATATCCGAAGGTTCTCTCATCGTTCTAAACGGAGTTACTCTTGACCTTTCTGATGTTTATGATGATCTCCAGGACTTTATTATAAGAACTGGCTATGATGTTCGCACATTTGGATTCGATCCTTATAATGCGAAAGAATTTACAGAACGTTGGGCGAGAGAAAATGGACCGTTTGGGCTTGAAAAAGTAATTCAGGGTGCAAAAACAGAATCTGTTCCACTTGGAGAACTTAAGCATCTGGCTGAGAACCGAATGCTTATTTTTGACGAATTAATCGTTCAGTTTACAATGGGCAACTGCATTACCATCGAAGACACAAACGGAAATAAGAAACTGTATAAGAAGCACGCTGATGAAAAGATTGATAACATCGCAGCGCTTATGGATGCATTCGTCGCCTATAAGCTGAATAAAGATGCGTTTGATTAAGGAGATACTTTTTATGAGTTATTATGTAGACTCCTATGATGGCGATTTGATTGCACGCCATGGTGCCACAAGAAAATAAGGAGGACTAAATGGGCTTAATCAATAGAATAAGATCTGGTTGGAATGCCTTTATAGGTCGTGATCCAACTGATATTTATCAGATAGCTTCAAGTTATGGAAGCAGCTATGGATACTATCCTGATAGAAAAGTTCTATCTGGTGGATCTGAAAAGACAATCATTAATTCTATTTATAATAGGATTGCTGTTGACGTTTCAACAATTGATGTCGAACATGTTCGGATTGATGAGAATAATAACTTTCTTGAACAAATCAATTCTGGACTTAATAACTGCTTTACACTTGAAGCAAATAAGGACCAGGCCGGAAGGGCGTTTGTACAGGATATAGCATTATCCTTATTTGATAATGGTGTAGTTGCGCTTGTCCCTACAGACACTAATAAGAATCCGTTTTTTACAGATTCATACGATATTCTTTCTATGCGTGTTGGTGAGGTTATCGCTTGGTATCCGGATTCTGTAAAGATTCATGTCTATAATGACAGAAAGGGAGAAAAGGAAGACATAGTCTTACCTAAGCGCATGGTCGCTATTATTCAAAACCCTTTCTATTCGGTTATGAATACAAGAAACGGTACCGTCATGAGACTCCGCAGAAAACTTGCCCTTCTTGATCAAACCGATGATAACAATGCATCTGGGAAACTCGACATTATTATGCAGCTTCCTTATACAATACATTCACCAGCCCTAAAACAGAGAGCAGAAGCTAGGCGCAAAGATATAGAAGACCAGCTGAAGGGATCTAAATATGGGATTGCGTATGCAGATGCTACGGAAAAGATTACACAGCTTAATCGTCCGGCAGAGAATCAGCTTCATGCCGAAGTTGAGTCTCTAACAAAGCAACTTTATTCACAGCTTAACATCACAGACGAAATTTTAAATGGCACAGCTAATGAGCAAACAATGCTTAATTACTATGACCGAACTGTTGAGCCAGTTTTACAAGCAATTGTAGACGAGGTAAAGCGGAAGTTTATTAGTAAAACAGCTCGTGCTCAGGGTCAGTCTATGATATTCTTTAGAAACCCATTTAAACTTGTTCCTGTTTCACAGGTTGCAGATATTGCAGACAAACTCACCAGAAATGAAATCATGACTTCCAACGAAGTTCGGCAGATTCTTGGGATGCGACCCTCTTCCGATCCTGGTGCAGATGAACTTAGGAACAAGAATATGCCTGTTGATGAAACAGGTATGATGCCACAGGAAGGACAGGTTGGGATGAATCCCGAGCTGTCTCCTGAAGAAATGCAGCAGTATCAATAGGAGGAATAATTCAAAATGGGTAAAACCAAACGCAAGGATTATGACTTCTCTGGATATGTTGCGCGTTATGGAGTGAAGTGCACGGATGGAACAGTTATTCATCCTGGTTGCTTTGCTCATAATGATGGTGACATGGTCTCGCTTTTCTGGAATCATGATCATGGCGATCCGAGTAAACTTCTCGGAAACGTTGTGCTTGAGGAAAGAGATGACGGTGTCTATGGTTATGGTTCATTTAATGAATCAGACGCTGCAAAAGCAGCAAAGCTTGCCATGGCACATGGAGACATTTCTGCACTGTCCATCTACGCAAATCATCTTCAGAGAAAAGGAAACGACATCTATCACGGAGATGCAAAAGAGGTTTCTTGTGTAATTTCCGGAGCAGATCCTACAGCTTATGTTGATTACATGAGCTTTGCTCACTCTGATGGATACGATCCTATCGAAATCGACGACGAAGACTTCGAGGCCTATATCTATACAGGTGATGGCCTCACAATTGCTCATTCGGATATGGGCAAGGAGGACAAAGAAGTGGGAGCAAATTCAAAGATTAAGCATAGTGAAGATGACACAACAACTGTACAGGATGTCGTCGATACTATGGATGACGATCAGAAGGAAGTTATGTTCAATCTGATCCAGGCAGCAGCAAACGGCGAGCTTGATCTCGGTGATGATGACACTGATGATGAAGATGCTGATGATACAGATGAGGGTGAGCCCGCCGGAGATGACGACGAAGTTAAGCATAGTGATAATTTAGAGGAGGAAGACGCCGTGGGTTACAACGTTTTCGAAAATGACGGAGAGAATTCTGACAAAGTGATTTCTCATTCCGACATGAACAATTTTATCGAGCAGGCAAAGAAGTCGAGAATGTCTCTGAAGGATATTCTCGCAGAAAATGGGGTTGATGATGCTGCCCCTGCAAATGTGATCGCGCATAGTGATCAGAACTATGGAATCACACCGGTTGATTATCTTTTCCCTAACGAGAAGAATTTCTCAACCTATCCTGATTTCATTCAGAGAAAGACTGACTGGGTCGGCAAGTTCATGGGCCGTGTTCACCATACACCTTTCAGCCGTGTTCGCACAATTCATGCAAATATCACAGAAGATGAAGCAAGAGCGCTTGGTTACCTCAAGGGTAAGCAGAAGAAGGATGAAGTATTTACGCTTCTTAAGCGTTCCACAAGCCCTCAGACAATCTATAAGCGTCAGAAGATGGATCGTGATGATATCATCGACATCGACATCGATGTAGTACCTTGGATCAAGGGTGAGATGCGCCAGATGCTTGATGAGGAAATCGCGCGTGCTTGCCTGATCGGTGATGGCAGACCTTCAAGTTCTGATGACAAGATTCATGAGGATAACATTCGTCCTGCATGGACTGATGATGAGCTTTACACTATCAAGGCAGTTCTTGAGCTTGCCAAGGATGCAACAGAGGATGAGAAAGCTAAGCAGCTTATCCGTCTTGCAGTAAAGTCCAGAAAGCAGTATCGTGGTTCCGGCGATCCTATTCTCTTCACTACAGAGGATAACCTTACCGACATGCTTCTTCTCGAAGATGTTAACGGCCGTGTCATTTATGATTCGATTACAAAGCTTGCAACAGCAATGCGTGTATCTGACATCGTTACGGTTCCTGTTATGGAGAACCAGACGCGTACTGTTGATGGCAAGGTACATCATCTTGAAGGCATCATTGTCAACCCTGATGACTACAACATCGGCGCTGACAAGGGTGGTGCTGTTGCTACATTCGATGATTTCGACATCAACTTCAACCAGATGGTCTATCTGATGGAAACACGTTGCTCTGGCGCGCTTGTAAAGCCTTACTCTGCAATTGCGCTTGAGTCTACTGTAGCAACGGCCTAAGGTCAAAATGGGATAAGGAGAAGCGATGATGAAATACTCAGGCATTATTGGATTTGCGGATGAGATCGAAAAAGAACCTGGCGTTTTTGTTTCTGATATAAAAGAACGTCACTATTTTGGTGAAGTATCTCGTTTCATTAGCAAAAGTGATCAGGATGCAGAAGTAACCGTTGATCAAAACGTGAATAATGAGATTTCCATCATCGCTGATACTTATGCCATGAAGCACCTTGCAGACATAAGATATATTTGTTGGCTTGGCGTGAAATGGAGAGTTGGAACTGTCCAGATAAATTATCCACGCCTGGTTCTTTCAATCGGAGGCCTCTATAACAATGTCAAGACCGAGAGTGGATCTGCAGACGATCCTGGAAACAATTCTTGGGAGTAAGCAGGTTTATTTTCAGAGGCCAGCATCCCAAAAGCTAGTATATCCTGCAATTATCTATAGTCTCTCAGATAAAGTTCCTGAGTACGCAGATAATAAAAAGTATATTTCTATGAATCGCTATCAGGTAAAAGTGATATCGCAGGATTCAACAAATACTTTTGCAGATGATATATTAGAAGAGCTGCCATTTAGCTCTTTTGATAGACGTTATGTGGCAGATAATTTATATCATGATGTACTCGACGTGTATTTTTAAGGAGGAACAAAAATGAAACTTGTATGGGATAAAGTAGGCGAACACTTTTATGAGCAGGGTGTTCAGAAGGGTGTTCTTTTCCCCATCGATGATACTGGAAATTATGCAAAGGGCGTTGCATGGAATGGTCTCCGCACAGTTGATGAGAATCCTTCCGGCGCAGAAGCAAACAAGTTCTATGCAGACAACGATGTTTATCTGAACATTCTTTCCAAGGAAACATACGGCGCTACAATCGGCGCATACACTTATCCTGATGAGTGGGAAGAGTGTGATGGTTCAAGAGATATCGCAAAGGGTGTTTCTATCGGTCAGCAGCCTCGTCGTTCTTTCGGCCTGTGCTATCGCACTGAGGTCGGCAATGATGTAACATCTAACCATCATTACAAGCTGCACATCGTATACAACTGCCTGGCTTCTCCTTCTGAGCGGAATCATGAGACTATGAATGATTCTCCGGCTCCGTCAGAGCTTTCCTGGACAATTTCTACAACTCCTATCGAAGTAAGTGGCTTTGAGAAAACAGCAACGCTTGAGATCGACTCTTCCAAGGTCGATGCAGCAAAGCTGAAGAAGCTTGAAGACATTCTTTACGGTACAGATGATACTACTACTGAAGGAGCTGGAACAACAACCGGCACAGATTCTCGCCTGCCCCTTCCTGATGAGATTGCAAAGATCTTCGCAGAAACAGTCTAATAAAAATCGCTGTAACCTGCCTAAAAACTAAATACTGAAAGTAAGGGAACGATTATCAAGGTCATTCTATTTATGGGGATAATCAAAAATTGGCGCGTGGTTTCGCCAATGTATTGTAAATTGAAAGAGAGCCTAGCTAAATATTTAGCAGGCTCTCTTATTTTTTTCTTAACAGGAGATAAGATATGTATACAAAGACTATCACCTATACAGACTATAACGGCAATGAGCGTACAGAGAAGTTCCTTTTCAACCTTTCTAAGGCTGAAATCCTTGAGATGGAGCTTTCCACAACAGGTGGATTTACTGAAAAGCTTCAGAAGATCATCGATGCACAGGATGTTCCTACGATGACATCTGTCTTCAAGGAATTACTTTTGAAATCATACGGCGAAAAGTCTGATGACGGCAGGCGCTTCATTAAATCTGCCGAGCTTTCAAAGGCTTTCTCCGAAACAGAAGCATACTCCAATTTCTATATGGAGCTTGTTACAAATACAGATTCTGCTATCGAGTTTATTAACGGAGTTGTTCCAGCAGAGGTTGCTGCTGAAGCAAAGAAAGAAGCAGATAAGCAGAAGGCAATTGAACAGTCTGGCCTGAAGGTTGTTGATCATATCGAGGTGTAAGTAATTTATGCTCGAAATCACAGCCAAAGGTGGGCAGGAGTTTTTTGATGAAGAAACCGGACTGTTCCATTCTTTGAAACAAGACGAGCATTTAAAACTTGAACATTCTTTAATATCGATTTCAAAATGGGAATCACAGTACCACAGGTCTTTTATTTCAGAAGGTCCAAAGACCAATAAGGAGCAGATCGATTATATTAAAGATATGTCCATGACGTCGAATGTTGATCCAGAAGCCTTTTATGTTTTATCGAGTGAAGATATAGAAAAGATAAATGCCTATATAGCAGATCCGATGACCGCAACTACGTTTTCTGATGATAGGAAAAAGGCTTCTGATAAGTACCAAAATCAAAAGATGACATCTGAGGTTATCTACTATCTTATGATTAGCTTTGGAATTCCATTTGAGTGCCAAAAATGGCATTTGAATAGACTTCTTAGGTTAATTCGTGTGTGTGAATACAAAAATGGTGGAACAACCAAGATGTCAAAAGCTGAAATTTTTGCTCAGAATAAAGCGCTTAATGAGGAGCGAAGAGCTAAACTTCATTCAAAGGGGTAAGACTATGATATCGGTTCGTCAGAGAGGAAACTTTTCTAATCTTGAGAAGTTTTTAAAAAAGTCATTAGGACATGACTGGGAAAAGGTCTTAGATGAATATGGAAAACGCGGCGTTGAAGCGCTTTCTGATAATACTCCTGTCGATACCGGTTTACTTAAGTCTTCTTGGTACTATGAGATTGTAAAAGAAGATGGAGCAGTTCGAGTTATTTGGAAAAATAGTGATATTGAAAATGGTGTGCCTGTAGCACTATTAGTTGTTTATGGGCATGGAACAAAAAATGGTGGGTATGTGGAGGGTAGAGACTTTATTAGTCCTGCCCTCCAACCTATTTTTGATGAACTTGCTGAAGCTGCTTGGAAGGAGGTTTCCGCGTCATGAGCAGAGAAAAGGACGAAAAAGTTGTGGAGATGCGGTTTGACAACAAGCAGTTTGAGCAAGGTGTCAAACAGACAAGAGATTCGATACAGAAACTAAAATCGGATCTTGATTTTTCAGATGTAAATAGTAAAATTTCTGGTTTTCAAAGAGTAATTAATACTATATCGATTGCAAAGATCGCAAAGAGTACAGATCAGCTTGCAAAGAGATTTAGTTTTCTTGGTGAATCAATTGATTCATTAAAGCATAAACTTGCCGGTGGACTTTTTAACTCTGTTACAGCTGCCTTTAATCAGATGAAAACTGGTGGCTGGAGCAGATCTCTTAATATTGCAAATGCAGAGTTCCAGATCAAGGGATTAAAGAAAGATTGGGACGCTCTACAGGAAGACATTGACTATGGCGTAAAAGACACCGCATATGGATTTGATGAAGCAGCCAAAGCGGCTGCGCAGTTTGCGGCATCGGGACTTGACGCCGGCCAACAGATGAAGACTGCGCTTCGAGGCATCTCTGGTGTTGCCGCAATGACAAATTCATCTTACTCCGATATTGCAAATATCTTTACTACAATTTCTGGTAATGGCAGATTGATGGCAGATCAGCTTAACCAGATGTCATCTCGTGGCCTTAATGCAGCAGCAACACTTGCTGATTATTTTAATTCATCATCTGAAAAGATGCAGGAATTTTATGAACTTTATAATAAATACAAGACAAAGTCAGATGAAGGAATTGTAAAAGGATCTAAGGCAACAGAAAAAGCAATTCGTACAATGACATCTCGTGGCGCCATTGATTTTAAAACATTTTCTGATGCTATGGATCAGGCATTCGGAGAACATGCAAAGGAAGGTAATAAAACTTTTGTTGGTTCACTTTCGAACATGAAGGCAGCTCTTTCCAGAATTGGTGCAGAGGTAACAGGCCCGCTTCAAAATGGGATGATTACTGTCTTTAATGATCTAAGAGTAATATTTAATACGATTCATAAAGTTGCTCAGCCTGTTCTTGATGATCTTGCGAAAGCAATTTCTTTTGTTCTTAAAGAGGGTGGCCCGGTTGATAAGGTATTAAAAGGCATAAATAGTGTCCTTGAGACTATGTACGATAAGGGCGAGAAGCTTCAGGAACAGATTCATGAAATCACAGGAACAACAACAGAAGATCTTCAGAAAATAGGAAAAGCCATTCACGACGTTATGATGGGCGTTTACGGAAATGGTGATAAGAGAAAAGATCTTCTTAAAGCCGCAGGCCTTGATTACGCAACAATTCAAGGTGGCGTTAACCAAGTAATGCTTGGCGGTAAAACTATTGAAGAAGTTTTAAAGAGTATGGAGCAGACTGCTTCTACTACTGGTCAGACATTTAAAGAAGTCGTTAATCAGGCTACTGATATGACCAAAGAAGAAAAGGCAGCTCTTGAACTTCGTCATAATATTGAAATGATTCATTCTGCAGGAAATAATTTTGCAGATGGATTTAAGACTATTGGTAAAGCTACCGTTGATATTTTAAAGAAGATATGGCAGGCATTTACCGATGTATTTGACAAGCCTTCATTTGATAAACTAAATGATTTTGCAGAAGGATTTAAGAAATTTACAGAGGAAATGTATCCTACCGAAAAGCGTCTTAATAATATTCAAAGGACATTCAGAGGCCTTTTCTCTATTATCGATATGGGAGCCAGAATTATAGGAGCATTTCTTTCTGGTCTATTTAAACTTCATAAAAACGTTGATGATCTTGGCGGCGGTCTCTTAGGGGTTACTGGATTCCTTGGAGATCTTCTTTATAAACTTGATCAAGCGACAAAGAAAGGTCATGTATTTTCTAAAGTATTCGGAGGAATAGGTACTTTTCTTTCGAATGCATTTACAAAAATTCACGATTTCTTTACAAAAGTAAATGAAGATGCTGCAAAATCTGGTATCGGAACAAAGGTTGCTGATGGATTTAAAACATTCGGAAAAGCCGTTGTAAAAGTATTTGGAGCAATTGGCCTTGCTTTTAAGTCTCTTGGCGAATGGGCAAAGAAAACAGGAATTGGACCAGCAGTTCTTAATGCGCTTTCAATTGCCGCGCAGACTCTTGGGAAAGTCATAGAATTTATTGCTGAAAAGATTGAAAACTTTGTTAAAAAGGTTAAAAATTCACCGCTTACAGCAAAACTTGTTGATGATTTTACAGAGTCAGTTACAAAACTTTCTTCAAAAGTAAAGGAGCTGAAGCTTTCCGATATTAAGCTTCCTAAGTTTTATGAAATTGCAGAAAATATTTATAAATTTAATAAAAAGATTAAAAAGTTCTTTTCTGATACATTTAACTCAACAAATAGAATGGTGTTCCTTGCGGATACAACAAAGAAATTTGAAGAGTTTACAGGAATTTTAGGTGCATTTTCAAGCGAAGGAAAGAAAGCCGCCCCAGTTCTTGCTTCTGTTTCTGATGCTTATTGTGGCATATTTAAAAAAGTAAATTCAAAAGACGGAACAGATGCAAAGAAGAATATTAAGTCTTTTGGTGATACAATAAAGGATTTTGTATCTAATGCCGGAGAGAAGTTAAAGAGTTTTATTTCTTGGATGAAAGAGAACTTTAACTGGAAAGAGATATTTAAAACTGCCCAGGCATTTATTGCTCTTAGTGCATTAAATAATGTTTCAAAGGCTGTAAAGAGCTTTGGATCTGTAATGGGTGGTGTTGGTACTCTTCTTGAAGGTGTTGGAAAAGGTGTATGGCAGTTTCTTATTTCTGCTGGAAAATCATTTGAGAACATTTCAAAGGGTGTAAAATCATATTTAAGAGGACAGGGGCTTAAGGCAGCCACAAGCGGAATTCTTGCTATTGCTGGAGCAATCCTTGCTATGGCAGGAGCACTTAAGATAATAAGTACAATTGATGAAAAGTCTCTTAAGAGATCTCTTGTTGCTCTTTCAGTTATTGTTGGTGAACTTATAGCACTTTCTGTTGTTGTTGGAAAGTTCACAAAGACTGTTAAACCGACACAGTTTATGGCACTTGCCACTGTATTTATTACAATTGGTATTGCTATGGAGAAACTTGCAAAAGCAATCCAGACAGTAGCAACAATTGGTGATGGCAAGAAGATTGCTCAGGCAACTGGAGCCATAGCTCTTCTCCTTGGAGAAATTATGGGCTTTATGGTTATCTTAAATGGCGGATTTTCTGCTGGAAAACTTACTATTAAAGCTGCCGATGCAAGCGGCATGAAGACAACTGTTGCATCATTTGTCGCAATTGCAACAGGACTTCAGGTAATGACCGGCGTTATTATGTCATTTGCTAAGATGAGCAGAAGTGATTTCCGTAAAGGTTGGGCAGAAATGTCTCTTACTCTTGCTACACTTACTGCGGCGATGATTGCTATAAATCGTTTTGGAAAGGGTATTGGGAAAGATCAAACTCTCGCGTTTGCAAATATTTTAGGACTTGTTGCGGCTGTAGCTGGATTATCTCTTGTTGTAAAAACTCTTGGAAAGATGAATGAAAAAGAGTTTAAGAGAGGTATTGATGGAATGCGTTCTATTATGCTTTCTCTTGCAGCAATGTTTATAACAATGAATTATGCGTTTAAGGATAATATCATTGGACAAGCAGATAATTTAAAGCAGGCAGCAAAAGCAATCGTTTCCATTGGCGCATCAGTTCTTCTTATAGCTTTAGCACTTCATACAATTTCAAAGATAGAAGGACCAGACCTTATAAAATCTGTTCTTGCTGTCACAACACTCATTGTTGCATTAACAGCAAGCGTTGGTTATATGAACAAGCTTACTGATGGCGTTCATGGCGTTGGCGATGCATCAAAAACGCTTGCTGCTATTGGTGGGGCGATTGCTGCAATTTCTGTAGCTGTTCTTGCGCTCTCAACAATTAATCCTGGCAAGATGGCTGCGGCAACAACAGCAATAAGTGTTCTTCTTCTTGCTCTTGGAAAATCCGTTTCTTGGATGAGTAAAGGTAAGAAGCAAGTTATGACTATGAAGTCACTTGCTATTATACTTCTTTCATTTGCTGGTATTATTGTTGCTCTTGCAGCACTTCCTATGGATAGACTCATTGCTGTATCCGCATCACTTTCTGCAATACTTCTTTCGATGGCAGCACTTATGCATAGCATCGGAATGATCGGAGATGTTAGCACAAAGGATGTTGCAAAATTTGCTGTTATATCTGCAATCGTTACTGCATTAATGGGATGCATTGCAGTTATTATTGCAAAGGCAACGAGTCTTGGTGGAGATCCTACACAGTATGTTTCTCTAGTAAAAGCCACAGCAACATTTAGTCTTGCTATGATTCCGCTTATATTTGCGCTCAATCAGATGGCAAAAACCGGTGCTGATACTGGTAAACTTTTAAAACTTACCGGTATTCTTGCTATTATTGGCGGTGTTATTGGAGAAATGGGTCTTATATTAGTTGGACTTTCAAAACTTCCTTCTGATACAAATAAATTTGTTCCAATTATTTCTGGAATAGGTGCAATGCTTGCTGAGATGGTAACTTTAATGGTTCCTATCATCATGATTTCTCAAATGAATGTTGATACAGGGAGAATGTTTAAACTTACCGGAATGTTTGCACTTATTGGTGGAATTTTAGGAGAACTTGGAATTGTTATTTCAGCCATTTCTATGATTCCTTCCGATACAGATAAATTTGCTCCAATATTAAAAGGAATTGGAGCTATGCTTATTGAACTTGCCGGAGTTATTACAGCAATAACTATAATAAGTAAAATTCCAGGAATAAATATTGGTAAAATGGCAGCTGTTTCTGGCGTTCTTTATGTTTGTTCCGGAGTACTTGGAGCTGTTGGACTTATTCTTGCGGCACTTTCTGATATTCCATCGGAAAACATGGATAACTATGAGCGGATAGCAAAAACAGTTACAAAAACTTGCGTTGCTCTTATTCCAATGATTGCAGCAGCTGCTGCTATTGGAAAGTTTGGTGCTGCAGGTCCTACAATTCTTGGAGCCGCTTCTGTTCTTGGTTCTATGGCTATATTCCTTGTTGGCGTTCCAATGATATTTGAAGCACTTGGTGGAATAATAAATGCCATTAATCATTTTGCAGGAGAAGGCGCAGCAGAAAGAACAATTCAAACAGCGCTTAATGTACTTCATCTTATTATTACAGGTATTGCACAGATTGCTGCAGATGCAATTGATATTGTTTCTTCATCTGTTATAAAGCAGATAACAAATGCTGGTCTTGCGCTTCAGGTTGTTGCACTCGGTATCCAAAGTATTCTCGAAACATGCAAAGGACTTAAGAAAGAAGATGTTGAAACTATACGAGTAATTGGCGACTTTATGAAAGCAATTTCTGATGCTGCCAAAGAATCATATGGATATGACGAGAAGTCAAAGCAAAAAGTTGATTATATTGCTGAGTTTCTTCCTTCGTTTAAACGAATTGGTGAAGCATTAAATGAGTTTAATGAGACAACTTCTGGAATAGATCCTACACAAATACAGGCAGTAACAAGATCTGCATATTATATTGGAACGCTTATTGAAGCCATTTCAAACGCAGTGTCAAAAGGTATTGATTATACAGATTATGATGCTCAGCTTGACGATATTACAAATGTGATTTCAAATAGCTTTGGTCCTATGATTAATTCTGTATCTTCTCTCGATGAAAATAAGGTTGATAAAACGGTTTCTGTAATAAAACAGCTTAAGAAACTTGTTGCTCCTCTTCAGGAATTTCACGATCTTGCTGGAGATGGGGACTTTTCACTTTCTGTACTTTGGGGATTGTTTAAGATTAATGATACAGCTGTTGACTATAATGAGCTTGGAAAACAGATTTCTGATTTCTGTATTTCTATGTATAGCTCTATTTCAACAATTGGTTCTTCTGATATTGATGAAAATACATATAAAACAGGCATTGACCGAATTTCTGCTATGCAGAATATTACTGGAACATTTTCTATTATGCAAGGATTTATGCCAGAAATCGATTCTTTCCTTACATGGTGGAATGGGAGAACGACATTTAAGTCTATGACTTGGTCAGATTTTGGCAATGATCTTTCTTCATTTGTTATTGAGATGCTTGGTAGCTTTAATGTTATCGGATCTTCTTCTAGTGTTACTGAAGAAACGATAAACTCTGCTGTGAATAAGATAAATCTTATTGGAAAAACCTCAGATGCTCTTTCATCTTTGAAGACTCTTATCCCTGAAGTCACGTCAGTTAAGTCTTTCTTTGCTGGAAAAGAAATGAACTGGAGTGATTTTGGAGAAGATTTAAGCGGTCTTATCAATTCGATTGCAAATGTCTCCACAACCGGCCAGATAATCGATGAAGCTGGTATGAATATGGTTGTTGAAGCTTGCAAAAAGATGGCGCTTACGCTGAATTTCCTTAAGAATTTTGATGGGGATAAAGCAGAAAAAGATGGAAAGTCTTTGTACAAATTTGCAGAAAGTGTAAAGAACTTTTTCGAAACACTTGCTGGAATAAAAGATGCAAAGAATGCAGAGGATACTCTTGATAATTTAAAGCAGATTATTTCTTCTATGAGTAACTATGACTTCGGGTCAGAGCTTCAAAATGGGAGTAAAGCATCTCTTAATTCATCAAATTTTACAGATACGATGAAGCAACTTACCGATAATGTAGATAAGATGCTTAAATCTGTTGATTCTACATCTAAGTACCCTAAGGAATTTAATGATGCTGGATCAAATCTTATCAAGTCTTTTGCCGATGGATTTAAAGATAATGATTCTTTAACCAAAATTCAAAGCGCAATTAACGTTGTTACAAATAAAGCCGCGTCATCTGCAAAAGATGCAGAAGTTATCAAGAAGATTAAGAAAGCTGGAAATAATTTCGCGCAGGGCTTTATTAATGGTATTAAAGAAAAAGTTAACAATGGCGATGTTGCAAAAGCTGGCACTGCACTCGGTAACTCTGCATATAAAGCAGCAAAGAAAGCCTTGGATGAGCATTCTCCTTCAAAGAAGATGTACCAGGTTGGTGCATATGCGGTTGAAGGTTTCGTAAACGGTATTAAATTAAATGGAGATTGGGCAGTTCGTTCTGTTGGTGAAACGATGCTTTCTCTTGTTTCTTATTTAAAGAATGGAATTGGTGCACAAGCTGATTTTAGTCATCAGTTTATATTTGATTCTACAGCCGTTGGATATTTGGCTGATAATATGAAACTTTATAAAGATGGAATCATTTCTTATGCACAGGCTCTAAATGAAGCAAAGTCTACAGTTCTTAATTTTGCTACATCTTTGTATGCAAATTCGGATGCATATCAGGAAGATCAGAAGAATCTTAAGAATGCAAAAGAAAATTATGAAGATGCTGTAGTAAGTTATAAAGAAGCGCAGGAAAATGTAAAAAAAGCGTCAAAAGATACAAAAGAGCAGGCTGTAAATGATTTAAAGAATGCAGAAACTGCTATGAATGATGCAAAGAAGTCTGTAAATGATGCTCTTAATTCAATCGTTGATCATGTTAAGAAAGCTTACGAAGAACTTCATTCAAATATTTCGAGCATGATCTCAGATTTTACATCAATTGAAACGGCCATTAGTAAAACACAGACGATTGACATTTTTGGAACAAATTCCGCATATCAGACAAAGAAGCAGAATGAAAAAGAACTTGCTAGCATTGAAGAAGAGATTGCTCAGGCAAGATCCGATCTCGCAGCAGCACAAGCAAAATCAGATGCTGTTCAAGGACGGTCTAAGATTGCACTTGATGAGATTACAGAAGCTCAAGATCGATTAAATACAGCTCTTGAACGTCAGCAGGAACTTATAAAGAGTAACGATTCTTCCGAATCTGCTCAAACGCTTCTTGATAACATGAAAGCGAATGTTGACCAGTATCGTACATGGCTTAATGAGCTTTCTGATCTTGAATCGATTGGACTTTCTTCTGAAGCGCTTCAAACGATTAAGAACCAAGGTATTCAGGGTGCAGAACAGGTTAAAACAATCTGGAATGCAGTATTTCAAAATGGGTTTATAAATCAGGATTTTGTTAATCAGTTTAATTCTTTGTTCGGCGAGAAGCAATCTCTTGAACTTCAGGGATTTAAGACGCAGCTTAGAGATTCTGAAGATGATATTGAAAACTGGAAGAATAAGCTTCTTGAAGCAAAGAATGCTGGATTTGATCAGGGGCTTCTTATTTCTATAGCAAAGCTCGGGCCTTCAAATCAGACTCAGCTTAATATGATGCTTAGAGACTATAATACATATGGTAATCAGTCTGTAACTCTTTGGAATAATAAGTTTAAAACTACGTATGGAAATGCAGATTATTGGGCATCTCAGATTATGGGCATTATTTCTGGGCTTAACGATAAGATTGCAGAAACAAATTCTGCACTTTCTGCTCTTGAAAATAGATCTGCTGCAGCAAACAGTAGTACTCTTAGTCTCGAGCGAGGAACAAAGAAGAGTGCTCTTCGTATAGCAGATGCATACGCACAAGGATTTGAGAAATCTTTGCAGATTGCATCCCCTTCAAAGAGATTTGCTCGGATTGGAAAATTTGTTGCTCTTGGATTTGCAAATGGTATTAAGAGTCAATCGGATAAAGTTGATAAAGCATCAAATGTATTTACGAATAGTCCAGTTAGTGCGATAGAATCTGCAATGGCACAGGCTAAGTCTTTACTTTCTGGTGATATTGATCCTACTATTCGTCCCATGATTGATCTTACAAACATTCAGAATGGTTCAAATCAGATTCATTCGATGTTTGATGGCATGTCACTGCAAACTCAGGTTGCTGGCGACTTTGCTTATAAGGTTGATAATGCGGATCAGTATGCTCCAAATAATATTATGGCGCGTTATATTAAGAATCGGCAGCCAGAAACTGTTAACAATGATTCTCATATGGAGCAGCAGAATACGTTTAATATAACAGGAGATAATCCGAAAGAGATTGCTAACCAGATCGACGTGATCTTGGCACAGAAAGCTCGTAGAAAGAGGGAATCATGGGCATAGTAATGTTTAACGGCCAATCGTCAAAAGACGTTTATGCCGAAGTAGAAGAACCGCCTACATACTCAGTTCCCAAGAGAAACTATAACCAGACACATATCCCTGGTCGAAATGGTGATCTTATTGAGGATGAAGGCTCATACGATAATGTTGATGCAACTTATAAAATGTCAGTGGTCCCTCCAAAAGGGTATACATATAGCTCAGTTATGAGCTTGTTTTCATCATGGCTTAATTCCAGTTCTGGTTATGCTAGACTAGAAGATACGTATGATGTTGAACATTACAGAATTGCTTCTTTTGAAGGGCCACTCGATATTTCTAATGTGTTTGAAAAGGGTGGAAAGGTTGAACTTAAGTTTTCTTGCCAGCCATTTCGGTTTTTAAAGGCAGGAGAGGAACCGATATCACTTCAAAATGGGGAAAATGTTGTTGTTAATCCAACATCATTCAAGTCCAAGCCATTTATTTATATTTCTGGTAGTGGGAGTGGATACTTTAAAATAAATAACATAACGGTGACAATACTAAGAATTTATGACGGAATGATTATTGATTCTGATAATTATGATTGCTATAAATTAGGAGCAAATAATAATTATGTCAATTTAAATAATATAATTACTGTGGATCCTGTTGATTCTTTCCCAGAATTTAATGGAGGAAGAAATGTTGTAACAGTTGCTGGTGGAATTAAAGATATTGTTGTTATTCCTAGGTGGTGCACGTTATGAATTCACTTCGTCTTTTTGATAGCGATAGCGAAGAATTTTTAACAAATGGAAAAGGAAATCTTACAAAGCATGCAATAAAGCCAATCGTTCGTAACGAAGTAAATGGTGAGTATACGCTTGAATTTGATTATCCGTGCTCAGCGCCACATTATAATGATATTTTAAATCGAGATATAATTGTAACAAAGGTTGATCCATATTCAAAACCACAGGCGTTTCGAGTACTTCATAAAACAACGCCAATCGATGGCATTGTAACATTTCTTGCAAATCATATAAGTTATGATCTTTCTGGTAAAATTTTAAAAGCTCCCCCGTTACCTCAGGCAAGTACTCCTGATGTACCGGGGAATTTTTCTTCTTGTAAAAATGCTTTTTCTTATATGTCAAATAAAAATAATGTAATTGGTGATCTTGGAAAGTTTACATTTAAAACAGATATTGAAAATTCTTCTCGTCTTGACATGCCAACGCCAATGTCAATACGTTCGTTTTTAGGTTCTTCTTCTGAAAACTCAATTATTTCTTTTTATGGTGGCGAACTATATTTTGATAATTTTACAGTCCATCATATGGTGCAAATAGGAACTGATTCTGGTGTTGTTGTTCGTTACGGAAAAAACATGACAGAATTTAATCAGGTATCCGATTCATCCGGAGTAGCTACTGGAGTTTATCCATACTACTATCAAGAAAATGATGGATTTATTGCTGGCGATGTTCAATATGTTCTTGATGACAATGGGAATAAAGCATTTTCTTACGATAAAATAATGACCCTGGATTGCTCATCAATAAATTGGGAAGATGAAGGATACTCTGGGTATACTGGAATGCCAACAAAAGCCATGCTTAATGCATATGCAAAAAAGTATGTAAAAGAAAATGCAATTGGAATCAATAAAGAAAGTACAACAATTTCTTTTAAGGAACTTGCAAAAGTTTCTGGTGGAGAATCGATTATTCATGACCTTGAAAAAGTTCATCTTGGAGATTGGGTTACAGTACTTTATCCAAATGTGAATATTTCACTTAAAGCCGAATGCGTTGCTACTGATTATAATGCAGCAACAGATACATATGAATCACTTACTTTAGGTGATCCTATGGAAACTCTTTCTGGATCTATGGTAGATAATTTCTTTTCAGTTTCTTATACAACATCAACTGCAATAAAGCAGCAGGCAAGTGGAACAATCAGCAATCTTGACAAGAAAGTTGATAAAACACTTGTTATTAATTCAATAAATAATTCTCCAGAAACAGAACTTATAAGTGATAAAAGAATTGATTTTTCATCTTCATATACAACTGCTTCGGAAATAGAAAAAACATGTCCGCTTACCTTTAAATAGTAGTGCATAAAGGAGAAAAGATGAGATGAGTGTTCAGAAGATGTACTCCATCACGTTTCGAAAGCCTGATGGAAATATAAAAACAATCATTGGCGCTAAGAAAAAACATGAATCTACAGATATTGATCCCTATATTTCAAGCACAATTGATTCTAAGGTAGATACAGCGATTAATGATGCGTTAACTTCTGCTGTAATATATAAAGGAAGCGTAAAAACAGAAAACGATCTTCCAAAAGAAAATTTAAAACTTGGTGATATGTATAATATTGAGTCTGAATCTTCTTATGGTTATGAAGGAATTAATGTTGCTTGGGATGGATCGTCTTGGGATCCTATGGGATACACATTTAATATGGAAAATACAACTGCAGAAGAAATCGAAAAAACTTGTGATTTAAGTCTGGAGGAGAAATAAAAATGAGCTGGCTTGATAATGAGCATTCTCTTCCTGTACTTTGGGAGAGAATAAAAAAGTTAATTAAACTTCATACCGATAATAAGGAAAATCCGCATGGTGTAACAAAGGCACAGGTTGGCCTTGGAAGTGTTGATAATACAGCTGATAAAGATAAGAAAGTTGCAGAAGCCACAAAGGCTACTCAGGATGGGGCTGGAAATGTAATTACTGATACTTATCTTAAGAAAACGGATTCTACTGGATTTACAAATACAAAAGTAAAGGGTGCTGCTGAAACTGAATATCATACTGGAAATGTGAATATTACACCTGCAAATATTGGTATTACGGTTGTGAATAATACTGCAGATCAAAATAAGAAAGTTGCAGAAGCCACAAAGGCTACCCAAGATGGCGATGGAAATGTAATAGCAGATACCTATCTTAAGAAAACAGATGCTGAAAGCGGATATACAAATACATCTGTAAAGGGTTCTGCAGAAACAACTTATCGTACCGGCGAGGTAAACATAACACCAGAAAATCTTGGCATTACAGTTGTAAACAACACAAAAGATTCGGTTAAGAAAGTTGCAGAAGCCACAAAGGCTACTCAGGATGGGGCTGGAAATGTAATTACTGATACTTATCTTAAAAAGGTAGACGCGCCTTCATCTAGCGGTCAGGAAGTATATTCTGAAGAAATTACTTTAAAATCATCTTCTTGGTCTTCAAACACAATGACAATAGCGCCTTCTCATGTGACAGCAACGAATACAGTTATTGCAAAGCCACCTTATGGATATGAAGATGCATATTCATCCGCTGGAATAAAAGTAACAGAGCAGGGTGCTAAATCACTTAAGCTTACATGTGACACACCTCCAGCAAGCGACATCAATGTTGTAATCATTACGATTACTTAAATTGGAGGTGAGAAAATCGTATGAAAACTTATGTGCCCGATACGTCAAGTAGAATTGTTCATTATACATCTGTTGATTTTACAAAGAGAACTGTACAGACACCAATTCATCTTGTTCAGTATGATAGTTCACTTCCGATAATTGCAATAACTCTTATGGAAGGAACGAATGCATATTCGCTTCCCGCCGATGGTGTTGCAGAGCTCCGCTATGGTAAAAATGATTATACATTTGTTATTGCAGATGCTTTAGGACAGTCTGCAGATGGCACTATAGTATATTTTGAAATCACTTATCAGATGACTGTTGAATCTGGAGAGCATCATCCTGTTGTGTCTATTTGGGTAGATGATAAAATCGCTGCCTCTTCTACAATTAATATAATTATTGATAGAAATCCTGTTCAAAACGAACAGATTGAGTCTTTAACTGATTATACAGCACTTAGAAGATTTAAAAGCGATGCTGAGGCTGCCGCGGCAAATGCAAAGAAATCTGAAGAAATAGCTACAAAATGCAGTGAGCAAATAAAAGGAGATGCTGCTCAAACAAAATCTGATAGAGAAGCCATTGAAAACATTATTTCAAATTTTGGTAATGATGGACTTGTTTATACAAAAGCAGATAGTCTTCCAGAAAAAGGTATTGATCATAGAACAATATACCTTATTCCTTCAAAAGATGCTTACGATGGAAATATTTATGAAGAATGGCTTTGGACAAGTGATGATAAGTGGGAACAGTTTGGTACTGTAATGCATGACATTGATAAAAAGATATTTTCCGTTGCATCAACTCTTTCTAAAAATAAATGGTCAAAAGTAACAGATTCTGATGAAAATGAAATGTATCAGCAGGATGCTGTAATCACTGGGGCAACAGCAACGAATTTTATTGTAACAGGCCCGGATAACACAGATAAAGTATCAAGAGAAACATATTCTCAAAATGGGATTCAGCCAATTGCACAAGGAAGCAATAAAGTAACATTTGAAGGATATTCAATTCCTGAAAATGATATAAAAATTGTAGCACTAGTTCAAAATAACTCAATTTAAAAAAAAGGAGAAAGATATGTCAAAAACACAGAAGTATTTAGTAGTTTATAAAAAGCCAAATGGCGACATTGCCGTAACATCAGGAACAGCAAATCTTAAGGTGAATACAGAAACATCTGTTGCCCCTGTTGCGTATCCTGAAAATACGGCTTCTTCAACTGAAAAAACTAATTAAACAAAATAAGACAAAAAAAAACAATTGTACAAAATAATAACATCTGAAAAGGAGTATTATTTATGTATAGTCCTTACTCTTATATGAATCCGGTTACGGTGCCGCATGTGTCATCTTTGGAAGAAGCGCGTTCTTATGTGATCCCAAACAATTCTTCCATTCTTCTTCTCGACGCTAATCAACCTTTTGTTTACTTAAAGGTAACTGATCAGCTTGGACAAAGTCAGGTTTCAAAATGGAAGATTACAGAAGTAAAAGAGCCAACAGCATCTGATATTGAAAATCGGATTTCTGGTCTTGAACAGAAACTCGATGCTCTTCTGGAGAAGGTGAATACAAATGGCAAACCCAATGCTGCAAAGAATGACCGGCCAACAGGAACTAACCAGAACAGAAACCAAAATCAGTGATATTTATGAAATGGTTCGTCGATCTGGAAAAAGTCCAAAAGACTTCTTTTATGCAATGTGCGCATCTCGTGGAGTAGATCCGAATAAAATCATAGAAGAAGTGAAAAAGCATTATTAATAAAGTCCATTTTAGGAGGTAAGTAAGAATGGATTCTATTATACCAACTAATGTCCCTATCACAGATGAGGATATTAAAAAATCAAAAGTGGTTTATAAGGAGGAAAATACCATGGGAGATATGTCTTCTATGAGTCCTAGCGATGTAGCGGCTGTTCTTGGGAATCATGACAGTAATGATTACGGATCTGGTTCCGCCTTCTGGATATTTGCTCTTATTGCTTTGATGGGAGGTTTCGGCGGTTGGAATAACCGTGGGTATAATTCCCAGTATGCAACTCAGGATTTTGTCCAGAATGGATTTAACTTCAACGATCTTCAGGATCAGAACAGAGATCTGATGAGTGCAGTAACGTCTGGTACCGCTCAGGCAGTTGCGGCAACAAATCAGGCTGAATATGAGCAAATCGCTGTTGCAAAAGACGCTCAGTATCAGCTGCAGCAGTCTCTTAATAATCTCGGCCTTATTGCACAGAACAATCAGGCAAATGAGAACGAATGCTGCTGCAAGACGCTTCGTGCTATTGATAACGTAAATTACAATAACGCGATGAATACAGCATCTATCAATGCAAACACAACAGCACAGACGCAGAAGATCCTTGACAAGATGTCCGAAAACGAGATCGCAGGTCTTCGTGCACAGGTAAATTCTCTTCAGAACCAGTTGAATGCGGTCGGTACCGTAAAGTATCCGATGAGTTCAGCATATACCGCAGGACCGAATCCTTTCTGCCAGCCTTGTGGTTGCAACATGTAAAAACTAAATAAAGACTTAAAAATTTAATAGCGGGCCCAGCAGCTTACCCAACTGGGCCGCATTTTTTTCTTTTTGGAATACCTATATGGAGGTATAAATTATGGTTGAAGCGTATTCTAAAGGAGTTACTGTTAACGCAAACAGTAATATTCCTTTTGAAATCGCAAAGATTGAAAAAGGAAATTTTGTTACTCTGTCCGGAGCAACAATCCAGATCAATCATTGCGGTGCCTATCGAGTAACTGTCAACGGCACAGCAACACCATCTGAAGCAGGTACATTTAGCGTAGAGCTCTCTAAGGATTCTATTCTTCAGGAGAATACCTTAACACAGGCTACGGTCTCAGCAACTTCCACCTTGCTGCCATTTAGCTTTACAACAATTGTACAAGTGCAGAAGAGTAATGGTGACTGTGCTTGTCTTTCGTCTACAGTTCTCTCCGTAGTAAATACGGGAGTTGCATCAGTGTTTAATAACATTAATGTAACTGTAGATAAGATTTGTTAAAATGCCTATTATTAATACTATAGGTGGAAACTCTAATTCAATGCCGAGTGGAAAAAAAGTAGAAGTTCCAATTGATTTTGATTTAAAGAGTGTAAATAATGGAATTATAACAAATAGATTTATCTCAGATTCTGAAAAATTTTTTGATGGATCATTATATTATTGGGAGTTTTGTGCTGCTACACGATTATCAGAAAATAAAATAATATTTTTTTATAATAAGCAAACTAATGGTTCCCCATATACAAATGGATTTTTCTGTAGAATTGCATTAATAAAAGGATCTAAAATTATATATGGTAATGAAACAAAAATAATGGATCTTAAGGTTATAAATATTAATAATAATGCAGAAAGAGTATTTGGGTGTTCGGCAGTAAGTCTAACCGATTCAAAAGTATTTCTTTTGTATACTCATACAAAAAATTTGTATGAGCATACTTATGACTATGAGGCCGGCCGAGAAACAGTATATGCTAGAATTATTTCAATTAATGATATGACCCCAACAATATCAAATCCTGTTGTTATAAAAAGTTCTGACGCTAAAACTGGATTTACTAATAATAATTTTTTAGATGCATTAACAGAAAACAAGGTCGTTGTTTCATTTTCAAAAATCTGGTATACAGGTCCGTCTAAATATCCGACTGATATAAATGTTAATGATGAATATATATATTTACTTAATATATCTGGGGATAATATTAGCATTTCTGATAGTTTGGAATATAAAGGAACTGTTTCAGATGTAAATAATTATTATGCTGATGCATCATATAAACCGATTAATATAACAGCGATTACGAATTCTTCTTTTGCAGTACTTAGAAATTCTGCTATTAAAGGTACTGATAGACTAGTTCTAAATTTATATACAATCAATAACAATAAAATTCAAGAAAATTCAAGCGAAATATTTTTAATGAATGGATATACTGGATTTCCTGATATGGATAAATTGTCAGATGAAAAAATATTAATATTTTGTTTTGATTCTAATTCTGGGAATTTAACATTTTATTTGTATGACATTTTATTAAAAACAATAATAAAAAAAGAGGTTACAGATAATACTATAACTCAATATCAGGCAGGGAAACCAAAAATTTATGCATTAGATAATAATAATGCGATTGCTTTTTATAGCGGAAAATCAGTTTTAAAATATTCAGCATTAAATATTAATGATGATAATAACATTGCGATTAAAAATACTATTACTATAAATGAGGTGCCATATGATGGAGACAGATATAATTTAACGGCATTAACTAATGAAAAATGTATTTTTACTTATATGGATAGTAGCACTATAATATCTATTAATGGATTATTTTTTGATCCATTAGATACATCATCTGTTTATGTTGGAGAAAACTATAAATTTACGTCAACTCCAAATGGTCCATTACAATATCTTCCAAAAACAGTTAAAAAGAATGTACTTGTAAATGAATAATTTTTTATTCTTTATTATAAAATATTTTTCTAAAAATTTCTTATTTTTATAAATAAAAGCAATCTGCTTTTTATAAAAAAGATATTTCCGGTAAGTTCTATCAGAAGACTTACCGGATTTTTTATTTTAAAAGGAGAGATTATTTCATGAAAAAAATAAACGGTCTTGCAATATATGTTGCATTTTCAATTGCTGCTGTAATTATTTATACAATAATTCAGCAGTATATTTTTATAAAAGCGCCGAATGCAACCGAAATGTCAACCCTTACAACTTGCTTTTTTGCATTTTTCGGAGGAGAAATTACAATCTCAGGACTCATTAAACTTTTTAAATTAAAAGGAGAAACAAAGCATGACAAAAGAACAGATCTTACAGAAAGTGACGAGCCGGAAATTCTTGATGGCTCTGGCAGCATTTCTGGCATCTCTGGGGGCATCGATAACGGGGATCGCGTCGGGTAATGAGACGCTTACCGTAATCGGTACGATCTGCACGACAGTTTCCGCAGCGCTTTATGCTGCTATGGAAGCATATGTTGATGCCACAAGGATTAAAAATAATCCCGAATAAGTGAGGTGAAATTACTATGGTTTATCGCATAGGTTCGGCTCGAATTTCAGAATATGGAACTATAGACGGTAAACCCGGTGATCAGAAGGGTGGTCACGAGGTATCCATCCAGCAGTATTACCTTCATCGTAAAGGCTGGAGAGTATTCCGCGCCAAGGACCCTGTTAAGTCTAAGGTCATCGGTTTAACAATGATTGATCTCTGTGAAAATGACTGCTTTGGCTATGGTCAAGCAGATAGACTCACAGGATTTAATGCGGCATCTAAAGTCGGTTTTGATATTAAAAAAGTAAAGATTCCTGTAAATATTGATTGTTCTGTAGCAATTCGTATCTGCTGCATGGCAGCCGGCATCAAAACGGGAGATTTTTATACAGCCAATGAAGCTAAATGCCTCCTCTCAACCAATCAGTTTGCAGAGGTTACAAATAAGATCGATTTCAAAACCGGGGACGGCCTTCAGTTTGGTGATATTTTAGTCACAAAAACAAAAGGCCATACAGCAGTTGTCGTAAATAGCACCACTGGAAACACAAATGTTCCTATTCAAAAAAGTGAAAGCCAGTCACAGAAGGTAAAGTTTGTAGGAAAAATCGTAAACTGTAGTCAGCTAAATGTTCGCACAAAGCCATCATCTTTATCTCCTATTGAGAAAAAGTATCCAGTGCTTAAATGCGGTAACATGGTTGATGTATGCGATATAGTTGACGATTGGTACTACATTCTTATTGATAAGAGGGTATATGCATATGTCAAAGCGAAATACGTTCAGAGGACCTAATGTAAAAGAAGACGCGCTCGTCGAAGTTAAGCCTGAAGAAGATCAGTCTATGTCTGATCCAAATGATATTGAAAACTCGCTTGATAAAGAAGGAAGAGCAAACAATACTTTCTTCCTTCGCTCAGAGCCAAATATGTATGAAGGATTTCTCACATCGAACCTTGTTTATATTTATCACAAGGTGCATATCGTTGGAGAGAAGGGTGTTTTTTATAAGATAATCGATAAGAAAGGCATTAAGGGATACGCACCGAAGAAATTCATCGAGGTGATGTAAAATGATGCTCTTTCTTACACATGTGGTTGGCCCTGATATATTTGATAAAATTGTAGATCTTGCCCGATCTATAGTAACGCTTTGCGTACTTGTAAGTTGGATACATACAATTTATAAAACGGCCTCAAAACCTGTTGAAAATTGGAAAGATAAATTGGATGAAAGAATGGCAAAAGATGAAGAAAGAATTGGAAAAATAGAGCAGCGTATGGAAGATGCTGAAAAGAACATTAATTCTGATAATTCAAGAGTTGCCGACCTTGAGGATTCAATGAATGTAACATTGCAGTCGCTTCTTGCGATTACAGATCATCTTATTGATGGAACAGATAAAGAAAAACTTCTTAAGTCCAGGGATAATCTGGATGATTTCCTAGTTAATAGGCAAAAGAACAAAAATAACGTATAAGGAGTCGATCAAACTATGGTATCTAAAATATATTCCGACAAACGGAAGGATAACACTGGTACATTTTTGACCGAATTTGATGGTCTGTCCACGGATGAAAAACCGCTGTACCCCGAGGCTACAAATGCGGATATTTTCTATGAAATGGATACCACGACGGCTTACAAATTCGATCAGGATAATAATAAATGGTGGCCGCAGTAAGGAGGGATTATTATGGCAGGATTTAGCCCAATAACTTATGCCCTCGCAAAGTCAATGGCAAGAAAAACAATGCAGGGTGGCGGCGCCATTAAAGGTGATAAAGGTGACAAAGGTGATGCCGGTACGATTGAAATCGCCGGCGTTGACACCGTTGAACCTGATGAAGCGCCGAAAGTAGAAAATGTTGGCACAAAAAGTTCAGCAAAACTTTTCTTCTTTCTTCCTCGCGGTGCAAAAGGTGAGAAAGGTGAAAAAGGAGAAAAGGGTGAGACAGGTCATGCCGCAAAAGTGACTCTTGGCACCGTGGAAACGGTTGATGCAACAGAAAATGCATCGATTGAAGAAACAGGAACTGAAACAAATAAAATCTTTTCTTTTAAAATCCCTCGTGGTGCAAAAGGCGAGCAGGGTGAAAAGGGTAAAAATGGTGCAGATGGAAAGAGCTTTACAATATCTGGTGCTTATCAGACAAAAGAAGCTTTGGAAGAAGCACATCCTATTGGAAATCCTGGGGATGCATATTTTGTTTTGAATGAAACCGATAAAACGAAGCAGGATCTTTATATTTGGCTTGTTGAAGAAAATAGATGGTTTAATCAGGGGCCGATTGTTGGCGTTAAGGGTGATGATGGAAAAGCTGCTTCTGTTCAGATTGGTACGGTAACAAAGGGAGATCCTGGGACAGAACCTTCCGTTCATAATTCTGGTACAGATCTTAATGCCATATTTAACTTTACAATACCACAGGGCGAAAAGGGTGATCCTGGAAAAGTAAGTTATATTTTTGATTATTCTCGTTATGAGGATCTTCCAAAAAAGGGTGAAGATGGCGGCGTTTATTGTATTCCAAATCCTGATGCATCTGGTGATCGTGATTTATATTTCGAGTATGCCTGGACAGGATCTCGGTATGAACTACTCGGCACGAGTTCTGGAAGCGCCGTAACAACAAGCGACATTACAGCAAACACAGCCGTTGGCGCTATTTCTGCTGGTACAAAGATTAGTAAGGGCACTTCTTTGACCGACTTAGTTACAAAACTTCTTGTAAAGGAGCTGGCACCTTCAGTTACATTTACTGCTAGCGGTGCTGGTCTTAAAGAAGTAGGAACAAGTGTTACGTCGACGCTTTCTCTTAATGTAAACAATGTCGGAACGTCTATTCCTACAAAGATTGAATTCTTTAATGGAAGTACGTCTATTGGTACGATGGACTATGTTGCTGGAACAAGCACCTATACACTTTCTGGTACACAGACAGTTACCACAAACACTACTTTTAAAGCGGTACTTACCTATAAGAAGTCAGATGGCACGTCAATTGGCACAGTAAGTGGTCAGGCAACATTTACATTCGTAAATGCATCTTACCAAGGCGCTGTATCTGCAGCTCCGACCGATCTCACTGGTCTTACGAAGCTTTCACTTTCAAATACCTTTAAGCGGACTCTTACATTTTCGCTTTCAAATCAGAAGTCTTGCTACGTCTATCCAAAAGCGTTCGGTACAGCAAACTCCATTAAGGATGCGAATAACTTTGAATATTTGGGATCATATGATCGGACGGAAATTACAGTAGACTCTGTAACATATTATGTCTATATACTTAAAGATCCAGTAACTGCTGCTTCATTTAAGCAGACATTTGCATAAAAGAAAGGAGAAAATTATGTCACTAGTACTTGGAGATAATTTCTCCTATCAGGGTGCAAAGCCACTTGATGCAAGACTTAAATATGATACGCTTGCCCAGATGAAAGCAATGGCAGATAGTGTCCTATATGATGGATGCCTTGCCTTTTGTAAGGAAGACAGTAAAACGTATCAGTGGATTTCTACGAATGAAGTTGATGCCACAACAGGCAGATGGAGAGAGTTTAAATCGGGTTCGGGCGGATCATCTGTAACGCTTGAATACGATACTGTGCCGACGAAGGACTCCACAAAGCTCATGAAGTCCGGGGACCTGAAGACGGCCTTCGACAAGAAGCAGGACACCATGGCGGAAATGACCGCCGCAGAGGTGGACGCCATCTGCACCATTTCAGACGAAGACCCTACGGATGGTGTGGCGCACATGCTTTTTCCGAATACGTGGATGCCGGGAGTTGAGTATAACTTCGGGCACGGAGTGTACGGGCAGAGATGGACTGGGAGTTTTGAAATTACAAAATCAGAAACCGAAGGTGAAGGAGCTAGACAATGGGTTTATCTCGACAGAACAATATTCTCAAATGGAGGAAAAATAATTAAAGCTGGCGGTGAAATCAAGAAGTCTGCAAATACTACAGGTAAAGATACCGTATATCTTCAAGCTGGGAATACTGATATAAATACATATACTGGTGATATTTTATATGCCAACGTCTTACGTGATAAGGATAAATTATGCATTTTAAGCAAACTTCTTTATAGCGGTGCAGATACATCTATACCTTACGATGTTTGGGCCATTTACACCAAATCTTGATAGGAGGTGCAATCAATGACTAATTCAAAAAAATATGTAGGCGATGAGACCGCGCTTCCCAAATTATGGAACAATATGAAAGCCTACATTAAGGCAAAGAATGCGACGATTTCTCCTGATATATATAAAAGTTCAGAATACCTAATTAATCACCCCGAACGATGGGTAGCCGGGCAAGAATATGATTTCGGCGGTATTTATGGGCAAAAATTTACAGGAACGATTAATGGGAACGCAGGGCAAAGAGTAATAATCCCATTAATCGCATTAGACTCTAACACAGTTCTGTTTGCTGGTGGTCATGTAGACGTATCTGACAATAATTCCTATTATTTCGCTGGGGTCAATCAGGATGCAAACAAAGCTCCTTATAATTCAAATGCTTTATGGTATAACGGTACTAATCTATGCCTTCTTGCTTATGCGAATGTTTCTCGTTCGAATGCCTCATATTTAGTATGGGTCCTCTACACCAAATCCACGGATACCATCGTCACTGTACCGAACACGGAGATGACCGTCCCTGCGGCCACAGCGGAGGCCATGCTGAAGCCGAACCTGTGGAAGCCCGATACGGAGTATAGCTTCGGGAATGGGATTTACGGAATACGTGGTAAAGGAAATATAAGCGCCGCGGCAAACACACAGAAAGATATATCTCTTGGAACTTTAGGCGCTTCACAAATCATTGCATTCGGCGGTTCATGGTTCGATTCTATCGAAACTATTGCCATTCAAGAGTCCTCAAATGGGTCGTGGGAGTCTCTCGTTTTTCTTTCATCCGACGGGAAAGGTTCAATCCTATTTCGAACGGTCATCGATATGGCACGTACAAACGCTCCGTATGATGTTTGGTGCCTTTACACAAAATCGGCCGAGGCAGAGGTCCAAGCCTACCTCGACCCCACATCCGTAGTGCAGAAAGACCCCGTTTCCATGATTAACAAACCAAATCTCTGGGAGCCTGGCAAAGAGTACGACTTCGGAGACGGGGTATATGGGCAGAGATATATCGGAACATATAAGTCAAATGCTACGAAATTTCAAATGACTCAAATTGTCCTAGAGACCGCTTGGTCCGGCTATCAGATTATTCAATGCGGTGGCGGGATACAGTATGAGCCTAATGCGGTTTTACAGCTAGGTTTTTGCGGAAACAATCAGGATGGGGAGCGTAATACTTCT
>Ga0256404_1003675_pt1 | contig 30485 bp, 26 predicted proteins | sample RumenRJG_01DNA_FD_185990 | JGI IMG/M metagenome (GOLD analysis project Ga0256404, IMG submission 185990) | Bovine rumen microbial communities from Lethbridge, Alberta, Canada - RJG_01 | ecosystem: Host-associated > Mammals > Digestive system > Stomach > Rumen | place: Canada: Alberta | collected...
TGCTCTGCCAATTGTAAACTCATTTGTTTAACTACTCCTTATTTAAAATATATACGCTCCTTGATTATACCATTAAATATAATATAAGACAAATCTAATTATACTTATTTTGAGCCTGTGCCATACCATTATCAAGATAATAATCAATTCCTTCAACTGCAGTTTTTAATACAGACTTTAAATCTTCTAGCTGGCTTTTATAGAAATTTTGCAGCACAAACTGCTCCGATGGAATAGGAGGCTGAGGGCCTATGCCGATTTTTAAACGTGCTATATCATGGCTTCCCAAGTGTTTTATAATACTTTTGATCCCATTATGACCGCCATCAGAACCGTTCGGGCGAAAACGTATTTTGCCAAGTTCTATTGATAAATCATCATAAACAATCAAAATATCTTCTAAAGAAATTTTATAATAATCCATTACAGCTCTAAGAGCTTCACCTGACAAATTCATATATGTTGTCGGCTTTATAAGAATAATATCATCTGCACCATGTCTGTATTTTGCCATAAGACATTTTAATTTCCCATTTTCTTTGAATTCAAGATTGTTCATTATTGCCAATTTATCAATAACCATAAATCCTGCATTATGTCTTGTGAAAGTGTAATTTGCCCCGACATTCCCCAAACCTGCTATAAGTTTCATAAATACTCTGCTCCTTAATCATCAAAGTTATATTACTATTTTAACTCAAATGAATATTACCATAATGATATAGAAAGATAATGCTTAACAAAAAGATAAAAACCAAATAAATTAAAATAAAATCAACGAGGTAATAAAATGAAAAACAAATTAGCAGAGAAAGAAAAAAGTTCCCAAAAAGTGGCTGATTTTTTAGAAAAGAATTCCTTACACAAAAAAGACTTTGCTCAAATGATAGGAGTCACTTTGTCTTATGTTTACAATCTTATAGATGAAACAATCCCTTTTTCAACAAGAAGCACGACTCTTGAGAGGATAGCAACGGTAATGGATATCAAACCGGAGGAATTTGAAGAATACAAAATTCCTCAAGAGCCAATTTTGCAAGACGAATCCATAGAGTATATTAAAAACATGCTTCACAAAAAAAGAATCAGCGTAGTAAATTTTTTAAAGTCATTTCCGAGAAAAAACAGAGTAAATATTGTTGACATGCTAAGAGGAGCATACCCGCTGCCAATAGATTTTAAAGAACTGGTAATGATAGGTAAAACTTTGGATATGGACACTGAAGATATATATAATATTTGGGAAAGCAGAATGAAGCAGGTCTTAGAAGTAAACGGAATGAATCTCAGTTCCAATGCGGCTTTGGTCAATGCAATGCTTGATTGTGCGAAGAAATATGTAGATGCATAAGAAATAAAAAACTCTCATCTTAGAGAGTTTTTTATTTTATGTTATTGACAACAAAAAATGTTCTTGTTAGTATGAATTTACACGGTGAAATTCACCTGCTGGAAATATGAATAGTGTATAAGCGCTTGTAGCTCAGCAGGTAGAGCACTCCCCTTTTAAGGGATAGGTCGCGCGTTCGAATCGCGCCAAGCGCAAAATAAACGAGATAGGTTTTCTATCTCGTTTATTTTTGTTTTGGTAGCGAAGAGAACGCCATTTTGCGTTCGGCGGATTTTGTGTAGGGCGGATGTGAGCGGATGCGAACGCAGACCCGTAAGGTGCGAGAGCAATTACGAATGGCAGCAAAGCGAAATGAGTACTTGCTCGAAGCACAGCAAAATCCAAGACTTATATGAGTCACGTCGATAGCGAGCGAAGTGATTTATCGCGCCAAGCGCATAAAATAAGAGATAGGTTAATCCTATCTCTTATTTTATCTGTTTTGCCAAGATTTGAGTGCCATATGCGGTCGAGCGAGGTGCGAGCAGAGGGCGTAGCAGATTTTGCTTGCGGCCTTATGCCGCTAAAAGCAAAATGCGAAGTCCCGTTTATTGCGAGCACCTCAAGACAATCGCGCCAAGCGCAAAATAAACGAGATAGGTTTTCTGTCTCGTTTATTTTTTTTGGGTAGCGAAGAGAACGCCGTTTTGCGTTCGGCGGATTTTGTGTAGGGCGGATGTGAGCGGATGCGAACGCAGACCCGTAAGGTGCAAGAGCAATTACGAATGGCAGCAAAGCGAAATGAGTACTTGCTCGAAGCACAGCAAAATCCAAGACTTATATGAGTCACGTCGATAGCGAGCGAAGTGATTTATCGCGCCAAGCGCATAAAAAGAAAAAGAGTTTTTGTTCTTTTCTTTTTTTCTTTTCTTTTTTATTGCTTCCTTTTTGTTATACAAATATGAAAAAATTACTAGCAAATTAATTTTTTACAGTTTTTAAATACCAAATAACAAGAAAGGGGTAAATATGAAAATTAATCCTATAAACCATACAAGTTTTCAAGCACGAATTAAAATATCAAAAGACAATAAGAATCAATACGCACTGGGTGCAACTACAGCAACTACGGGTTCCGCTTCATTATATTTAGGTACAGATGCAGTAGGTTTGGCTCCAACAGATGTTGCAAAAGAGATTTATCAAAGCATCAACAATCCTCACTATATTGAAACAGAAAATGGACTTGCATATGTTAATAACGAAAATAGCGCACTAAGTTCAGGTGCTCTTATGCTGACATCATTACCGGCAGGTACAACTATAACACCGATTGGTTTGATTATTATGAATAATAAAGATGCCGACAATAAAAAGAATATTCCGGACTAATAGCACAAAGATATAAAAAAAAGCTCCTCATTTAAAGAGGAGCTTTTTTATTATTCTGCAGTTGAAGGTTCTTCAACAATTTCTACTTCTTTATCCTTTTTAGAAGCTCTTTTTCGAGCTTTATCAAAAGATATCTTGCCATCATCCATTGTGACTTTGATTGTGTCACCAGGAGCATATTTACCGGACAGGATTTCTTCTGCAAGACTGTCTTCCATCTTTCTTTGAATTAAACGTCTCAATGGTCTTGCACCATAAGCCTCAGAATATCCGTTCTCAGCTAAATAATCTTTTACTTCATCTGTAACATCAACATTGATTTCCTTTTCTGCCAAACGTTTGAATAAATCTTTAAGCATTAAATCAACGATTTGTCTGATTTCAGGTTTTGACAAGTGAGCAAATACGATTGTTTCATCGATACGGTTCAAGAATTCAGGTCTGAATGCTTTCTTCATTTCTTCTGATACAGTATCTTTAAGTTTTTCGTATTTATCTTTAGCTTCATCATCCGCTGTAGAGAATCCAAGTTTTGCTTTATTAGCAATCATACTTGCACCTACGTTAGATGTCATAATGATAACAGTATTCTTAAAGCTGATATGACGTCCTTTTGAATCTGTTAAACGACCGTCATCCAAGATTTGAAGCATTATATTAAATACATCAGGGTGTGCTTTTTCGATTTCATCAAATAATACAACAGAGTAAGGTTTCTTTCTTACAAGTTCTGTCATATGACCGCCATCATCATACCCGACATATCCCGGAGGGGAACCGATAAGTTTTGCAGTTGAATGTTTTTCCATAAATTCAGACATATCAACTCTTATCATGTTATCTTCCGAACCAAACATAGCTTCAGCTAATGCTTTTGCAAGTTCGGTTTTACCAACACCGGTAGGACCACAGAAGATAAAACTTCCGATTGGTCTGTTTGGCGCTTTTAAACCAACTCTTGCACGTCTGATTGCTTTTGAGACAGCAACAATAGCATCATGTTGACCTATAACACGCTCATGAAGAATGCTTTCTAACTTCATTAATCTTTCACTTTCGCCTTCTGTTAACTTGGTAACAGGAACTCCAGTCATCATTGCAATTACTTGTGCTATATCTTCGGCAACAACCGTCGGTTTATTCAATTCATGTTCATCACGCCATTGAGCGGATACATCACGAATTTTATCTCTCAAATCAGCCTCATCATCTCTTAATTGAGAAGCTGTCTCAAATTCCTGATTTCTTATTGCATCTTCTTTTTGCTTAATTAAATCTTTTAATTGCTTTTCAAGTTCTTTAGCCTCCGGGCATAGAGTAGAAGCTTTTAATCTTACCTTAGAACTTGCTTCATCAATTACGTCAATCGCTTTATCAGGTAAAAATCTGTCGTTAATATATTTGCTGGACAATTTTACCGCAGCAACAATAGCTTCATCAGAAATATTTAATCTATGGTGCTCTTCGTATTTTGGTTTAAGACCTCTTATAATTTCGATAGATTCTTCTTCTGTCGGTTCATCAATTTGCACAGGTTGGAAACGACGTTCCAGAGCAGAATCTTTTTCAATATAACGTCTGTATTCATCAGAAGTTGTTGCACCGATAACTTGAATTTCTCCGCGAGAAAGCGCAGGTTTCAAAATGTTTGCAGCATCTATTGCTCCTTCTGCAGCACCGGCACCAATCAATGTATGCATTTCATCAATTACAAGAATAACATTCCCTGCTTGACGAATTTCATCCATAATTTTCTTTAAACGTTCTTCGAATTCTCCACGATATTTTGTACCTGCAACTAAAAGTCCCATATCAAGCTGAATAATCTTTTTGCCATCCAATACATCAGGTACTTCAGCATTAACAATTCTTATAGCTAAGCCTTCAGCAACTGCAGTTTTACCAACACCCGGTTCTCCAAGTAAAACAGGGTTATTTTTAGTTCTTCTGGCAAGAATTTGAATAACACGTTCAATTTCTTTTTCTCTTCCTACAACAGGATCAAGCCTCAACTCTTGAGCTGCAAGAGTTAAATCACGACCAAATTCATCCAAACTAGGAGTTTTATTTTTTCCGGATGAACTTGAAGAACCTGAAGAAGAAGATGAAGATGATGAAGAAGAACTTCCTGCTGTTGTTGCACCTGGCTTTGATTCTCCAAGCATCTTTATAACATTACTTCTAACTTTATTTAAATCCACACCTAAGTTCTCAAGTACACGAGCTGCTACACCTTCTCCTTCACGGATAAGTCCTAAAAGCAGATGTTCCGTTCCGATGTAATTATGACCTAACTGTCTTGCCTCATCCCAAGAAAGTTCTAAAACTCTCTTTGCTCTTGGGGTAAAAGGAATTTCAACCGCAACAAATCCCGAACCTCTGCCTATAATCTTTTCAACTTCGGCTCTTGCATCTTTTAAATTTACTCCCATAGATTTTAGGGTTTTAGCAGCAACTCCGGTGCCCTCACCGATCAAGCCCAACAAAACTTGTTCTGTTCCAACAAAGTTGTGACCCAATCTTCGAGCTTCTTCCTGAGCAAGCATTATGACTTTTATTGCTTTTTCTGTAAAACGTTCGAACATTTCTCACTCCTATCTCTTCTATATAAAAATTATATCCAAAAACAAGAAAAGTTTCAATATGTAATGAAACTTTACAGAACAAAACCTACATCAGTACAGATTCTAAAGACCTAAATCATCATATAATTTTTTATTTGATGAGAGATCGAAAATTTTATCCGTATCCGTAGTATCCAGAATTTTGCCGTCTTTTACTAAATCTGCGACCATTTTTTCATGACTTTTATCTTCCGGATCAGACATTGCAAGTTTTGTAAAAGTTTTTATATCTTTATTGCGTTCATACAAATTTAGTGCATATTTGGACATTCCGCGAAGAAATATTTTTCTTTGTTCTTCGTGCCAGTCTTCAACAGGAGAGGACATCCCAAAGCATATATTTTGAGAATTCATAGATTTTAAACGATTGACAATGTTTTTTAAAGACATATATCCCTCTCTTATACATATATTATATAATATTTTTAAATAAAAGCAAATAGCTCAAAATCATTATAAAAAATTTTCCGCATTTGCATATAAATAAAAAATTTGCTAACATTCCATATATGGATAATTTGGTTGAGAAATTAAAAGATTTAGGTTTTAATTCATACGAAGCAAAGGTGTATCTTGCCTTGTTGAAAAAATATCCTGCGACAGGGTATGAACTTGCTCAAGCTGCAAATATCCCTCAATCAAGAGCGTATGATGCACTAAAGTCGCTTGTCAACGACAATATTGTCGTACCTGATGATAATAAACCTCAAAAATATACCCCAATTCCTCCAAAAGAATTGACAAAAAGATACAAAAGAAAAATGACATCAACAATAGATTATCTTGAAAAAAAATTACCACAAGTAAAAGATAATTATAATGAACCGATACATAACATTTCCGGATATGATTCTATTTTAGACAAAGTCAAAGAATTAATAAACAATACAAAAAATTCAATCTATTTAGAAATTTGGGAGGAAGACTTTAAGCATATAGAAAAGGAAATTGAAGCAGCTTACGACAGAGGAGTAGCGATTAAAATAGTTGCATACGGAAATATAAAAACTCAATTTGGTACAGTATACTATCATAATTGGGCAGTAGAAATAGAAGAAACACTAGGCAGACTGATTTTTATTCTCTCGGACAATCAGGAAGGGTTATTTGGCAGAGTAGAAGAAGACGTTATTTGGACGCAAAATTCTAAAATAACATTTATTTTAAAAGAATTTATAGTCCACGATATGTATCTCCTTGATGTCGGTATGAATTTCCCGGAACAGCTGAAATATTTTTACGGACCGGGGTTTAAACGTCTTAAAGAAAAGATTTTATCTAAAGATTCCAAATACAACATACACTAATTTATAAAATTGTAATAATAATTTACTTTTAATTTAAAAATTTGGGTTTTATAATTAAATTAATAAAAGAAAGAGCATGTTTTTGGGAGATGTTGTTAAAAAATGGAAGGGTACAGTTTTGAATTAATAACCGGACCGATGAGTTGCGGAAAGACAGAAGAACTTTTAAGAAGAATCAGACGTTGCATTATTGCAAAAAAGAAAGTTAAAGTATTTTCTCCGGATGTTGATACACGTTCCGGCGGTGATTATATTGAATCAAGAAACGGCCTGTGGCTTGATGCAATAAAGGTTAAACACTCAATCGAAATTTTAAGCCTTGTAAAGGATGTACAAGTTGTTGCAATTGATGAATTACAATTTTTTGATACAAACATTGTTCCTGTGATAAACCAACTTATGAAAGAGGGGAAAAGGGTTATAGGAACAGGCTTAGAACTAGATTTCAAAGCAGAACCGTTTGGTTCAATGCCGGAGCTTATGTGCATTGCAACAAAAGTCGACAAACTGCATGCTGTATGTATGAAGTGCGGCTGCGACCACGCAACAAGAACACAACGACTAATAGACGGCAAACCTGCAGACAAAAGTTCTCCTCTAATCATGATCGGAGGGGACGAAACGTACGAAGCCAGATGTATTAAATGCTACGAACTTCCGGATGTTAAAAAGAAAGCTAAAAATTTAGGACTAAAACTTTTACAATTCAACAAATAATATTTTACAATTCAATAAATAATAACTAATTTTGCAGCGGAAGACAAAGCTTCCGCTTTTTATTTGCGGATAAATGCCTTATAATACAAAAAGAATATACTTTGTAACTATCTTTTTTTTTATAAGTATGGTAATATGTATGCAGTTATGGAACTTTTATATAATAATTCCGTCTGACTAAATGGGTAGGAATTATTGGAGGTTATAAACACGAATGAATAAATTATTAAAAAAGAGCATAATATTTTTTACTCTATTTGTGGCGATGTTTGCTTGGGCTCTAAAATCTAATGTTCAAGCGGCAACCCCTATTGAAATGTATGATAATGTATGGCGACTTATAAATTCCAAATACGTTGATCAAACAAACAATGAACAAAATTGGCACAAATGGCGCCATAAATATGACAATGTAATAAAAACGGACGAAGATGCATATGTTGCCATAGATACAATGGTTGCAAGTTTAAATGATCCGTATACAAAGTTTTTAAACCCGAAAGAATTTCAAGAGGAGACCAGCTCTATTAAAGGTTCACTAAAGGGTATTGGTATCCAAATCGGAGTCAAAGACGGGAAATTGATGGTAATTGCTCCAATAGAAGATACTCCGGCAGAAAAAGCAGGATTACTTGCTGATGATGAAATTTTATCAATTGACGGTAAAAGCACAAAAGGTATTACAGTAGATAAAGCTGCTGACCAAATCAGAGGAGAAGAGGGCACTCAAGTAACTTTGCTTATCAAACGCAAGAATATGGAACCCAAAGAATATACCATTACAAGAGCAGAGATTGAAATTAAATCAGTAACACAAAAAGTTCCTACCAAAATGGAAGTACCTGAAGATATTTGCTATATCAGATTAAGTTCTTTTATTAGCAGAAATGCGGCAAAAGAAGTTGCCGATATTATTAATAATAACGAAGGCAAAAAAGCGTTTATTATTGACCTAAGATCAAATCCAGGAGGGCTTTTGAGTAATGCTATATACATTTCAGATATGTTTCTAAATGGGGGTGCAATAGTTAGTACTGTTGACCGTGACGGTTACAAAGAGACTCAAAAAGCTACAAGCGGTGTTCTCACAACAAAACCTTTGGTTGTACTTTTGAATAAAGGTTCAGCATCTGCAAGTGAAATCTTTTCAGGAGCAATGAAAGATAATAAAAGAGCCGTTCTGGTTGGGACTCAATCTTTCGGTAAAGGTCTGGTACAAGAAATTAACAAACTCCCAAATAACGCAGGGATAAATATTACAATCCAAAAATATTTAACACCTAACGGAACAGATATTCATAAAAAAGGTATTACACCTGATGTGGTGGTTGAATTAACTGATGACGAAGTTAAAAATAAAGATGATGTTCAACTTAAAAAAGCCATTGAAGTTGCACAAAGCCTTGAAAGAAAAAATTACGTTGTTTCAAAATAATAAGAATAAAAAAAATATCCTGTCCTCATTAAGGACAGGATATTTTTTTGTTAATTACAATATTGATTTTATATCTTCTGCAATTAATTCTTTTTTCAATCTGTATGATGCCAGTAACTCATCCATCGGAACACGGTCAATGAATTCTTTTTTAGCTCCGTAATTCAATACTTTCATTGAAGAATTTCCGTAAAAACTTGAAATTTTTTCTCCAAATCCTCCGCTTAAAATTCCGTTTTCAAGAGTTATTACAACGCTATGATCAGATTTTAAAGAATTAAGAAGTTCTTCATCCACTCCTGATATAAATCTTGGATTTATTAAAGTAGCATCTATACCCAAAGATGATTTCAACTCATCTTTTACACTTTGTCCCAAGCCGAAGAAATCCCCCAAAGCTATAATTGCAACTTTTGAACCTCGTTCTGCGACTTTATATTTATTCAAAACAGAATAATCAGTAGTATCTTCCACACCTGTTGAAATATATTCACAAGTCGGAACACGAATTGCAACAGAATAATTTTGTTGTTCAACCGACCAATCAAGCATTCTCAAGTATTCTTCTTTACAAGTTGGTGCCAGATATACAATATTTGGGATATTACAAATCAACGGAATATCAAACAACCCTAAATGAGTAGCATCTGCGCTTGAAATCCCGCCCCAATATACCAAAATAGTTGCAGGAGAATTATTCAACGCTAAATCCTGCGATAATTGGTCATAACTTCTTTGGATAAATGATGTCATAACGCCAAATATTGGTTTAGCGCCATTTTTTGCAAGTCCTGAAGAATAAGCGACTGCATGCTGCTCTGCAATACCGACATCAGTATAATTTTTTCCTAATTTGTTTCTGAATTCGCTGTCCCACCAGAAAACTCCGGGAGTTGCGGCATTAACCGCAATCACGGATTTATCCTCTTTAACTTTATTAAGAATATAATCCTTTGTTATGGTTTCATAGCATTCAGGGATTTCATAATTCCCGCTATCCTCCGCTTTATTTAATAAACCGGGCATAGACCAGTGACCGCTTTCTTTATGTTCAACAGCAGGTGCATAACCTTTCCCTTTTAAAGTATGAATATGAACAACAATCGGATGATCAATATCTTTTACTCTCTTGAAAGTATCAATCAAAACTTGAATATTATTGCCTTCTTCAACATAAATATAATCAAAACCAAAAGCCTTGAACCAGTTATTTGAACAAGTTCCGTTAGATTCGCGCAATTCTTTCAAGTTTTTGTACAAACCACCTTGATTTTCAGCGATAGACATCTCATTATCATTGACAATAACAATGAAATTTGAGCCTAAAACAGAAGAATTATTAAAACCTTCAAATGCTTCACCGCCTGACAATGAGCCGTCACCGATTAAAGCTATCACATTATATTTTTCACCTTTCAAGTCTCTCGCTTTTGCCATACCGGTTGCAAGGCTGACAGATGTAGAAGTATGCCCTATCATAAATGGATCATGAGGACTTTCATTATAGTTAAAATATCCTGAAATTTCAGAATGTTCAATAGGAGATGTAAATCCTTCTTTTCTTCCTGTTAACATCTTATGCGGATAACATTGGTGTGAAACGTCAAAAACGAATTTATCAACAGGAGAATTAAATACATAATGAAGAGCAATTGTTGCTTCTACAACTCCTAAGTCGGGACCTAAGTGGCCTCCGATTAAATTTACTCTGTTTAAAATTCCTTTTCTAATTTCATCTGCTAAAATATTCATTTCTTCTAAAGACAGTTTTTTCACATCTTCAGGAGAATTGATAGTTTCTAATACGGTAGTTTCTAATACGCTCATATACCCTCCTCATACTAAGATATTAATACGAAAAAGCAATCATTGTCAAGATTTATAGTATTTTGCAAAGTTTAAAATTTTATACTATAATCAAGTTAAGGAGAATATATTATGAAAAAGAGTTTACTTATATTATCTGCAATAATAGCTATTTCAGCAGGAACAGCGCTGGCTGCAAAATATCAAATTAACACATCAGGAGTTGTGAAAAATTCCGGCAACGTAATATCTGCACCGTCAAATGCTGTTAATCAAAATTATTACAACACATATTCATCTCAAAACTATGTTTCAAATAACTTGGTTAACCGTGAACAAGTCGGAATAATTGAAATTGTTATGGATTATTCAGGTAGTATGGCAAACTGGATTGGGGTAGCAAAAAGAAGTATGGCCTCAATCGTTGCACAAATTCCTACTTCTACAAATTTAGGTTTTAGGGTCTTCGGTCACGATAATTACGGAAGTAACTCTTTTGCTGTGAATACAGTGCAAGAAGTCAAAAAGATTATAAAAAAAGGTAAAAAAATCAGTGTAGTAACTCAGCAAGGTCCAACAGGCTCAACATCCGGAGTTTGCGCAGCAACCCAACAGGTTACAAGAATTTCAAATGCGAATGCAGGAGAAATACTTGCAGGTATGGAGTCCGTAGATTTAGGAGGAGCTACTCCTATGGTATACGCACTTGACAGAGCTGCGTACCAAGATTTTGCAGCTTTTGATACTACTACACCTAAAAAAATTGTACTTATAACAGACGGCGGCGAAAACTGCGGCGGAGATCCGTGTGAATTTGCAAGACGCTTAATGCAAAAGCGTTCTGATATACATATAGATGTCGTATTGGTATCATCATATTCAAGTAAATTAACTTGTCTTGCATCAACTACCGGCGGACATTTTTATAACATAAACAATTTAGGCGATTTTTCAACTGTAATGACAAAATCGCTAAATTCTCAACCATCAGAAGTTAATAGCCAAGCACTTCCGCAACAGAATTACGAATTTATTAATGAATACTAATTCAACGAAATGCTAAAATTGCCGTTATAAAAACGAATATTCAAATTTAAAGTTTCATTTTTATAACCGGCAGGCGGCGGATTGTATCTTGTAGTTGAGTTTAAAGCAGCATATACAGCATCATTTAAAGTTACATTAGATGATTGTTTTGTGAATGCCCTATTTATGAGCCTGCCTGATGAATCTAATTTAAAAGACAAGGAGCAATCTCCGTCACCAACAACACGGGCAAAATCAATTTTTTTGCCTATTGTATTTCTTAGACCAACCTTGTAATTCGCAAGCTCTTGTTTTAATGCGGCAGTGTCAACAGTTTTTACAGGAGTTGCCGCGGCATTAGACTGCGTAGTTTGATGAGCGGCAGATGAGTTGCCGCCAGACGGTCTTATAGCCGGAACAGTAGTATTACTCGAAGCAGAAGATGTTTTATTTGTCGTTGAAGAACTTATTGCAGGCTTCTTATTTGAAGTTTGTGATGAGGTCGTCTGCTGCATATTATTTGTGTATTTTTTGTTGTTATTTATAATACTATTCAAATCTATACCGGAATTGCTTTTAGCGGAAGTTGTCTGATTTGATGTTTTTGGAGCCGTTGTTTTTGGTGCAGAAGAAGTCGATGTTTTTTGATTTTGTGTTGCAGTTTTTTTAGTTTGAGTAGTCTGTTTTGTAGTTTGTGCAGGTTTCTGTATTTGATTTGCAGTATTTTTATTAACCGCTTTTGAAGCTGCTGCAGGTTTTTGAGTAACTTGCGGTTTTGTTTGAACTGCAGGCTTTACCGTTGTTTGCTGCTTTGGTTGAGGTTTAAAAACCTGTTCTACAAGCTGAACTATTTTTTGCTCATTTTTTACTGGTTCAACTTTTGGAACAACAGCAGGAGCCGCAACAGGAGTATTATTCCAATATGAATCAATTTCCGGAATATTTTCTATTTTTTCTACTTTTTGTATTTTTGCAGATTCTGCTTTTTTTGCATAAAATTCAGGGTCATAACCTATCCAGGTAACATACATAGAAAGACCTATCAAACATAAAAAAATAACAGTGGAAACAGGGTCAAAAAACTTTTTTATACCGCTATAATCATAAGCAGGCTTTTCAACGGACTTTGATTTTGGTTGTTCTAATCTTTGAGTAGAAGTATGTAACTCAGTTTTTTTAGGGGTAGGTTTAATAACAATCTTTTGCTCAGGTTTTACCTCTTGTTCCTGAATTTTTGGAGTTGAAACTTCTTCAAACGTATCATTACCGCAATCACAATATTCCGGTTTTATTTCATATTCTGTTCCACATTCACTGCATTTATACATTTTATTTTATAACCTTTTCTACATCATTATAATCCTGAGGGGTAGAATACTTAGAACTTGTTGAAATTTTCCAAGCTCCATAGGCTTCTACTATAGTCCTTTGGGTGCCCGCAGGATAATTCAAAATTGAACGTCCTTGATAGCTCCTTATAACAGGCGCAATATATTGAATAGCATAAGGAGTGTAACTTGAAGGCGTTGCATACGTTTTTACTTCGGTAATTTTACCATATTTGTCGACTTTGAAAGTATAATTAAACTTTGTTCCTTGAGGAATAGTCGGCAATTTCACATCACGCATAATCTGGTTTTGCAAATTTGATCGCCATACATTCCAGGCAATTTCTTCTTCTTGTGCGGTCAAAACTTTTGGAGCCGGTGCCGGTTTAGAAACAGTTTTAACAGGAGCTGCAACCGGTTTTGGAGCAGAAACGGTCTTAACAGGAACGACAGCTTTTACAGGCTCTGAAACAGTTTTAACCGGTTCTGAAACTACCGTAGGCTCTGTCTTTTTTGTTGTTTGCATATTTTTATTATTATCAACAATTTTTTGAACATCAATCGGAGCTGCAACCTTTGTACTATTTTTAGATGTTTCGACTTTAGGAATTTTTGTTTCTGTTTTTTGAACTTCGTACTTTGGCTCTGTCTTTTTGGTTGGTATTATACTTGTCACTACTTTTGCAACAGACGGAGTTTGGACTTTTTCCTGCTCTACTTGCGGCATTACATAATTAGAAGTTTCATACTCAACAACATTTACAACTTTGTTTGCTTCATTAACCGGTCCTGCAACCATTTCCATCACAGGGATTTTTTCTTCCTCAATTTCGGACTCTTGAGTTGGAGCTATCGTGTAGTCAGAATTATAAACCAAAACAGACTTGTGCATCTTCGGTTTCATAACACAGATGCACAAAGTCGAAATGATTGCCAGTATAAGCAATATTTGTATTATTGTTCTATAACTCATTAATCTTTATCTATTTTGGCTAATAATTCATCGCAAGCAAAAACTTCAAATCTCGTATGACTCAACATAAAAGTTTCTGCAACAAGTAATGCAGTAGGAACTGTCGCAGCAAGTAAACTCAAAAGCATACCGCCCAAATCACCACCGATTTCTTGCATAAAGTATGATGCGTTCATTGAAAATTCAATAATTACTATCGCTATTGAAATTGCAAATGAACGACGCATTTCTTTGTCAAGCTTTCTAATACCTTCTAAACCGTATATTTCTACACCGTGTTGCAGATAATTACTAAAACCATCCTGTTTTAACACATTTGAAGCTTGTATTTTTTTATTTGCCGTAAATGCACTTACAAAAGAGAAAAATGCAAATATAATCAAAAACATAGCCAAAACTAAGAATATTGGACTGAATCTTAATCCTGATACTCTTATCCATCCTGCTGCTTCAGGGAAACACATTGCTAATGTATTTGAAACACCATAAGCCAAGAATGGAGCAGTTATTATACCTACTAAAATTTCACCGACAGATTTAATTTGTAAATTAAATAATCTGTCTTTAATCTTACCAATTTTACCGTGGCTCAAATTGTTTACATAGCGCTCTATCCATTGTTGATATTCTTTTATAACATGTTCAAAATCTTCTCTATATTCATATTGGTCTAATTCTTTTCTTGTTTCTGTACTTGTATTCTTCATATAACCACAAGCTAACGCCAATGTTGCCGCTGTTCCGACAAAGAACAATGAAACAAAAATTGCGAAAAACGGCATACTCTGTGGTGCCAAATAATACAATACATTTATCAAATAAACTGCAATATAGAAAATCATAGACAAAACAATCATAAATTTCTCTGCAATTACAGAGGTTGTAGAACCTTCACCCAATTTATTTTGCATAAATAAAAATACACCTTGCTTCATTACAAGCCCGATGCCATATATTATCAAGGCATACACAAATATCAATTTCATATTAGTAGGCATTTGAATTACGCTGCCTGCATCGCTAAGCGGCAATCCTGTCAAATAATTTGAAACGCCAAATGCACAAACTAAAGACGCAAAAAGCATTGCTATATGTAATACAATTCCGGCTTTTGAATTCATAGATATTTTATGCTTTAAAGTATTAACAATAGCGCCGGTATCTTTTACAATAGAAACTCTTGCCTGTTCTAACTCAGCCTTTCTTTTTTCAATTTTCAACTTTGCCGCAGCATTAACATCATCACCATATATTGCTCTAATATCTTCTTCTGAAAGATTTTCTTCAGATATAGAATTATTGACAGATGAACCGATAACTTTTATTGTTATAAATTCATCAGAACCATCAATCATAATTTTACATATTTTTTCGACATCCAAACGCGCCGGCAACGGTTTTCCCTTAAATAAAAACTTTTTATTATTAAATTGGTTTAACAATACACACTTATTCGCCTTCGGATCAAATTGAACCGTAAGCATAAAATCAAATCCAACATTGATTTGATAATCAAAACCTGCCTTTGAACTAATATTTACAAGTTCCTTATCGGCGAAAGTTTTTTCATTATTCTTTGAACTAATTGAAAATGCCATCTTTATTACTCCTTTATCGTCCTATTGCTGTTAAAAATCTTCTGCTTGCCTTATCTGCATTCGCACTGTTAGCTATAATCAGTTTAGTCTCTCCCAATACAGGATTTAGCTTCGATTTAACCAAATCTAACTGTTCAGGAGGCGCATAAACAAACATCATAGCAAGCTCAGGAATATACTGCTTTGTCTTTTTAATATTGTCAGGGAATGTTGCCCAATTAATTCCCATTGAAGCATAACTTGGGTCCAAATCCCCCAAAACAACAATCGCAGCATTATATCCTTCTTTTTTCATGGTCAAACTGTGTTCAACTGCTTTTTTCATCGCAAGAGCGTATGCAGTTCCTTTTTCCTGACCATCATTTTTTATATACGAATTAATAGCCTTTGAAATCCCCGAAGTATCTCCCGGAGAACCTTCATATATTAAATATGAACTATCATCAACTTTCAAAATTTTTATTGCATCTTCAGGATCCAAAATAGAACACAAAGATTTTACATATCGAATTTCATCGGCTAACATACTTTGATTAGAAGCAGAAGAATCCAAGACAAAAACAATAGAAGCCTTGTGAAAATCATCTACTTTTATGTTTTTACCAATAGTAACAACCAGCTTTACGGCAATTGCGAAAGCCAATATTAAAAATCCAATTGTTATAAGCCTTTTGTTCATTCTATATCCTTAAAAACTTACCGTTACACTAAACGGTCTGGTTAATGTAATTTCAATCTCAGTAAATGACGGGATTTCAGCATCAACACCACGTTCAGCCGCATTCCCCAACAATGCACCTCCTGCACCAACTCCTGCCCCAATAGCCGCAGAAGCTCCTACATTGCCTGTAATTGCACCGACAACAAGCCCCGCTAAGCCGCCAACAATTGCACCAACAACTGCATCAGAGGCTACTGCCTTAAATTTTCCATCATTTGTTACCGAAAAATCAACTTCTTCTGTTGATATATTGTATGTTTTATTTTCCGGAGTTACAAGTTGATTAAAATTAATAACTACTCTGCCGTTACGGGAGCCGTATGTTGCATGTCTTGCATATGTTAAAGTACCATACACCATACTGCCTTGAGGTGCAACAACTGTACCATTATATGCCAAATCGGCTGTCAAAACAGCTATGACTTGATCTCCTACATTTGCGCTGGAAGTATTAATCGCATTTTGCAAATATGCTTGCAATTTAGTACCCTTATCAACTTGTGCAACATACCCTTGCAAAGCATTTGACGATGCTTCTGCAGCATAAGTATTTGATGCAGGGTATTGAGTATATGTTTGTTGGTCGCTAAATACATAATTATTTTGGCCCGAACCGGGATTTGACATTGTCTTTTTTGCCAAATCATCATATACGCTTAAAATACTTGCATTCTGAGATTCTTCATACACAAAACCACTACGCCTTGCATTTTTTAATATGCGCTTATTTATTTTATTACTTCCACTTGACTGATAATAATAAAATAAATTTGAACCGCTTTGCTGTAAAATAGCTACAGCATAATCATTTCCATTGTACGAAACGCCATAATACGGATTATACTTTGAAATCCTGTAGTTGTAATTAGCATAACTCTCTTCTACAATCGGTCTCATTTGAGCTTCAGTTGCATTTTTGATATAATACAACTGACCGGCATAAGAAGAGTTTGCCGCAACAAATAAAAATGTTAATATTAAAGCAATAATCTTTTTCATCGTTCTTCTTCCATTTTTTGTTTGAATATCGTCTTTGTAGTTTGTTTTGTAGTTGTCATAGAACCATCATCATTGATTTTTATAAAATATTCCACAATATCTATTGTAAACGGTTTATGCATTTTAGGGTGAACTATACAAATTCCGGCACTTAATAATAGAGCCGCAACAGATAATATAACCCCGGAAACCTTTATAGGCATAAACTTAAATAATAGAACAAGTCCTAAAATTATAAATAAAACTACTACCGCTAATAACATATATACTTCCTTTTCCCTTGTTAGAATTATACATTTAAAATAACAGAAAACCAAACATTTATATAAAAATTAACAATAATTAATAGAAATAAATAATCGGCACAAGTCAAAAGACTCGGCCGATTATCAATATAAAATTAAAATATTAAACTTTTAATTCCGCTTCAATTTTACCTAAAATCTCATCAAGTTTTGTAAAATCTTTTACGCCGCCTTGAGCAAAATTAGGTTTTCCTCCACCGTTTGCTCCTGTTGCTCTCGCAATTTCACCAACGATTTTACCGGCATTTATACCTTTTTGCACAAAACTGTCTGAAACTTTTGCTGCAACCATTTTTTCGCCGGCAAGGACAACAATATTCTCTTTTCCTAACTTGTGAGATAGAAGCTCTATACCTATTTTCATTGCAACCGGAGTCAAGTTAGAAACTTTTGAAATAAACAATTTGCCTCCTGTAATATCCTGAGCCTTGTCAACAAAAGCAGAGAATCTTGATCTTGCATTTTCTTCTTGGAGTTTTTCAATCTCTTTTTGAAGAGATTTGTTTTCTTCCTGAATTTTATCAACTCTGTCAATAACCTCATCATAATGAGCTTTAAATCGTGAAGAGAGACTATCTGTTACTTTAACTTTTGAATTTACATATTTAAGAGCAGATTTTGAAACTACAGCTTCAATACGTCTTGTACCTGCAGCAATTGCACCTTCTGAAACAATTTTGATAAATCTTAAATCTTTCAAATCTCTTGCATGAGTCCCTGCGCAAAATTCTTTTGAAATAGATTCTCCGTTCTTTTCAATGGATACAACTCTGACAGTATCACCGTATTTTTCGCCAAACAAAGCCGTAGCTCCCGTAAGTTCTGCCTCTTTAATCCCCATAACTTTGGTATTAATATGATACCCTTCACCAATCCATTTGTTCATTAAATCTTCTGTCTTTTGAACTTCTTCCGGAGTCATTGCTCTTGAGAATGTAAAGTCAAATCTCATACGTTCTTCATCGACATAAGAACCCGCTTGTTTTACTTCACTCCCAACAACTTTAATTAAAGCAGCCTGTAAAAGGTGGGCAGAAGTATGATGAACCCTGATTTCTTCACGTCTTGGCACATCTATTTTCGCGCTGACAACATCGCCAATTGTAACTTCACCATTTAAAACACTGCATCTATGTACATAAAGATCATTAACTTTAAATGTTGTAAGCACCTCAGCTTTGAAGTGAGTATTTTCCAAATAACCGCTATCACCAACTTGACCACCGCATTCGGCGTAGAACGGAGTCTTATCCAAAGCAATATCAACATAACCATCGCCTTCGATAAAACCTAATATTTTAGCGTCATTGCATTCATTATATTCATAGCCGATAAAGTTTGTTGAACCTATTTCTCTTTCAAGCTTAGCATATTTCATATCTCCGGTGACAGAAATCTTTGCAGTCGCAGCTTTTGCACGATCTTTTTGCTCCTGCATCGCAACTTTATATCCTGCTTCATCAACATTTAAGCCGTTTTCTTGAGCAATTTCTTTTGTCAATTCAAGAGGGAAGCCAAATGTATCATAAAGTTTAAATGCACTTTCACCGTCTATATCCTTTTTAGAATCAATGAATTCTTCCAAAAGTTTATATCCTCTGTCAAGAGTTTTGTTAAAGCGTTCTTCTTCAGCCTTGATAGTATCAATAACTTTTTGTTTGTTTTGAACAAGTTCCGGATAAGCTTTACCGTAATTTTCAACAACTACATCTACCAATTTGTACAAGAACGGCAATTCCATACCCAAAATCTTGCCATGTCTCAATGCACGTCTTAAAATCATGCGAAGGACATAACTTCTTCCCTCATTACCTGGAATAACACCATCACTGATTAAAAATGTTACACATCTTGCATGATCTGTAATTATACGCAAAGACACATCCGTTTTTTCAGATTTTTTATATGGAACACCACTCATTTGAGAAACTTTATCCATAATAGGTCTTAATAAATCCGTTTCAAAAGTTGATGCAACCCCTTGGCACACCATTGTAATACGTTCTAATCCCATACCTGTATCAACGTTTTTACTCTCAAGCGGGGATTGATTACCTTCTTCATCTTGATACAATTCAGTAAATACTAAGTTCCAAATTTCAACCCATCTGTCGCATTCGCAAGTATCAATTCCGCAATTCGGATGACCACAGCTATATTGTTCCCCCAAATCATAGTGAATTTCAGAACACGGTCCGCAAGATCCTGAAGCGCCGGGAGGCCCCCAGAAATTATCTTTTTTACCTTTACGTTTGATACGTTCTGCCGGAACACCGACACTGCGCCAAATATCATAAGCTTCATCATCGGTTTCAAAAATCGTAATCCATAATCTGTCTTTATCAAGTTTCAAGACTTCCGTTACAAATTCCCAAGCCCAAGGAATAATTTCTTTTTTGTAATAATCCCCAAAAGAAAAATTTCCGAGCATTTCAAAAAAAGTATGATGACGCGGAGTTCTGCCTACATTTTCTATATCAGAATCTTTACCACCCGCACGGGCACATTTTTGGCAGGAAGTAGCTCTTGCCGGTTCATAAGGGCAAGGGGTAATCCCTAAAAATATAGGTAAAAATTGCAACATTCCTGCTGTTGTCAAAAGCACTGTAGGATTGTCCGGTACCAAACTTGAACTCTGAACAACCGTATGATTATATTTATTCTTAAAATAATCTAAATATAACTGTCTTATTTCATTTCCGCTTAGCATAATAATTTCCTCATAAATATCTCTAATATAATAGAATTATACATCAAACATGATTTTTTATATAAAATCTACTTGCGTGAAAAATTTTTCGTGTTAGTATAAAAGTACATGCAAGCCCTGGTAGCTCAGCTGGATAGAGCAACCGCCTTCTAAGCGGTGGGTCATACGGGCACAAAAATCGAAAATTTGACAATTAAATAAACAACTAATATGCGTCTGTAGCTCAGCTGGATAGAGCATCTGCCTTCTAAGCAGAGGGTCGCGCGTTCGAATCGCGCCAGGCGTATTTTTTGTGCCAAAAATTCAAAAAGTCGCAAAAAAGTTGCAAAAATTTTAGATTGTAAAATGTAAAGGTGAAGTGTGTCAGAAAATTTAAATCAAATTCAAAAAGAATTAAAGCAAGCTCAAGAATTTATGTTAAAACTTGATGAGGGTCTTGTTGTATTATCTGAAGAAAATGTTGCCAAAGTTGAAGCTATGATAAAACAGATTCATCATATACTAGAGGCTCTGATATTAATTATACTGATTCCTCTGCATATTTATTTAATAAATTGAAATCTGAAATATACAATACGGACAATTCAAAAAAATTAAAAGAAAATTCAAGTAAAACAATATACGATGTTGTCTGTGCTGTTGATAGGGAAAATAGCACACATATTAACGCAGATAAAGTTGGAAGACAAGAGATTACAGACAGGATTTCAGATTTAACTATAAAGGATTTTCTGAAATATTTAAAAAATCCAAAAAACTTAGAACTGTTTAATATAATTTCTGCAAAAACAAGCTATGCAGGAGGAATAAAATACCGTACAAATCAATCATTTGCAAGTAAATTTTGTCATTATGCTTGCTTTTATATGTTCTCTGGGGAAAATGTACAAGATAATTATTCCATATATGATAATGTTTTAAAAAAGATTTTGCCATTATACGCAAAAAAATATTGTATACCTTGCATAACAAACAACTTGGAAGACTACTCATACTATAGAGATATTGTTGATAAGATACTAGAAAAATCAGGAAATAAAATTAGCAGAAATGGATTTGACCATTTATTATGGTATTACCATAAAGGAAGATTATAATATTATTTTACGTACCAAATCTCCTAACATTTGATTCTTCTAGTCCGGTGTCCCTGTCCTCATAAAGATTTTCAAGCAACGAATCACCAAGTTGAGCTGATTCCGGCATTAAGTGAACATAAGTATCAAGTGTAACTTTGTTTGTCGAATGGCCTAATTGCTTTGAAATATAAGGCAGTGGTACTTGTTGAATAATAAGTGTGCTTGCGTAAGTATGCCTTAAATCATGGAATCTTATACTATCAATACCCGCAAGAGCCAAAGCTGGTTTAAACCTTCGTTTCATCATATTTTGTGAGTCCATATAATTTCCGTTTGCGTTAGGGAAAACAAGATTCAACTCGCTTTTAGGACAGGCCATTTTCCATTCTTTTAAAAATTTTGTAACAGTTAAAGAGATTTTAACTTTTCTATCTTTACCTGTTTTTGTTGAGCCTAAAACACCGTGAGTGTAGCTTTTATTTACAACAATATAACCTTCAACAAAATTAACACAATCCCAAGTGAGAGCAAATAATTCACCCTCTCTTAAACCTGTATTAACCGCAATATAAAGAACAGGATAAAAATCAGGATAGTGCTTTTTAGTAACTGCCAATAATTTATTGGTTTCTTTGATTGTTAAAGGTCGCATAAGGGTATTATTCTTAACTTTTAAACATTTGATTCTATTGACAGGGTTTTGATAAATGACGCCTGAATCAATCATATAATTAAAAACTGCACCAATAGTCTTTTTGAAATGATTTATGGTTGAATTCGCAAGCCCTGTTTTTGTCATATCTTTAATAAAATTTTGTATGTGCAAAGGCCTGATTTCTAATAGTTTCAAGTCGCCTAAGTATTCATAAATGTGGTGTTTTAGATAACCTTCATAACCAACCCAGGTTGATTTTTTGCAATAAATTTTGGCATAGTTATCAAGATATAATTCAGCAGCTTCTCTAAAAGTCAGCTTGTCATTTGCGACAAATAAACCTTTGTTAAGTTCATCTATCATTTTTGCCTGGGCTTTTTCTGCTTCAACCTTGGTAGAAAATCCGCCTTTTGTTTTGCGCTTTCCTGTAAGGTCTTTGTAGTCAAATTCCCATTTATTCTTTTGTTTGTTTTTTCTTACTGCTGGCATAATTTATCACCTATTTTTAATTTAACGTGTTACTGAGCTTTTGTAAGCCCTATTGCATACTTTTACAAACTTGATTTTTTAAATAACCCGGCACCGCGAGCACCGTGCCGGCACTGTGCCGGCAGTGCTTCTGGTAATAAGATATTATTCAGTGTTTACTGTGTTATTATTTATAAATTCTTTGAGGTAGTCATTAGAAAATAACACTCTTGAGCCTATTTTGGCGTGTTTAATCTTCTTTTGATGTACCCACCTGTAAAGCGTGCTTGTAGAAATATGTAAATAACTAGCCGCTTCTGGAACATTTAAGAGAGCATTATTCATCTTTACCCCCTTTATCATCAAGAGAAGTTTTTGTCAGATTTTGAACCTTTTCCATACTATTATCAAAAATGCTGTCATTAGTTTGTGGCAATTCAAAATCTTTATCCATAAGCTCGATTTTGTAAGATTTTTTGTTTTCACGTTCCTTGTAAACTGTTATCTTTACATCACTTGTAATATTGCTTTTAATATTAGCAATTCTACGTGTAAGCGATTTTACACTTTTGTATTTTGTCCTAAATTCAGGGATATCAAAATTATCCTCGTTTGCAATTTGCAGAAGGTTTTTATGCAATTCAAATCCGGACATTTTATGCGGTTGAATTTGATTTTTTGCAAAGATTTTGAGCACATATACAAGACTATCTTCTTCAACAGCAAAGGCTTTTTGTGATTCAATTACTTTGTCCAAAATGCTTTCAAATTCTTCTTTCTTACCTAATGAATCGTATATTCTCAAGCCAAATACAGCAAAATCAGCTATTCTGAATCTTGTTTTATACTTTTTCCCCTTCGTTGTCTCAATAGCTTTTAGGACTTTTTGAAGTTCAAGCATTATATATGACATGATTTCATTACGATTATCCACTACACCATCTATAAAATCTTGTTCAGGTCCATATTCACCATCCCCCATTCTCAAAAGTGGAATACAAATAAGTCTATCAGCAACGTCATCACGGGTAAACTGTGGCGTTCTTGATGTTAATCCCAAGAAAGTTTTAGTTACAAATTTTACGCTTTCATTATCTGTATAAAGCCTTCTTTTTTCTACAGTCTGCCCTGTTGCAACTAATGCAAGTTTATCATTAAGCCAAGATTTACCCGAATCAACATTATCAAATACAACCAAATGGTTATTTGTAACTAGTGTATCAAAATCTTCCGGCTTACCAGGTAGTGAATTAACGTCATATTGTGAGCCAAATAACAGAATTCCCAAACGCCGTAGAACAGATGTTTTGCGACTACCCTTTTCACCAATAGTAGCGAGTAAAACTTTTGAAGGCATTATTGAGTGGAAAAATGTACCCAAAAACCATATAAACAAAAGAGTCTTATACTCTTGCGACGTTAAGTTCCCGGCATCTATATCAACTACTAATGAATCTGCAATGTATTCTTTAAAATAGTCCCTAGTATTATCTATTTTAACGAATTCAAATGGCTCATAGTCATCTTTATAATTAAACATAATACCTTCATCGCCATTTTCTAATTCTTCAATATTGTCAGGTGTGATTTTATAAACCACAATATCATTATTAGAAATGTATAAAACGTTATTTTTCCTGTCATAGTGGCAAAAATTATGTGTTTCAATTCGGGCGCCGTTATCAAAAGCATATGTGGATAATTCGTTTACAACATAGTTGTAATAATCCTTTGCAGCATTGACGCCCATTCGATTTAGCAACCTTTTAAAGCGTTCATTAGAAGCCAATATAGGTATTATACTTTTATCGTCATCAATAAAAATATATGAAAAGTTTTTATCCTTAAAAAATTTACCACGCAACAACAACTCTTTTATTATTGTAAGGGCAACAAGCTGGCACTTATCCAGATTAACAATATTACTATTTTTCATAAGGTTTATAACTTCCGTTTTAATACCTCTTAATTCCCTACGATAAGGCTTTGCACATTTTAATATGTTTAAAACTTCATCTGTCCGCTTGTTTTTTTCTTTGATAGAATTGATAAAAGCGTCCATATCTTTAATGTTGCCTGGTGTTGTTATACCATAGACAGTTCCTTTTTCTTTTGCCTTTTCTAATACTTTTCTGCCTGCTTCGTCGTTGTCATGAATAATTAAGGCATTACCTTTTGCAAGTGCAAGAGCTGTATCAATATCACCTGTTGCACCACCTAAAGCGCAAGAGTCAAAAAATAATCCATTTTCACTGCACCAAGTTGCAAATGTAAGCTGGTCGAATTCACCTTCCAAAATACAGAATTTATTCTGCAGCTTTTTAGGTATGGCGTCTTTTTTCATATCCTTAAAGATATTCTTATTAAAGACTCCCGTTTTATCCTGAATTTTTGTCAAGATTTTGAAATCTCTTGAATATGGTTTACGTGCTTTTATTTGTGTAAATGCGTTGTTTTCATCACGGTAGAATGTCAAAAACCAATCATGGCTATTGTTTAAGTTACTTTGAAAATTACTTATAAAAGTAGATAAAGCTTTTAGCTCTTTTTCATATTTTTCTTTTTGTTCCGGGTCTGTTTCTTTATCGATTTTTTCTTTTATTTCTGCGATTAAATCTTCATTTTCTTTTTCTGCATTGTAATCAGCTGGCACCATTCCTACATCAGACATTTTTAAAATTTCATAAGGAATTTTTCTTGTATCTTTCGCATAGATATAAGGTTGGTGAAATTTATCCTGATTATTCATTGTAAAAAAGTAATCATGACTCGCTTCAAAAAATCTGCCTAAAATCACATTTAGGTAATTTGTACCATAGTTGATTTTATTAAGGTTTAAATGCAATCCACAACTCGGGTGAAAACATTTTCCTTGTTTTAAATCACCATACAAATTAAATGTTTTGTGCCCGCATACCGGACATTCCTGTTTCTTTGTGTTCATCGCAATACTTTTGTTATAAGTTTTTTCTGTGTATTCGTTTAAATCCTTATACATTGTTGTTTCCTCCTTTTAATTTTTCTAATCTATCTTGGAATTTTGCGTCTAAATATTCCCCATAATCCATGCCGTATAAATGCCACTTTACCATTTCTTCTTCAATTACAACTGCATGTTCATCATCATAATGACTATTGGGTCTTGAACTGCAAGCAATGTCATGGGTTTCAGGATTGAAAATTAATGTTCCAAATTCCAAATCCAAATTTTCAACATTTTTAAAGGCTTTTTTACTAAGGACCGTTTTTAACATTTCCAAAGCTTCTTCTCTGCAATAAGGGCAACTGAAATATACATTTCCGCTGTACCTATCTACTCTTGGCTTTTGGTCTAAAAAATCAACCAAATTTTCTGTTGTCATAACGTCTTTAAATTTTTCCATTGTTGACTTCTCCTATTTTTTCTATTACACTGTTATCAAATCAAAATGAAGTCAGATAGACTTGTTTTATATTTGATACTTAAAGTATCGTATATAAAGAAATTCTTAAAAAAGTCTTTTAATGTGAAGTCAGGTAGTAAAGAAAGGAGAATTTGTGAAATGTTAATACTATTAAAAGAAAAGAGGTAAATTATGGAAGCAAAACAGAGTAACAAAAACCTTAATGTACTAAAAGCACCATTTGAAGAATGGTATTTAGGGAAGTACACAAATGCGTTGAATGAATTAAAGTATGATGACGCACCAAAGGAATTCTTAAATGCTCAAGGATTAAGTCAAAAGGACTTTTATAAAAAGTATATTCAACCTTTTACAGACTTAGATGAAAAAAATTTAGAAATTGTACTAAAAGCTCTTTGTGTAAATCTTAGAGAAACAACATCACGGAATTATTCTTATGCTGTATGCAAACAGCCGAGAAGTAGCCGTCAATTAAATGCACTTCAATGGTTATTGCCGCAAGTTGTTGACTTAAAATTATTTGAGCTACCGGACAAAGTTAAGGTTTATTATAAAAAACCTGTTAGGCAATGTTTATATTGTGGTAAACCTGATTTTTATATCAGAAATAATAAGCAAATTGCTTTTACAGAAAAAGTGCATTTATGTCATCATGATAATTGCGACATGGTACAAACTAATCTGGGCGACCATGATATAAATTGCCATTATAAAAAATGGAAGCAAAAAAAGAAAAATTTGCACCAATCAATTATAAGAAATTCAAAATTTTATAATGGTGATAAATGGCATGATATAAATGTTGATAATAAACTAATCAGAATATTTTTAGATTTTTGCGATAAGCAATATGAAGAAAATTTAGATATTGAATATACTATTCAATATTGGGCTGAAATGCCAGGTTATCCTGAATCAAGACAATTTATGGAAGCTCTACATTATAGCGAATTATTATAAAGTAAACTTTTGCAAAACAAATTAACCTTATTAACCATACTAACCGGTTACTTTGGTTAGTATGGTTAGTTTAAAATCGAAAAGTTATTTATAATAAAATTTTTATATCCTGCCTGCAATGCACCAATCACAAGCAAAAACCTTTTAATAAATACCACAAAATAAATCGGTCTCTTTATTTATATCTAACTGAACTAACAAGTTTTAAGGGGCGCCGTATAAAATATGAAGTGGTTTTGAAAGCGTATAAGGGTAAATAACACTTATAAAAATTTAACCGCTTATATTTATAAGCGTATAACTAGCTGATTCTTTGATTCACTGTGTCCCCTAAAGCAATATGTCCATATTTGACACAGTGTTATATTATAGTTGATTTATAAATAATATTTTTAAAAATATTATTTTAGGCTACAGCAACATTCTAACAAAATAGAATATTTATGCTATTATAGAAACATCAAGGAGATATGATGAGTGTTGTCTTACAGGAAAAAGTAGATATAAAAGAAGATATTCTTTTCGATTTAGATAAAGAACTGCTTGATATTTTGCTTAAAGACAGAACCTCTGATGAAAATATAATTTGGGCCATTGATGATTATAAAATATATGGCAATAATTTTTCTGCAAATGATTATATAACAATTGAATCTATTACAGGTAAAAATGGCAATGTAATTAAACCCAGAATAGAAAAATCTAAAGAAGAACAAATTGTACGTATTCGTCAAAAAGCAGAAGTGTTTACACCATCGTGGATATGTAACAAACAAAATAATTTAATTGATGATGATTGGTTTGCAAAGGAAAATGTATTTAATAAAGAAACGGATAAAGGTTGGATAACAAATACAAAAACAATAAATTTTCCTAAGAAATCAAACAAAACTTGGCAAGATTATATTGCACTGACAAGAATGGAAATTACATGTGGCGAAGCTCCATACCTTACGAGTAGATATGATACTGTAACCGGTGATTATATTGAACCAATTAATAGAATTGGTTTGTTAGATAGGAAATTACGTATTGTTTCAGAAAATACTACAACCAAAGAAGATTGGATTAATTGGGCGAAAGTTGCAATAGAAAATATATACGGCTATGATTGGCAAGGTGATAATGTTCTTCTGGCACGTGAAAATGTGCTATATACGGTATTAGAACATTATGAATCTATTTTTAATGAACCTTTATCAATAACAACAATGAAAGACTTTGCTTTTATAATATCTTGGAATATATGGCAAATGGATGGTCTTAAATATGTTATACCTAATAGTTGTCAGAATAAAGTTAAAGACGAACAATTAACTCTTTTTCAAATAGGTACAAATAAAAAAGAATGTATTGGCTGCAAAAAAGATTTACCACTAGAACATTCCGGAATTTATTGCAAAATCATGGATTGGAAAAATCATCAGAAAGTTAGATTTGTTGATTTAATATATGGAGCAAAATAGGTGGAAGATAAAACATTATTTGAGAAAACATTTCAAAGAAAATTAATATATGTATTTAGAATCAATGACGAAGCACATAAAGGACTTCTTAAAATTGGTGATGCAACGATAAAATCGGAATTGCCATCTGAAAAATTATTGCCATCATGCTCCGAACTCAATAAAGCTGCAAGGCATAGAATCAATAATTATACGAATACTGCCGGTATAGAATATGAACTCTTATATACAGAATTAGCCATAAGAACTGAAAAAGATAAAAATAATAACGAAATTATCCAATCTTTTAGAGATAAGAAAGTACATGAATTGCTCGAAAATTCAGGCATAAAAAAAGTTAAAGTAAAAAACACAACAGGAAATGAATGGTATAAAACCGACCTTGAAACAGTTAAAAATGCGATTAAAGCCGTTAAAAATAATCAAATATCATTAACACCCGGTCAAATATCAACAGATAAAAATCCTATAATTTTTAGACCAGAACAAGAAGAAGCAATTAATAAAACTATTAAAACATTAAAAACTTCAGATAGAATGTTATGGAATGCCAAAATGCGCTTTGGAAAAACAATTTGCGCATTGGAAGTAACTCGTAAATTAGGATATCAAAAAACATTAATTATTTCGCACAGGCCTGTTGTTGATAATGGCTGGCATGATGATTTTCATAAAATATTTAAAGATGAAGATAAAACAGAATATATTGCTAAAGGAATTAAATTTGACATAGAAGAAAAAATAAAGAAAAACGAGAAATTTATTTACTTTATGTCCATTCAGGATTTAAGAGGGTCAAAAGTTGTTGATGGTAAATTTGATAAAAACGACAAGATTTTTGAGACAAAGTGGGATTTTATAATTATTGATGAAGCCCATGAAGGTACAACAACTAAAAAGGGGGAAGATGTTAAAGAGCTTTTAATGACGCATGAACATACGAAAGTTCTTGAACTATCAGGCACACCTTTTAATATTATGGACAAGTATGAACAAAATAATGTTTATACTTGGGATTATATGATGGAACAATCCTCAAAACAAAAGTGGGATATTGAACACTTTGGAGATTCCAATCCATATGAAGAACTTCCGCAAATGAAAATATATACTTATGACTTGGGCGAAAGTTTAGGTGTAAGCGAATATGATGAAATAGAGGATAAAGCATTCAACTTTAAAGAATTCTTTAGAACCTGGACTTTAGATGATAATAAAAAACCTGCAAATGCAAAAATAGGTGATTTTGTTCATGAAAAAGACATTAAAAATTTCTTAAATTTAATAACTCGCAAAGATGATTACAACAATTATCCATATTCTTGCGAAGAATATCGTAATTTCTTTAAACATTCTTTATGGATGTTACCGGGTGTAAGAGAAGCACGTGCTTTAAGTGCAATGCTAAAAAGTCATCCTGTTTTTGGTTCAGGACAATTTGAAATAGTAAATATTGCAGGTGATGGCGACGAAGAAGACGATTCACAAGAAGCATTAACAAAAGTGAAAACAGCCATTGCAAAAGCATTAAAAGACGATACTTATACAATAACTCTTTCTTGTGGAAAATTAACAACGGGTGTAACCATTCCAGAATGGACTGCGGTAATGATGTTGTCTGGTTCTTATTCAACATCGGCAGCAAATTATCTGCAAACAATATTTAGAGTTCAATCACCAGCCAATATAAATGGAATGAGAAAAGAATACTGTTATGTATTTGATTTTGCTCCAGATAGAACACTTAAAATGGTTGCAGACGCAGTGCAGCTATCAACAAAGGCCGGCAAGGCAAATGAAGATGACCGCAAATTAATGGGTGAATTTTTAAATTTCTGCCCTGTAATTTCTTATAGCGGTACAAGAATGGTTAAATATGATGAATCAAAACTATTACAGCAATTAAAGAGAGCTTATGCTGAAAGAGCTTTAAAAAGTGGATTTGATGATACAAATTTATATAATGATGAACTTTTACAATTGAATGAAATTGAATTACAACAGTTTGATAACCTTAAAAAGATTATAGGTTCAGCAAAAGCTTCACCAAAAACTAGAGAAATTGATATTAATAAACAAGGATTAACAAAAGAAGAATACGAACAACTTGAAAAATTAAATAAAAAACCTAAAAAAGAAAGAACTCCTGAAGATGAAGCAAAAATTCAGCAATTAAAAGAAC
>Ga0256404_1003676_pt1 | contig 30478 bp, 34 predicted proteins | sample RumenRJG_01DNA_FD_185990 | JGI IMG/M metagenome (GOLD analysis project Ga0256404, IMG submission 185990) | Bovine rumen microbial communities from Lethbridge, Alberta, Canada - RJG_01 | ecosystem: Host-associated > Mammals > Digestive system > Stomach > Rumen | place: Canada: Alberta | collected...
TTGGTTTGGTTCGTTCTGAATATTTCTTATGAAGGCCGTTCTTAAACGATCTGTCCCGGTCTTCTTTTTAGGAATATATTCAGGGTTGCATTTCTGTTAAGTTGTCATATATTCGATTGTGATGGTTTTTCGGACGCCTGTCTGACAGGCTGTCCGTGCTGCCCCTTTTCAGCGGCAACTCTAATATCATATATCACGCCGTTTCGATTGTCAAGCACTTTTTTAAGTTTTTCTTGAGCCGTCAGGCTCGAAAACTCTTTTGTGCCCGCCTCTCTTTCAACGGCGAATGCTATATTACCACTCCCAAACACCCTTTTCAAGTATTATTTTCAAAAATCAAATATTAGTTTATTTATGGCGAAATGATTGATTATTGTATTCACAATACCGACTTACGTTCAAACAAATCTGAACGATTATGACGTCAGTCGACAAACACATAGGCCGCAAGTCTATCAAATGCTTCTTTTACTCTTGAAAACGGAAGCGCCAGATTGATCCGTGTATGGCATTCTCCGTGGAACGGGCGTCCATCCTGTATCGCGACGCCGACTCTCCATGCAGCACTGAGCACATCATCCAGACTTTTTCCTGTCCTCTCGCAATACTTCGAGCAATCAGCAAACAGCATATATGTGCCTTCCGGCCTTGTAACTTCCACATCCGGAAGAAAATTAGCAATATAACCGCAGGCATAGTCGATATTTTGACCCAGCACTTTTAATAATTCGTCGACCCAGGCATACCCTTCCGGAGAATAGGCGCCGATCAGCGCGTACATTGAAAGTACATTCATATTATTGTAATGGGACATCGAACTCTCTTTGAGGACTCGGTCGCGTATTGTCTTATTATAAATAATATGATAAGAGCCAACGAGTCCGGCGAGATTGAAAGTCTTTGAAGGAGCATAGAGCGCAACAGTTCTGTTTCTCGCGTCTTCAGACACCGACTGAGTGGGAATATGCCTGTTTCCGAAAAGGATCATATCGGACCATATCTCATCTGAGATGATCTTTACATCGTATTTCCGGCACAGCTCGGTGAACTCAAGTATCTCTCCCCTGCTCCACACTCTGCCGCAGGGATTATGGGGCGAACAGAATATCGCCGCGTGAATGCGGCGGCTTTTGATCTTTTCCTCCATATCTTCAAAATCCATGCGCCAGATACCCTGTGCATCCTTTTTGAGAGGGGAGTGAACGATATTATACCCGCTGTTCTTTAAGCTGTTCGTAAACCCGATGTATGTGGGTGAATGCAGGAGGACATTATCTCCTTTGGAGCAGAATACTCCCAGAGCCGAGAGCACACCGCCAAGCACTCCATTTTCATATCCAATGCAATCTGCCGTCAGGCCTGTCACACCGTTTCTTACTTCATGCCATTTAATGATCTCATCGTAGTATTCTTTTCTTATGTCAAAATATCCATAGGCCGGATGCTCTGCTCTTTCGATCATTGCCTTCGGGATCGAGGGGCATGTCGGAAAGTTCATATCCGCAACCCACATAGGAATGACATCATACCCTTCCTCCGGCTTATCCGGAATAAAAGACCGGCTTCCGGTGCCCAGGGCATCTACAGCTATAGCGTCCTTTCCATGTCTGTTCATTATTGACTCAAAATCATATTTCATAGATCTTTTTCCTCTTTAATACCCCAGTTCTTCCGAATCCATCAATATAGTAAAAGGTCCGTTGTTTGTCAGACGCACTTTCATGAGAGCGCCAAATTCTCCGGTCTGAGGTTTTCTTCCTGTCAATTGCTCACACTTTTCGATCAGATAATTATAGAGTTCTTCCGCATGCTGGGGCGAACCGGCCTTAATAAAGGAAGGACGGTTTCCCTTGCGGCAGTCTGCGTACAGCGTAAATTGAGAGACAAGCAGGATCTCTCCACCGACTGCAGCGAGGTTAAGGTTTGTTTTTCCGTTTTCGTCCTCAAAGATCCGAAGCTTGAGCATCTTTTCCACCATACGGTCGGCAGTAGCACGCGTATCCTTTTCGCAGATTCCTGCAAGTACCAGATAGCCTTTGCCAATCTTTCCCACAATTCCGCCATCAATCTCAACTTCTGCATTATCCACACATTGTATTACAAAACGCATTAACAGTTTCCTCCGCGATCATTTGTTTTTGCCCTGGTCGGACAGAGATAAGTATACCATTACCGGCAGAAAAAGCATTAATTTTAAATGAAAAAGACTCCGGCCGTCGCCGAAGTCTTTTTCTGCCTTTTCAACTTTGTGATTTCTCACTCATAAACAACCAACTTGGTACCATGTGGTATGTTTGTGTAAATCCAGCGTGCGTGTTCGAGCGCAAGGCGGATGCAGCTCATGGAAATATTCATTCCAAGTCTGTCATCTGCGATGTCTGCGTACTCCGGATTCCCTTCACTATACTTATCATAAAGGATTGTGTGAAGCATAAATCCGGCAGTGGTCCAGTAAACATAAGCAGCCTTACATTTTTCGAACCTCTTCCATCCGTAATCAGACTGATTCTTCCAGCATAGTTCGAACTGCCCGCAAGGGGTTCTTGTTGCGGGAGCACCGCACGAAAACTCCCAATCCCCCTTGATCCTTGTCCATTCACCTTTCTTGCCCTGATAAATTCTGAGCGCATGCTCAGACAGATTGGCGAGAACAAGATACTGTGTATCGCTATCGTACCACTGTGCCTTCTGGTCCATTACGTCATTGACTTTATTTACAGCAATGCCTTCTCCATTTATGACCTTGCCGTCAATCTCCTTGTTGGTCACAACAGTACCGTTACTATTCGTATAGAAAGTGTTCCCTTTATCGGAAACCTGTAATCCCGTCTTGGTTGTAAGAGCTCCTGAGCTCTCAAAGAAATAATAAACGCCATCTATCTTATAGACGTGAGGCCCGGTATACATTGCACCGCCAGCCCCCAGATAGTACCATTTACCGTCAACTTTCCTCCACCCGTGTGCCACGGCGCCGCTCTGATCCAGGTAGTACCAATGTCCGTCAGTCTTGACCCAGCCTGTCTTCATTGCTCCGCTTGCCAGGTCAAAATAGTACCATGTCCCCTGGATCTTCTGCCAGCCGACTTTCATATAACCGGCGCCGGTACAGAAATACCATTTGCCATTATCTTTAATAAAACCGGTTTGCATTGCACCGTCTTTATTGAAGAAATAAAACTTACCATTGATCTTGGCCCAGCCGGTATGGTTGCCCTTTTCAGTTACATAATACCAGTCATTGCCTTTTTTCACCCAGCCAAGCTGTCCGGTAGCTGCCGCAGCTCCCTGAGCCTCTTCTTTTACAATAATACTCTCCGTATCCGATACCTTCTGCGCCGCGCTTACGCTCGTCACAGGAATCGAGGACATAAATAATGCAGATGTAAGAAGCATTGCAAACAGACGTACACGTTTCATCTTTTTTCTCCTTATAATTTGATCGACTTAATAGTTACACGCGACAATATAAGGAGTGAATAACGCATACGCTCTCTCACAAATATCATCACAAAGTTGTTTGGCAATTGTTATGTTACAACATTGTGATATAAAATGCAAGTATTTTATAATATTTTTGTAATAAATATTTTAATATATTAATCCTTACGTATTAAATTGATTATTTATCGAAACATTTGTTATTCTCAAGCATTGACCCGCCTGATAATATACGGAAAAGACCTAATCCTGGTCAAATTACCCCGTTTTAATTTTTCTGAAGTTCAGATAGAATCCGCATTGTAAACACAACAGCGGAGTGATCCGCTCAAATCCAGAAAGTGAGAGGAAAAAAAGAATTATATGTTTGATGTTATGAGCTATGCAGACAGAAACGATGTCGAAGTTTCCATCCGCAAAGGTCACGACGGACGTACAGAATGGGAAATCTTCCTGCGTGACCACCGGCTGAATATGACCGAGTTCACACGTATTATAGATATAGAGATCAGAGGTCGGATGGATCAGGACGCATACATTGAGTTCAGATGCGAACAACTGATGGACATGATCCGTTCAGCCAGAATGAAAAAAGAGTTTTCGGACATCGAATCCGGAAAAGAAAAAAAACGCCCTGCAGCCTGAGGCTGCCGGGCAGTTTTTCTTTTTCTCCTGATTTTTGTTTGGCGAGAGCTTGTTTAGAGTTCACCGTGATATTTTGCCCGCTGTGCGAAGCATTTGTCGATCAGTTCTCTGTTCAGGCTCTCTCCTATAATTATAAGAGCATTTTGTCCCCTGTCTCTCTCTTCAATTTCTATTTGTCCGGGAACAGCGTTGATCCTAAGCCAGTTCCCTGCCATATTCTCAACAAAGCCTTTGATCCTGTGCACATTTCCAAATGCAGGATCGCTGAAGATGTGCTCAGCAGCCGCCCGGATTTCCGGTTCCTGCATTTTTACATAAAAATAAAACAGCGAACGGTACCCGTTATCCTGTTCAACCTGATATTTTACATGATCTTCAAGCCGATAGCCGCAGCTGCCGATCTTCCTGTAATCGCTTTCATCAAATTGTTCCCAGTTTCCCGATACTACATCATCGTCAAATCTCCTGCTGCAATGATACTCGTTCATAACTTCATTTAAGAGGCTGACCGTATTACGGATCTCCCGCTCGGTAACTTCCTGAGTTCTGCTCAGAACGACACATCCCGCATTTGCAACCTGTGAAGCTAAAAGATACCTGGCTTCGGCAGAGAGAAGCTTTTCCTGCCTCGCACTCACAATAGATATCACATTTCCGGGAGTGTACCAGCGGTCAAGAGGATCTTCTCTGAGCACATCAAAAAACTCGTCCACATCGAAAACGCCTGAAGGTTCCACGAGAACTCTGTCGTATCCCATCATAGCCATAGAGATCAGCTTAGTCTTAAATCTCCTTCTGTGTGCTTCATATCCGTCTCCTCCAATGACCATTTCCAATTCGCATTGTTCACCGAGAAGATCCTGCAAAAACATAACGTCTACATTCACTGCGCCGTAATCATTCTCAAGAATGCATATTCTATTGCCCTTTTTCATCAGATACTTCGCGTAAGAACGAATAAATGTTGTCTTACCGGCGCCTAAAAAACCGGTGATCAGATCAATTATCATATTTTCTCCTTTATTATCAGAACGGACGACACAAGTATAACAGATTATCCTGAAATATGTTTGTATAATCACTAAGGCTGCCCGGTCATGTATTGACCAGGCAGCCTTCAAATCTGCAGATTCTGATAGTTAATGAATGCTTATTTCAATTCTGTAGAATAATAGGGCACAACAAGATGTGTTCCCGGGGTGACAACAGGATAAGATGATTTGTCATAGTCCAGATTATTGATCCTGCAGAGTTCCTCCAGATAATCATTCTGTGTCTTGTAATAATTCCTGTCATCATACCGCTGCACAATATCCAAAAGATTCTCCTCATAGGCCACTGTGATCGTGTCGTAATACTTGTAAGCTTCCGGAATCTCTTTACTCTTCGCTCTTGAAGCAATGCCTCCTATACCGAACACTACACTGACAAGAATGAAGGCAGCAAGGGCCGAGCGGAGGATGCGTACCTTTCTGGCTCTCGCTCTGGCCGCTTTCCTTCTGGAAAGCGCTCTTCTTCTCGCCGTCCCCCTTTCATCAATGCAGGATGTTCCGGCTGTTTCTCCCCTGAAATTGTATACTGCACAAGTCTTATTCTCCTTAACGGATTTCTCATAATATCTCACAGAATCGAAAGATCTTGCTGTATTCCCCTGTACGCATGCGATAACGTTAATTCCCGAATATGACTTACTCATTGTCTATCTCCTCTTTCGTATGCTATTACAACGAACTTATGTTTGCACGCCTTTATTCTATCGAACATTCATTCTGCTGTCAAGAAAAATCGAACAAATATTCTGAATATATGTTTGCTTTTTTGAGATTTTGATTGTATAATCAAAACAGATTAAGCCTATTATCATTTAATACTATAGAAAGCAGGAGGTCATACCAATGCCCGCTAAGATTTCCAAGAAGCAGCAGGAAATTCTGGATTATCTCAAGGATGAGATCCTGTCCAAGGGATATCCTCCCACAGTGCGGGAGATCTGTGAGAAAGTCGGACTCAAGTCCACTTCTTCTGTGCATTCTCACCTTTCGACCCTTGAGAGGAATGGATTTATTCGCAGAGATCCCACCAAACCGAGAGCAATAGAGATCTGTGATGACAGTTTTCAGATGGTACGTACAGAGATGGCATCCCTGCCGGTAGTTGGAAATGTAGCCGCAGGACAGCCCATCCTCGCGCAGGAAAATATTGAGAATTATTTTCCCGTTCCCGCGGATATTCTCCCCCCCGGTGACTCCTTTGCCTTGAGAGTACGGGGAGAATCCATGATCAATGCCGGTATCTTTAACAACGATCTTGTGTTTGTCAATTCCTGCAATACCGCCAGAAACGGAGACATAGTCGTCGCTCTTATTGAGGACGGCGCTACCGTGAAGACTTTCTACAAAGAGAACGGGCATTTCCGGCTGCAGCCCGAGAACGACTCTATGGAACCGATCATTGTAGATCAGTGCATGATCCTCGGGAAAGTCTTCGGTGTTTTCAGGACCATGTGATATCGCATTCCGTTATGAAATGAATTTGTTAACTGAAATGATTAAAAGAGAGGCTGTAAAGAAATGAGGATTTCTTCCCATTTCTTTACAGCCTCTCTTTTATTATGAACATCTATTCAGTTTATTCTATGGACCGCCAAGGCAGTATGGATCTTACAGATGATCGGGATCTATCTGCTTGCCGTCTCTCCATATTCTCTCAAGATCGTAGAGAAGGCGGTCTTCCTGATTAAAAATATGAACGATCACATCGCCGAAATCGAGAAGGATCCACTTCGCGTGCTCGTATCCTTCCACCTGTTTGAGAACAGCGCCGGCTTTTTCCATCTTCTCGCTCACTTCATCAGATAATGCCTGGATCTGGGGACGGCTTGAACCGTTTGCAATAATGAAATAATCTGCGAGAACAGACACTTCACTGATGTCGATCACCCGGATATCAGCCGCCTTTTTCTCTTCAAGTGCCGCGATCGCGATGCGGGCAAGTTCTCCGGATCTCTCTTTGGTGTTAGCCATTTCACTCATAGAATTTCCTCTCTTCATCACATCTTCTGTAATACTCATAGGTTTTCTGTGTCATGGGATCCACTTCCGCTCCTGTCGTGCCCAGATAGTTGAGAGTATCTCTCAGAATCTGAAGAACGCAGTCGTCAATGCTCTCGAAAGCAAGTCTTCTTACAACCGGCAGATTGGGAGCGGAATCTCTGCCCGGTTCAATATAGTCCGCCGTAAAAATGATCTTTTCCAACAGGCTCATGCCCGGTCTTCCTGTAGTGTGATACCTGATCGCATTGAGAATATCCTCATCCTTTACTCCATATTTTGACTGAGCCAGTTCTGCTCCGGCCTTGGAGTGAAGCAGCGATCCGCTTTTTTTCTCTATCTCAGAGAGTTCCAGCCCCGCTTTTTCACAGATCTTGAGCATTTTTCCGAGATTCATGCATTTGGCGCAGTCATGCAGAAGACCGGCCGTTTCAGCTTTATCAATGTCAAAGTCATAGCACATAGCAAGATTCGCTGCAGTGCTTGCGACATTCAACGTATGAATGAAACGACCGTATGCGAGTTCCGATTCCAGCTCTCTGATTAGATTAATGCGCTCTTTTTTGTTCAAGGGTACGCTCCTTCATATTTGAACTTGCATTTTCGAATCTCATTTGTATATCCCGGTTTCTATTATATAACTTTCCAGGGCATCAGGCACGAGATAATGTACAGATTTTCCAAAAGCTGCCCTTTCGCGGATCTGGGTCGATGATATTCCGATATTCGGTATCGACACAGGATAAATCCTGGCGCCGAAATCTCTCTCTAAAGCTTCAGTCTCTTTTTTAAATTCTTCCGGGTCCACCTGATCTTCTCTCATAGCCGCGAGAACAGTACAGACGTCGAAGATCCTTTGCGGTTCCCTCCAGGTTCTCATGGAGCAGATCGTATCCGCCCCAACAATGAAAAACAGTTCCGATTCAGGATTCTGAGTCTTCAACTCCTCAAGTGTCTCAAAACTGTAGGTATTGCCCGGCCTGTTCACTTCGATGTCGGAAACTTCGAAGGGCTTATAACTTCCTGCCGCGATCTTAGTCATCTCCAGCCTGACCTGGGCGGGCTGTACTTTTTTGCTCCTGTTATCCTTGAAATAGGAATGACCGGAAGGGATAAGCAGCACTCTGTCGAGCTGATACTGGTCCCTGGCCTGCTCTGCTATGATCAGATGTCCGAGATGAATGGGATCAAAGGTTCCTCCGAGGATTCCGATCCTCTCCGCTTTTATCTTCTGTTCTCTCATGATCCCGCCCCTTTTTACTTAGGAAGAACGATCTTAGGGTTTTCCTTAAACGGCTTATAAAGTACAAATTTTCTGCCGATGACCATCACAACCTGTGAACGTGTGCGTCCTGCAAGCGTCTCTGCTGCTTCCCTGGGATCAACGGGAGCCATCTTCATCACAGCGCCCTTTAAAAGCTCTCTGGTGTTAAACGCTTCCTCTGTGGAGACCACTGTCTCCGGGCTGACTCCGTTTTTGCCGATCTGAACGACCGGATCGAGCTGATTGGAAAGACCGATCAGAAACGATCTCTGTTTACTGGTAAGCATCTTGTCTCCTTTATCAAATTAGTCATAATAATCGAAACGGTGACCGTAAAGACGGACAGTGTCGCCTTCCTTACAGCCAAGCTCCTTAAGTCTGTCAATGATCTTATTCTCCTGAAGGAATTTCTGGAAGAATATGAATCCCTTTTCCGTCTCAAGATTCGTATAGCCGAGCATTCTCTCGACTCTGGGACCTTCAATGACGTACTCTTTCGCTTTCTCATCATACGAAACAGTGAAGGGTTCAGAGGCATCCAGCTGGAGCATCTCTTCGGGATCGTATTCCTGTTCAAACACAGTAGTCTCATCGGGCATCTGTGCAAGGATCCCGCTTACATGATACAGCAGCTCCCTGACGCCCTCTCCTGTAGCTGCGCTGATCGGGAATACTTCCACGCCCAGTTCCGCACAGTACTCTCTGATCCTGCCAAGCGCGTCTGATCCTTCAGGCAGAAGGTCGCACTTGTTCGCGGCTAATATCTGCTTTTTGCTGCCTATCTCCGCTTCATAAGATGCGAGCTCTTTGTTGATCGCCTTTATATCTTCCACAGGATCTCTTCCTTCAGAACCCGCCGCGTCAACTACATGAATAAGAAGTTTCGTTCTCTCAATATGGGCCAGGAATTCATGCCCGAGTCCGGCTCCGTCCGCAGCGCCTTCAATGAGGCCGGGAATATCAGCCATCACGAAACCTCTGGCGTCCGGAAGATCCACAACGCCGAGGATCGGCGTCAAAGTAGTGAAATGATAATTGGCTATTCTGGGTTTGGCGTTACTCGATCTGGACAGAAGCGTGGACTTGCCGACATTGGGAAAACCGACCAGTCCCACGTCCGCAATAACTTTCAGCTCGAGGCGCAGTTCCAGCGTTCTGGAAGGCTGGCCGGGCTGCGCGTATTTGGGCGCCTGCATTGTGGATGTGGCATAATGCATATTGCCGTTGCCGCCTTTGCCGCCCTTAAGGATCAGATACCTTTTCCTGTCTCCGGACATATCCGCAATGATCTTTCCGCTGGCCGCTTCGCGGATGATCGTTCCTTCAGGAACCTTTATGATCAGATCCCTCCCTGTCTTGCCGGTACATCTGCGTTTTTTTCCGTCTTCTCCGTGCTCAGCCTGATACTTTCGGTTGTGCCTGAAATCAACCAGAGTATTGAGTCCCTCGTCAACTTCAAAGATTACGCTGCCGCCGTCACCGCCGTCACCGCCGTCAGGTCCTCCCGCAGGCACGTATTTCTCTCTTCTGAATGAGACGTGTCCGTCTCCGCCTTTGCCGCTGCTCACGACGATCTTTGCTTTATCTATAAACATCCTGTTTTTTATCTCCTGGTGTTTGGCGCATATCAGTAATATGCGCAAAAGACTTCAGACAGTGCCTGGCGCCTGCCTGAAGTCCTTACAATCATCGGTATTCCCTGCAGTGATTACTGCTGAGCCTCTACGGGATGGACAGAAGCTCTCTTCCTGTCCTTGCCTACGCGCTCAAAGCGAAGGATTCCGTCGGTCAGAGCATACAGAGTGTCATCACCGCCGATGCCTACGTTAAGACCGGGGTGAATGCTTGTGCCGCGCTGTCTGTAAAGAATGTTGCCGGCCTTGACAAACTGGCCGTCAGCCTTCTTGGCGCCAAGTCTCTTAGCATTGGAATCACGACCGTTCTTGGTGGATCCCATTCCCTTTTTATGGGCAAAGAACTGAAGGTTCAAATTTAACATGTCTATACCTCCTCGATTTCGAATTTAAGATATCTCTCACCGTATTCACTCCTGATCCATTCAAGTCCGTGGATCATAGAGTCGATGAGAAGTGATGCTTCATGGGTCGGAATACTGCGGAAGGCGCATGTGATAAGGCCGCCTTCCTCACTGTCATAATCACAGCCGATATCTTCGTGAAGAAGATCCTGCAGACAATTAACAGTGTTGATGACTATTGCGGATACTCCCGCGCACACCACATCGCCCTGCGGTTTTAAAAATCTTCCAAAGCCTCTTTCGGACTTAAATCCCGCATGTCCGCTGCAGATAAAGGACTTGTAATTTCCATTCTGCCTTGTGATTACAACCTGTATCATAGGAATGTCTCTGATCAGCCGTTGATCTTGTCGATCTTAACGCGGGTATAGAGCTGTCTGTGACCGTTCTTCTTGTGATAGCCGGTCTTTCTCTTGTAGTGATAAACTACAACCTTCTTGCCTTTGCCCTGATCCATAACAGTTCCTGTGACAGTTGCGGATGCGACATCGTCGCCAACCTTCATAGCGTCGCCGCCGATGCAGATTACCTTGTCAAAAGTAACCTCTGTTCCGCTCTCGCCCTCGATCTTCTCGATATCGATGATATCTCCCTCGGAAACTTTGTACTGCTTGCCACCTGTTGCGATAATTGCGTACATTCTGGTACCTCCTTCTTATAAAAACTCGCTGATTACGGCGTCCCTGTAACAGGGAGCTTTCCGTGCTGCTGTTCCTGCAGTACCATACAGCGCAGCACATAAAGAGCCTCATCACGCGGCATACTCAATAAACATAGCAGAAGGGCGAAAGCATGTCAAGAATGATTCGTGACATTTTTTCGCCCTCAATCTGATTTTTCAAAATTTATCTTTGCACCGCTGCCAAAATGCAGGTCAGTTCTCTTTTTTCTGTCTGCGCGCCAGTTCTCCGGTCACATCCTCCCATGTGATCCCTTTCTCCGCCATGACCACCATCAGGTGATAAAGATAATCGGAAATCTCGTAGACGATCTCGTTGGGATTGGGATTTTTGGCCGCGATCACGATCTCTGTCGCCTCTTCGCCAAGCTTCTTGAGCATTTTGTCAAGGCCCTTGTCAAAAAGGTAATTGGTATAGGACCCCTTTTTAGGATGATCCCTGCGGTCTGTGATCGTCTGATAATCTCTTAATAGAACTGTCTGCGGATTGAACTCCTCTTTTCCTTCCTCTGTGAGGACTTTGTTGAAAAAGCAGGAGTGACTGCCTGTATGGCAGGCCGCCCCGATCTGTTCGACTTTGGCAAGAAGAGTATCCATATCGCAGTCGGCAGTCAGAGATTGCACGTATTGGAAATGACCGCTTGTAAGACCTTTGACCCAGATCTCATTCCTGCTTCTTGACCAGTAGGTCATCTTTCCGGTGGCTACGGTCAGGTCATAGGCCTCCTCGTTCATATAGGCCACCATGAGCACCTGATCCGTCGAAGCCTCCTGAACGACTACCGGCAGAAGTCCGTCGGGACCGAGTTTGAAATCTCCCCAATCATACGCCGCAGTGCGCACCTTCACGGGAATTCCCGATGAGAGCAGTTTATTTCTTACAAACTGAAGCTTTCCCGTCCTCTTATTTACACCGTTTCCGGTCACACCGTTGATTCCTTCATGGGAGAGAGACACTCTCACGCAGTCATTTTCAGTGATCTGGGCAATTACAGGCAGATCTGTCCAATTACCGCTTATGCTTTCAAGGGGATCGCTGCCAACATAGACCAGGCAGCAGACATTGCCGTCAATAAGGTCCTTATTCTCAGCGATCTGGTCTTTAGAAGAGAAGCAGCACGCTATTTTGTCAGAGCCGAATTTGTCCGCCACTTCCTGCGCGATCTGCGCATTTGAATCCTTGGAGAGGTTAAGGCACGCCATGCTGCAGCCGGCGTAGAGAAATCTCTTAATATCCTCCATCCTCCTGACTCTTCCGGCGGCAATTACAGGGATCCGCACCGACGCGCAGATTTTACGGATGATGTCATTGTGCATCTCCTGCTCACTGTCTGAATCAGAGAGGTCAAAGATCATCAGGGCGTCTGTAAATCCATTATCATATTGTGCCGCAAGAGCTGCGGGATCTTCATTGACTGTATTCAAATCCCCCAGGCCCTTTACTGCCTTTCCTTCATACAGATAAATGCTGGGAATCAGCTTCTTAAACTGTGTATCCATTATTATCCTCGATAGGGGATCAGAGACTCCCCTTTGTGCTCAGAACGTCTGTGATCCGTTCCTCTTTATGTGTTGCCATGTCAAGAGCCTTGGAGAAGCACTTGAACATTCCCTCGATGATGTGATGGGCATTTGTGCCCGACAGGATCCTGAAATGGAGGTTCATCGCGGCGCTGTAGGAGACCGAATAGAAAAACTCCCGGACCAGCTCCGTGTCAAAGTCTCCGACCATGGGCGCACTGATCGGCGCTCCCTCTATGACAAAATACGGCCTTCCGCACAGGTCAACCGCGCACAGGATCAGGGCTTCGTCCATAGGAAGGACGAAAAATCCATATCTTTTGATTCCTTTCTTGTCCCCAACAGCCTCTTTGATCGCCTGCCCCAGAACAATTCCGGTATCCTCCACTGTGTGATGACCGTCCACATTAAGGTCGCCTTCCGCCTTCAGCTGCATGTCAAACAGGCCATGTCTTGTAAAAGCATCCATCATATGGTCGAAAAATCCGATCCCCGTGGAGATCTCCGCTTTTCCGCTGCCATCGATGCAGAAATTCATGGAAATATCCGTCTCGCCGGTTTTCCTGTGGATCTTCGCTGTTCTCTTATCCATGATCATTCCTCCTCTTCGAAACGGACAGCGATGGAATTAGCGTGCGCTGTAAGGCCCTCGCTGATCGCAAATAATTCGATATCTTTGTGAACAGCCCGAAGAGCATCCTTTGAGTAAGAAATAATGCTGCTCTTCTTGACAAAATCATCCACTCCAAGAGGGGAGAAAAATCTCGCCGTGCCGTTTGTGGGCAGGATGTGGTTGGGGCCGGCAAAATAGTCGCCCAGCGGCTCCGAAGAATAACTCCCGAGGAAGATCGCGCCGGCATTGCGGATCTTCGTCATGACCTCATACGGATTTTCCGTGATGATCTCAAGGTGCTCGGACGCGATAGTATTGGCGGCTTCTATAAGATCTTCCATTGTATCGCCGACAAAAATGTATCCGTAGTCCTCAAGGGACTTTGTAATGATCTCTGCTCTTGAAAGCGTCTTCAAAAAGCCGTCGATCTCTTCAGAAACAGCCTTAGCGACATTTTCGTCAGTTGTCAGGAGGATCGCGCTGGCCATCGGATCGTGCTCTGCCTGGGACAGAAGATCTGCCGCAACAAACCTGGGATTGGCTGTGCTGTCAGCGATGATCAGGATCTCGCTGGGACCTGCCACAGAGTCAATACCGGTAACACCAAAGCAGGCTTTTTTTGCCAGTGCAACAAAAATATTACCGGGCCCAGTGATTTTATCCACCTTCGGGATCGTCTCAGTGCCGTACGCCATTGCCGCGATGGCCTGTGCCCCGCCGACCTTGTAGATCTCATCGGCACCTGCGATATCAGCCGCGACAACAGTGCCTGCGGCCGCTTTGCCGTCAGCGCCGGGAGGCGTGCACATAATGATCTTTTCTACTCCCGCTACCTTCGCCGGGACAATGTTCATAAGAACGCTGGACGGATAGACAGCGCGTCCTCCCGGAACATAGCAGCCGGAAACCTCTATGGGCGTCACCTTCTGTCCGAGGATCACGCCGTCTTCCCTGGTAGTGATCCAGCTTGTGCGTTTCTGTTTCTCATGGTATTCACGGATGTTCTCCGCAGCCTTCCGCATCACGTTCACCAGGGCGGGATGCAGTTCTCTGTAAGCATCCGCGATCTCCCGCTCTGATACACGAAGCGTATCAGAAGTCAGGTCACAGCGGTCAAATTTTTTCTCCAATGCGATTACCGCTTCGTCGCCTGATTCGCGCACGTCCGCGATTATATTCTGCACGGTCTTCTCATATTCCCCGTATCCGGAAGCCGCCCGGCCGATCAGCCTGGCGAGCGCCTGTGACTTTGTATTTTCATCGAGTTTTACTATTCTCATCTGAGCACTTATCCTTTCTGCCTGTCTGTCACTCGAGGCAGTCACGCACACTTGCTATGATTTCCCTGATCCTGCGCGTCTTCATCTGCATAGAGACCTGATTGACGATCATTCTCGCAGACACGGGACACACCTCCTCCAGGACCGCAAGACCGTTCTCCCGAAGTGTCGAGCCCGTCTCCACGATATCGACGATCACATCGCCGAGATCTACGATCGGTCCCAGCTCCACGGAACCGTTCAGTTTAATGATCTCCACTGTCTGGTGCTTCCTGTTGTAGAAATGCTCCCTTGCAATGTTCGGATATTTTGAAGTTACCCGTATCATCTCGTGGTGTTTTAAAAGTTCTCCCGCCTCTTCCGGTCCGCAGACACACATCCTGCATTTTCCGAAGCCCAGATCGAGCACTTCATATACCCGCCTGTTCTCCTCCATTATGATGTCTGAGCCGACTACCCCGATGTCCGCCGCGCCGTATTCCACATAGGTCGGAACGTCCGGTCCTTTGGCGAGGAAAAACCTGAGTTTCTGCTCCTCATTGACAAAGATCAGTTTCCGCGAGTTCTTGTCCTTAAGTTCTTCGCAGTAATAACCAGCTTCACCCAGAAGCTTCATTGTCTGATCCGCAAGGCGTCCCTTCGTAAGGGCAATGGTTATGTAATCGTTCACGCTGTCCTCCGTTCGCTCTTTACTCCTCTGCGCATTCCGGCAGCAGAACCGTCCTGAAGCCCGCCATACGGCTCATACGGGCAGTTTTGAGGGCTTCCCGGTAGTTTGAGTCATTGTAATAAATCTTTTGAATTTCGGGCTCCTCGTCGTCCACAATATGCTGTCTGTACATCGCCTCCATCAGTGTATCGATGGAGATCATGCAGCCTATGGCCGGCGCTGTTTTGCCAAAGCAGCTCAGAAGCTGGTCGTATCTTCCGCCGGACGCGACAGGCTCGCCGGTTCCGTATGTATAGCCCTTGAATATAATACCTGTATAGTAACGGTATTTGCTAAGCAGTGACAGATCGAAGCTGACATATTTTGAAAGCCCGTATGCGTCCACAACGTTAAATACATCGATCAGGCGTTTTACAGCTTTTCCGGCGCGCTTGTTCGGAGCCGACTCCCAGGCTTTGTGAAGATCCTCGGCCGTCTCCATAAAATCACGAAAGCGCAGGAACAGATCCCTGTCCTTCCTGCTGTATCCCTCACTCATTAAAAGGTCCTCGGCGGCAAAATAGTTCTTGCCTGAGATCTCATCTCTCAGGTCCGTCTCCACTTCGCTGTCCATTCCAAGATATTCGCAGATCCCCTTAAAATACTCGACATTCCCGACGCTGATCTGAAACTCTTCAAGGCCTGCTGCCAGAAGGCTCTCGATCAGCATAGCGATCATTTCTCCGTCCGCCTGCGCACCGGCGTCATTGATGAGCTCGGCGCCCATCTGGAAAGTCTCCTTGCGTTTGCCCTGAAGATCCGATGTATTAGAGAAAGCGCTTCCCTGATAGCAGAAACGGAGGGGATTCTTTTCGTCCATGAAGTATTTGGCGGCGCATCTTGCTACAGAAGGCGTGAAGTCCGGCCTGAGCACCAGTGTGTTTCCCTCTTTGTCGAAGAACTTGTACAGTTCTCTTGAGGAAGTTGTCCCGATCTCATTGGAGAACACATCAAAATATTCAAATGAGGGAGTCTGAAGGTCTTTGTATCCGTACAGATGGATCTGTTCAGCGATCTTTTCGATCGTTCTGCTTCTGGCAGTGTTCTCTTTTCCATAGCAGTCCCTTACCCCTTCCGGAGTATGCAGCAGCTGCTGCGCTTTTCTGTTGGCGTAATTCATGAGTTCTCCCTCGCTTTATTATGTTACAGTGCTAATTCGATAGCATGTGAAATTATTGGAAGTATACAGGAATATGCTCAGCCTGTCAAATTTGCGCGTCGCTGTCTCTCTCCGCGAGGTCCCTGTTGATCATTTCCAGATACGGTACCAGAATACCATGTTTATGGGGCAGCACCCAGTTCATATCCAGTTCATCCATCCTGAAGCTTTTCCTGCCGCCCGATTCTGCGCGTTCCCAGAAAGGCAGAAAGTGCCTGAAAGGAAGATAGTAATAAAAGCCTTCTTCTGTATAACTGATCAGAAAGAAAGCGATGCCGTCCTGCTTTTCGAACAATCTCATGAACTCCACCTGATGGGGGTGGATATTCTGCAGCGCAAAGGTCTTCTGCCTGCACTCCTTGGCATCAAAACATACCGGGATTCCCTGAATCACGCCGATATAGTCTACGGTGCTCTTCTGATCAAAATAAGCGAGCGTAATATGTCTGTTCTCGCTGTCGATCTTCATAGGGGTGATCGGAGTAGGCACTTTCTGAATGAGCGCAAGATTCTGTTCTTTGTATTTTTCATTGGTCCGGTTGATCTCGTCCTCGAAGAGAGACCCCCGGAGTCCTCTTGATTTCCATGTCGGCATAGCAGCCACTCCCGTTCTGTTGTAATAACCCGGCTTTTACTTTACACCGCAGATCTCTGTGTAAATGCGGGGAGGATCACAGCAGATCACCTTTTCAGAGAGTCTTGCCAGATCCCCGTCCATGCGGGGAAACTCCACCCTGCAGCACCAGAGCATCTGTCCCCGGAGCCCGAATTCACTGCGGATTTTTTCGTTGACTTTCCTGTCGCCGTATTTGGGATCTCCAAGTATCGGATGTCCCATCTGCGCAAGATGGCTGCGCAGCTGATGTGTCTTGCCGGTGATCAGTTCCATCTCCAAAAGCGAATAGCGGTCTCCCGGGATGACAGGTACGTAGGTTGTCTTCGTCCAGCTCCCTCCGTTTTTCGCGTTTTCCGCATAATTGACTGTATTGGTCACTGCGTCTTTGCTCAGATATCCCTCGATTTTACCGCCCTTTTTCACAGTTCCGAGTACCGCGGCCCGATAATACTTGCGGAGAGTCCTGTCTCTTAACATCTCTGAGATTGTTCTGGCGCCCGTCAGAGATTTGGAACAGATCAGGATCCCTCCCGTATTTCTGTCAAGCCTGTTGCACACAGACGGTTTGAACCGGCTGAGTGAGGAGGCATCTGCCTCTCCTTTCCGGACAAGGTAGCCCAAAAGCCATTCATTCATAGACCGATCTGTCTCTGACGCTTTCTGGGACAGAACTCCCACCGGTTTTCTCACGACGAGAATATCCGGATCCTCATAAAGGATCCCGTCTTCTCCGATTCTTCCGCGGATCTGCCGGTATGCTTTCATATACTCCTGCAGCGCGTCATCCAGGCCGACTTCCGCTTTCGTCTCCCCGGAACCTGCCTCTCCGCCGAATTTCACGATCGTATCATCAGAAAGAAAAAGCGTCACCAGATCTCCTTCCAGAAGAAGCTCACTGCCGGACGCTTTTTTGCCATTGAGTGTGATATTCTTTTTCCTGAGCATCTTATAGAGAAAAGAGGAAGGGGCGCCGGGCAGTCTGCGCTGCAGATACTTGCTGAATCGCTGATCCTTTTCTCCGCTCTTAACTGTCCACTCTCTCATCAGCCGTTTTCCTCACAGGGAGATGGATTTCAAAAGATCCATTACGCCCTGAATACTCTTTCTCTCTTTGCTGTCTTCCAGCCTGTTCAGATCATCCAGGCGCTGCGTGTAGTTGTCCTGATTTCTGAAGATCTTGACGGTATATCCCTTGAACCCGTCATTCTCCAGCATTGTCCTGATATGCATCTCTCCGCTCTTAACATCACATCCCGTGTCTTCTGTAAGAGCGCATACGGATCTCCCCGCGCACACCGCGTGGCTGATCGCGAAGTTCTTGTCATAGCTGGTCATAAAGAGGTCGTAAGCACCGGCCAGTTCGCCGATATGCAGTTCGATGGCGTCCCTTGCGCTCTCCGAGCAGCATTTTGCCCTGCAGAACATCACAAGATCTACCGCGAATTTCCCGACGCCTATACAGCTCAGAGCCGCAAGGATCGTGAACACATTCTTGTTGGTGCCAAAATACCTGAGCGCGCCGAAATACATGCCCAGTACTGCAGCAAGCAGACCGAAAGTGACGGCAGCGTAGATGATCCTCCCTCTTTTTATGTAACCGTAAGTTCCTTTTTTTCCGATCATGATCACTCCATTTACGTCAAAACAGGACATCTCTCCGCTTAGCGAAAAGATGTCCCGACGAATATTCCTTCGGTATTAACCCTCAAACATGTCAGTGTTTACGAATTCGGAATCATCCTCCTCTTCCGGATAGTCCTCAGGCTCCCCGTCCATATTCTGCATCAGGCCTGAGTCCTCTTCCTCTTCCGGCTGCGGGCTGATTTCCGTGAGGTTCTGGCCAATGGTGTCGATATAATCCGACATTTCATCGTGGAAGTTGGAGAAGATGGAAGTCATGTTATTGCGCGCGCTGATCGTGCTCTTCTCAAGGTCCGCGAGCATTCCTTCCATGTATTGCCTGAAGGCTTCACGCTGCGCGTCAGACTCATTAACAGCCTTATCGAGAATATCCTGCGCCTGCTGCGTTGCCATCCTGACGATCTCATTAGCCTGAGCATAAGCCTGCTGCATGATCTCATGCTCGTTGACAAGTTCATTTGTGTGCGCCGTAGCTTCGTTGATCATCTCTTCCGCTTTTCTCTTAGCGTCGTCAAGGATCGCTTCCTTATTGGCGATGATCCGCTGATAATGCCTGATCTCATCCGGAGTCTTCGCGCGAAGCTCCTCAAGAAGCGCATCCATTTCGTCCTTGTCCACGATTATATTTGTTTTTGAAAAAGTCTGGTATCTGCAGGAATCAATAAAATCCTCAATCTGGTCGATCATCTGCTCGATTTTGCTGCTCATCTTTTCCGATCCTCCTTATTTATTCTGGTAAAATTCCGGATGAAGAACTCTCATCTTGCCGATCACTTCCTCTTCGATCGAAGGCGGAACGCACAGGCTGATGTCGCCGCCGAATGATGCGATCTCCTTTACAACAGAGGAACTCAGATACGCGAATTCCATGCTGCTCGTGATAAAGATCGTGTCAAGCCAGCCGTCTGAGATCGTTCGGTTCGCGTGCGCAATCTGCAGTTCATACTCAAAATCGGTCACTGCACGAAGACCGCGTACAGCAATATGACAGTCGATTTTCCGTGCATAATCCATAAGCAATCCGTAGTAGGAATCAACATGCACGTTCGGAATATTTTCTGACACTTTGCGTAACATTTTAACACGTTCATCAACAGAAAACAATGGAGTTTTCGCTTTATTGTCCAAAACGCAGACGGTCAGATCATCAAACATTTCCGCCGCTCTTTTAATGATGTCAATATGTCCATAGGTAACGGGGTCAAAACTTCCCGGGTAAATCGCATGTTTCATCCTGAATCCTTTCTGCTGCCGATCAATTCTTAGTAGAACGCCTGATGAAGAGATGTCTGTTCGCTTTGTAATCTTTTTCCCTTACAAGCTCAAGTCCGATATCGCCCAGATAAGAGAAATCCGTGTCCAGTGAGGATTCCACCATGATCAGTGTATTCTCAGTGACAAATTTCTCTGCTGCCAGCGCATTCAGTATATCATGAACTGTCTGTGATTCGTATGGAGGATCCACATAGATGAGATCCACTTCCTTCTCGTGGATGTGCCGCAGCGCGCTGAGTGCGTCCTGTTTTAAGAGCACGGCTTCCTCTTCAAAATGTGTTGTGTGAAGATTCTTCTGGATACAGGCACATGCTTCCCTGCCGTTTTCAACAAAATAGGCTCGTTTGGCTCCGCGGCTCAGGGCTTCGATCCCGATCGCTCCGCTTCCCGCGCACAGATCCAGAAAGACCGATCCGGGCACATCCGCCTGAATGATATTGAAAAGAGTCTCTTTGATAATGTCCTGTGTGGGTCTTGTGTCAAGGCCGTATGGCGCGACGAGTTTTAACCTTCTTGCGCTTCCTGCTATTACTCTCATACCTTATTCCTCGAAATGCGAGGCGGAATCATTTCCGCCTCTTCTATATCTAAAGTGTATTAAATCTTGCCTTTTTTGTCTATCTACAAATGCCTGTCCGGGCGCTGCGGCATCAGAAGCGCTTGCTGCCTCTGCCGTTTCTCGCTCCGGCTCGGACTTTATCGAGATCGATCTCCGTATCTCTGTGTACGAGCGGAGCAGGCTCTTTGTCCTTTGCGAGCACTGCTCTCTCTACGTAGTCTTCCTTGCTCAGCTTGATTCCGGCGACGCCCGCAGCCGCTTTTTTCTTCTCCGGGACCTGTTCCAGCGGGAGCTTGAGAAGATACCCGTTCGCAGTCATCAAAACAGCATATTTCTGGTCTGTGATGACGCCGGCAAAGACGAGAGAATCTCCATCGGCAAGTTTTGTCGCGTTCATTGTCTTCATTCGGGTCTCAAATTCGCCGCCGCTCACTGTTTTGACAAGTCCGCTTTTTGTGACGAAAAGAAGCCTGTAGAGGTTGAGATCTGTCTGGCTGCAGGCCATGACAATCTCTTCCTTCGAGGAGTCATAATTGCCGATATTGTCGATCGGAATACCTTTATCTCTCAGTTTTCCGAGAGGCAGGTCGGAGACTTTTACAGTATGAAGAGTACCGTTATCCGTGAACAGGCAGATCTTTCCGGTGCTTCTGCACATGAAATAGTATTTGTAACCTGTTTCCACCGACTCCTGGTTTCTCGTGTATGCGGACGGATCCATCGTCTTGGCGTATCCGAAACGATCCATGACGAACAGAAGTTCTCTGTCTTCCTCTTCCTCTTTTACGACAAAGGAAGCTGTTTCCGCCTGTGTGATCTCCGTTTTTCTGGGCTGCGCATACCTGTCTCTGATCTGGGCCAGGTCACTTCGCAAAACCTTTGTCATGGAGTCGCGTTCCTCCAGTATGTCTTCGTAGCGGTAGATATTGGCGACAGTCTCATCATGTTCTTTAATGAGTGCATCCAGTTCGAGTCCGATAAGTTTATACAGACGCATATCAAGGATCGCGTCAGCCTGGGCCTCTGTAAAGGCAAGCTGAGTCGCCATGATCTCCGATTCTTCGCTTCGGAATTTGATTCCGCCCGTCTCACCGTTTACAAGACAGTTCTTGACAGTTTTTCTGTCCCTTGCGCCACGAAGGATCTCAATAATGAGATCAATAACATTGACCGCTTTGATGAGTCCTTCCTGGATCTCCCTCTTTTTGCGTTCCTTTTCAAGAAGATTCTCGTACTTTCTTGTAGTCGTCTCGTAAAGAAAATCTGTATTGGCTTTGAGGATCTCTCTAAGGCTCAGTGTCTCAGGCCTGCCGTTCCGGATCGCGAGCATATTCACGCCGAAGGTATCTTCCAGCCGGGTCTTTTTATAGAGAAGATTCCGGAAATTGTCGATATCCGTGTCTTTCTTTAATTCGATGACGATCCGGATTCCTTCTTTGTCGGACTGGTTTGTGATGTCTATGATATCATTTGTGACCTTTTTCTCGGCGAGTGCGGCCACATCTGAGAGAAACTTGCCGATGCCGGCGCCGATCATAGTATAAGGGATCTCCGTGATCACCAGATTGACATGTCCGGAGCGCCCTTTTTCTACCATTGTGCGGCCTCTCAGGCGCACCTTTCCGACACCGGTCTCATAGACTTCCGGAAGTTCGTCTTTGTTGACAACAATACCTCCCGTCGGGAAATCGGGTCCCTTGACATACCGCATCAGCTCCTTGTTCGTCAGTTCCGGGTTCTCAAGCAGCGCGATCTCCGCGTCGATGATCTCCGCGAGATTGTGAGGAGGTGTGCTTGTAGCCATTCCTACCGCAATACCTTCGGATCCGTTGATCAGAAAGTTGGGAATCTTGACAGGAAGAACTTCGGGTTCCTTCTCGTTCTCATCGAAGTTGGGAACAAAATCCACGACATCTTTATCCAGATCCGCAAGAAAAGCCTCTTCCGTGATCTTTTCGAGCCGCGCCTCGGTATAACGCATTGCTGCAGCGCCGTCGCCCTCTATATTGCCGAAGTTTCCGTGACCGTCGATCAGAGGGATCTCTTTTTTGAAATCCTGTGCCATGACGACCAGCGCGTCATAGATCGAACTGTCGCCGTGGGGATGATATTTACCCATCGTATCGCCGACGATTCGCGCGCTCTTTCTGAAGGGTCTGTCCGACCGGATCCCGAGCTCATGCATGTCATAAAGAGTTCTTCTCTGCACAGGCTTTAGTCCGTCCCGGACATCCGGGAGCGCCCGCGCGACGATTACGCTCATCGCGTAGTCGATGTAGGATTTCTGCATCAGTTCGGAATACTCTGTCTTGAGGATCTGCTCCTGCGGAGTCTCCGCAAAAGTGTCTTCCGTCAGTCTCTTTCCTTTTTTACTGTTCTTGTTCTGGTCGTCTCTAGGCATATTGATTACTGTTTCTCCGTTTATTAACGTCAGATATCAAGTTCCGCGTCGTCCGCATGGTCGTGGATGAACATCCTGCGGGGCGGAACTTCGCTTCCCATCAGAAGTTCCGTGATGTCTGAAGCATGTATTGCGTCTTCGATCTGTACCTGCCTCATGTATCTTCTCTTCGGATCAAGGGTCGTCTCCCAGAGCTGTTCGGGATCCATCTCTCCAAGGCCCTTGTATCTCTGCAGAGTAAAATCGTTTTTGTGCGTCTTTCTGTATTTTGCCAGCGCGTAATCATCGTAGAGATACTCGCCTTCTCCGCTTCCCTTTTTGGGAACCACCTTATACAGCGGCGGCATGGCGACATAGACATGTCCTTCATAGATCAGTTCCGGCATAAAGCGATAGAACAGAGTGAGAAGAAGCGTCGAGATATGGGCGCCGTCAACATCCGCATCAGCCATGATGATGATCTTATCGTATCGCAGCTTCGAGATGTCGAAGTCATTGCCGTACCCTTCTGAAAATCCGCAGCCGAAGGCGTTGATCATAGTCTTGATCTCAGCATTTGCCAGCACTTTGTCTATACTGGCCTTCTCAACATTAAGGATCTTGCCGCGGATCGGCAGAATTGCCTGATACATTCTGTCTCTCGCCATCTTGGCACTTCCGCCGGCGGAGTCGCCCTCGACGATGAAGATCTCGCATTTGGACGCATCCTTGCTGGTGCAGTTCGCCAGTTTCCCGTTGGAATCAAAGGAAAACTTCTGCTTGACCAGCATATTGGTCCTGGTCTTCTCCTCGGTCTTCCTGATCTTCGCTGCCTTCTCGGCGCATCCGATCACCGTCTTGAGGACCTCCAGATTTCTGTCAAAATAGTGAACGATCTCATCTCCCGTGACCTGACTGACAGCCTTGGCGGCATCCTGGTTATCCAGTTTAGTCTTGGTCTGTCCCTCAAACCTGGGATCCGGATGCTTGATGGAAATGACAGCCGTCATTCCGTTTCTGATATCAGCGCCGGTAAAATTTGTATCCTTTTCCTTGAGGACACCGATCTGGCGGGCATAATTATTGATCACCTGAGTGAAGACGGTCTTAAACCCTGTAAGATGCGTTCCGCCTTCCGCGTTATAAATATTGTTGCAGAATCCCAGGACGTTTTCGTGGAACTCATTGACAAACTGAAACGCGGCTTCTACCGTGATCTGATCACTCATTCCCTTGAAATAGATAATGTCCGTGACAGCTTCCTTGGACTTATTGAGCGCACGGATAAAACCGACGATCCCGTCGGGTTCATGGAACACGATCTCTTCAGCGGGCTCCTGCCTTCTGTCCGTATATTCTATCGTGAGTTCAGGGTTGAGATAGGCAGTCTCATGCATGCGGCTCTTAATGTCTTCTTCCCTGAACCTCGTCTTCTCAAAGATCTCCGGGTCAGGCAGAAAGTTGATCCTTGTGCCGGTCCATCTGGTCTTGCCAACCACAGGCAGCAGGCCGTCTTCAAGTTCCACAACGGGATTTCCCCGCTCATATTTATCCTCATAAAGAAAACCGCCGCTGCCAACGCTGACGGTCATTCTTTCAGAAAGAGCGTTTACCACGGAAGATCCCACTCCGTGGAGGCCTCCGCTGGTCTTGTACGCATTGTTATCAAATTTTCCTCCGGCGTGAAGTGTTGTAAACACCACGCGCTCCGCGCTCACACCTTTTTCATGCATTCCGATCGGAATGCCTCTTCCGTTGTCCTCCACTGTACAGGAGCCGTCCGCCTCAAGGATCACCTTGATCGTGGAGCAGAATCCGGCAAGATGTTCATCGACGGAGTTGTCCACGATTTCATAGATCAGATGATTGAGACCCCTTGTGGAAACGCTGCCGATATACATGCCGGGCCTTGTCCTTACAGCCTCAAGTCCCTCCAGCACTTTGATACTGGCGGCGTCGTAATTATTAGTATCCTGATTCAGATTTGCCATGCAGATTTCCTATTCCTGGTTGTACTTGGTTGTTCACGCTCAGACATTTTTGCGCAGCGGGATCTTCTTCGAGCAGGCGATCGCGAGCGCGCCCGGGCCGATATGGCAGGCGATACTCAGCGAAAGCACATCATCCTGCACGTTGAACGCGGGGAAAGCAGCTCTGACTTCCTGGGAAAACTCCGCGAACTGATCCGGCACATTGCCATGCACAGCGTAAAGCCAGACATTCTCTTTATCTGTTCCGCCATACAGAGTTTCTATATCATGCTTCATCGCGTTGATCATTATATTCTTGCCCTGGTTCATGGTGCGGGCCTTGGAGAAGGCATCGAGTCTCTCACCCTTGATCTGCAGGACCGGCTTAATGCGAAGGAGTGTGCCCACAGCGGCTGCGGCCGGAGTGATCCTGCCGCCCTTCTTCAGATAATAGAGAGTGTCGAGCATGATATAGATACTGGATTCATACTTCACATGCTCCAGTTCTTCGCGGATCTCCGCGGCGCTCATGCCCATCTCCGCCATTTCCAGCGCGTCAAGCACGGATCTCTTCTGTGTTACAGAGATCCTCTGGTTGTTGACTACCTGGACCTTACCGTCGTAGTCATCCGCGAGCATTCTTGCGCTCTGGCATGAACCTGACAGCCCGCTGCTCATAGGAATATAAACCACTTCATCGTGAGTCTTGAGGGCATCGTCCCAAATGCCCATCACGTCGGAGGGGGAGGGCTGGCTTGTAACAATATTGGCTCCGCTCTCCATCTTCGCGTAAAATTCTTCTCTTGAAAGAGAGATCCCCTCATAAAAAGTCTCGTCACCGATCGTGAATGGCATGGGCACTACCGTGATCCCGAGCTTCTCAGCTTCCTGCGGAGTGATATGAGCGTTACTGTCGGTTATAACTGCAATCTTCGACATCTTCTTCTCCATTTCTTTAAAACCGCGGTTTAAGCAACAAACTACAGTTAGAAAACATCATAATAATATGAGCGCCGAAAGTCAACCTTGCACTAAATCGTTCTTAGGTCAAGCTGTCTCATATGAGGCGTTTCAAATTCAGGATCAGCCAGAAGCACTTCCTCTACGTGGGCTGCCGCTTTTCGCATGATCGCCGAGTCCTCGTAAATATCAGCGAGTACGAAGCCCAAAGCGCCGCTCTGCCTCTCTCCGAACAGGTCGCCGGGACCTCTGAGTTTTAAATCTTCTTCCGCAATTTTAAACCCGTCATTGGTCTTCTCAAGAATTTCCAGCCGACGCGGTTTTTTGTCCGGATCATCTTCTCCCGCCGCGCCCGGCGTATAGAGAAATACGCAATAGGACTGCCACTGCCCCCTTCCGACCCTTCCTCTGAGCTGATGAAGCTGTGACATTCCGAAGCGCTCCGCATTTTCAATGGCGATGACCGTGGCGTTGGGAACATCGATCCCGACCTCTATGACAGTTGTGGATACCAGTATATCCACAGCTCCGCTGCCGAACCGTTCCATAACTTCCGTCTTTTCAGATGGTTTCATACGTCCGTTCAAAGAATCGATCCGCACCTCTGCCGGAAAGATCTTCCGCAGTTTTTCAGTGTAATCGCGGACGTTTTCAAGTTCACTCATCTCGCCTTCTTCTACTTCGGGACAGATCACATAGGCCTGCCTCCCCTGTTTGATCTGTCCGTACATAAAGCGGTAGATCCTGCGGCGTTCGCTGCTGCTTATGGCAAGGTTTTTGATAGGAATCCTTCCCACCGGCATCTCATCGAGAACAGAGATCTGCAGGTCTCCGTACATGATTATGGCAAGTGTTCTCGGAATAGGAGTTGCGCTCATAACAAGCACCGGCACGGAATTTCCTTTTCCCGCGAGAGATTCTCTCTGCCTTACCCCGAAGCGGTGCTGCTCGTCCGTGATCACAAGAGCAAGATCCGAATACTCCACGCTGTCCTGGATCAGCGCATGTGTGCCTATGATGATATCCGCACTTCCGGAAGCGATCTTCTTATACACCTCTTTTCGAGCCTTACCTTTTACCGATCCGGTCAAAAGGACAGGATTGATGGGAAGATCGTACTGTTCCTTAAGTTTCAAAAGATTATCCATATGCTGCTTCGCAAGGACTTCCGTCGGAGCCATGAGCGCTCCCTGCCTGTGATTTGCGCTGCAAAGAAGAAGCGCGAGAAAAGCAAGTATTGTCTTGCCCGATCCAACATCTCCCTGAAGAAGACGGCTCATCACATACTCGCCGGTCAGGTCTCTTTTGATTTCTTCCCACGCTTTCTTCTGAGCTCTGGTAAGGGAATAGGGAAGTTTTGACAAAAGTTCCTCCGGCAGTTTTTCAGGAAGCAGGGGGCTGCTGTTTCTGAGGCCTTCGTTCTCTTTTTTCTTCTTTCTTATACCAAGGATAAACTCAAAAAACTCGTCAAAGATCAGCCGGTTCCTGGCCATTCCGAGTTCCTGCATGCTGCCCGGATGGTGGATCGCTCTTAGAGCCAGATCTCTTTCGCACAGGCCCAGGCGTTCTCTTTCTTCCCTGCCGAGATAATCCTCGAACGCCGGAAGTTCCTCCAAAGCCTGTCCGATCAGCGCGGAGATCTGTTTGTTTTTCATTCCCTGAAAGAGGGGGTATACCGGTTGGAGAGTTCCTTCCAGATTGTGATAATCCTCCAGTGAATATACTCTGGGCTGCTCCATGTACCGCAGTCCTCTCGGCGTCATTTTCATGATCCCCATGAAAACACGCTGACTGCCCGGCGGCAGGTTTTTGACCATGTAGGGCATATTAAAGAATGTCAGCCGGCAGTCGCCTGTCGCATCCGCGGCCTTGAAATGGCTGATGGTCCTGCCTCCGGCCCTGATCGTGCTTCCTCTCCCGATCACCGTAAGGAGAACGGCGCACTCCGCATTCTCCGCCGCCGCTGAGACCGCGGACAAACTGACATACTTTTCGTATCGCGAGGGGTAATAGCTGACAAGGTCGCCGGCTGTATTAAGTCCTCTGCTCTGCAGGAGCTCCGCTGTACGGGGACCTACTCTCTTCAGTTTTCCCACTTCCGTATTTGCATTCATATAGAAACCTGTCTGACCTCTCCATCTCGGTCTTTGATGAAAAGATTGCTAAAAGAAACCGGATGCCTCCGTGACATCCGGTTTGTGTAACTGCATATTACGCGCTGCTCCCTGATCAGGTGACCTAATACTCTGTATCCCGCTTACTCGGCAGACAAAATATAGTAGTAGATGGGCTGTCCGCCATACTGAAGCTCCACGTCACAATTCGGGAATGCTTCCGCGGCCCTTTCCCTGAACTGTTCAGCGGTTTCTTCTGCTACATCTTCACCGTAGTAAACACTGATGATCTCTGTATTCTCATCCACGATCTTCTTTAAAGACTCAAAAGTCACATCTTCGATATCATTGCCGGTAGTGAGAATGCCGCTGTCGCCGATTCCCATGATATCACCCTCGTGAATCTTAATGTTGTCGATCTCCGTATCTCTTACAGCATAAGTGATCTCCGCGCTGTGCACGGCGCCGATCTCCTCGCACATGTTGGCTTTGTTAGCCTCGGCGTCCAGATCGGGCATGTAATTGATCACCGCGGTGATTCCCTGGGGAACTGTAGTCGTAGGAACAACTACCACTTTCTTATCAGTGGTGAGGGAAGCTGCCTGGTTAGCAGCCATGATGATGTTCTTGTTGTTCGGGAGGACAAATACAACATCTGCATTGACACTCTCTACAGCCTTCAGCACATCATCCGTGCTGGGATTCATTGTTTGACCGCCGCTGATCACATAATCGACTCCGAGTCCGGTGAAGATCTCCCTGATCCCGTCGCCGACAGATACTGTAATGAAACCGACTTCCTTTCTGGGCTGTTCGGGCGCCTTAGGAGCTTCTGCTTCAGCAGGCTTTTTCACATCTGCGGTATCAGGTCTGGAAGACTTGCCCGCATCCGCGTTTCTTCCGCCGGATTCCGCTTCCTTGAGATTGAGAAGTCTCACTTCTCCAAGTTCGCCGAATTTCTGGCTTCTCTGAATGATCAGGCCGGGGTCATTGGTCTGGCATTTGACATGGAGAATATCTCCTTCCACCGCGCATTTTACGCGGTCGCCGAGAGACTTGAGAAATTCCAGATATTCTTTCTGGTCTCTGGAAGAGGGCTTCTTAGCCATCAGCACCGTCATCCTCATCTTATAGATAAAACGGAGTTCCTCTTTTTCCACGATTTCTTTCTCAGGCTCAGCCTCAGGCTTTTCTTCTTCCTTCTCTATAAGAGCGCTGTAGTCGATTTCCTTACCGAGGAAGCGGTCGTATGCTCCCTTCATGACCTGGACGAGACCCTGTCCGCCGGAGTCAACTACTCCTGCCTGCTTGAGGACCGGCAGCAGTTCAGGTGTATTGGCAAGAACCTTCTCCGCTTCCTCAAGGACCGCTCCGAGAAATACTTCCAAATTCTCTTCCCCCGCGTCAGCCAGTTCCCTTGACTTGAGCGAGGCTCCCTTGGCTACTGTAAGGATCGTGCCTTCCTTGGGCTTCATGACAGCTTTGTAAGCAGTCTCCACTGCTCTGTCAAAACCGTCTGCCAGTACAGGAATTGTGAGCTCTGTCTCTGACTTGGCCACTTTTCCGAATCCTCGGATCAACTGGGAGAGAATAACGCCCGAATTTCCTCTCGCTCCTCTCAGGGATCCTGATGACATCGCCTTGCAGATGTCCTTCATGCTGTCCGTGCTTCCAAGAGCGGAAACCTCCTTGACGGCAGATTTGATCGTAAGAGTCATATTCGTGCCGGTATCTCCGTCGGGAACGGGGAATACATTGAGTTCATTGATCCATTCTTTATTTGCTTCCAAATTGGCTGCTCCGGCAAAAAACATCTCTGCCAGCAGTTTTGCATCGATTGCGCTGGTCGTCACCGCATCTTCCTCCTGATTACTATAAAATTTCATGATTGATCGGGCAGTGCACTGTTACTCAGTCAATGACGCGTACACCTTCTACATAAACATTGATCTTCTCGACCTCAAGACCGGTGAAGTCTTCCACGCGGTATGCGACGGACGAAACCAGATTATCAGCCACAGCCATAATGTTGACTCCATAAGATACGATCACATGGAAGTCGATGACGAGTTTGTCCCTGGAGTTGAGAGTTACGTTGATCCCCTTGGTCATACTCTCTCTCTTGAGAAGGTTGGCAAATCCTTCCTTGTTGTTGACAGCAGCCATGCCCACAATGCCAAAGCACTCATTTGCGACATTGCCGGCATACCTGGCGATCACTTCGGGGTCAACACTAATGCTGCCCATATGTGTATTAAATAAAAATGTCTTCAAAGGCCATTCTCCTTTCAAGCCGAACGATCGGCGTATTGATGATTTGATCACATTCATGTCCTGAAACAATATTCCCTAATTCTTTACGTGATAAATCATTATAGATTATAACCTTAAAACAGCGAAAAGAAAAGGTTGTATTGCGGGATCGATTATTATAATTCCCTTGTAATTCGTTGATTTTTTTCTTGCATTCATGTTTCATTTTTGATACTATACAAATGTTGTAGACCCGAATATGTACGTTAGGAGGTGTTTAAGATGGCAAAATGTGATATCTGCGGCAAGGGCGC
>Ga0256404_1003678_pt1 | contig 30470 bp, 23 predicted proteins | sample RumenRJG_01DNA_FD_185990 | JGI IMG/M metagenome (GOLD analysis project Ga0256404, IMG submission 185990) | Bovine rumen microbial communities from Lethbridge, Alberta, Canada - RJG_01 | ecosystem: Host-associated > Mammals > Digestive system > Stomach > Rumen | place: Canada: Alberta | collected...
CATATACTCGATGCAGATGCTGCGCTTCAGGGCGCGACTGAATTTCTGTTTTCCCATAATTCTTAAATGACTTTAAATTTTTAACATTTAAGGCTCGATGGGAGTCAACCTATTTCAGTACAAGACAAATTGGTAAATTAGTAAAAAATGGTTTTCAGTGCTCCACCTTCAGATAGGCGAGACGGTGGGTCTTCCCACGTTGACTCAGTGTGTAGAGGATGTACATGCCATCGTGCAGACGGGTTACGTCAATGTGGTTCCCACGGCGCATGAGGGTGGTGACCGCATTCCCTGAGAGTGATTTCACAAGGATCATGTCGGTGTCGAGCTCTTCGGATTTGTCTGGCAGAACAGCCTGTTGTCCATTGTTCTCTACCCACGGGAGGTCCTGCCGTATCCTTTTAGGGTGCATCCCTTTGGTGGAATGGCGCATGTGTGTGGTCTTCAACGTGTTAGCGGCAGCCACACTCTCAGAGAAATGGGGAAATCCCATGCGCTCCATCCCGTTTTGGGCATAGTTGAAGATGCGGAGGTAGTCGTAGATGCCCTGGTGGTTGTCTAACAGGAACTTAGCACGGAAGAAGCACTGGCCGAGTCCCAACTGGCGACACACGTTCAGTTGTCGTTTCACCTCATCGATTTTCCAGTTGCCCTCCTTACGGTCGAGGAGATACACAGCCAGTCCTGCCGCCACCTGACCGGTACGGCTCTGCTCCATCCAGTCAATGGCGAAGGGGTAGAAGTTGTTGTCCTTGAAATACAGCATCGGGTAGAGTTGGTCCATCAGTCCGGTATGCAGCCAACGCTGGGCATCCTGGCAGACAGTGTTGCGTGCATTCCATCCACGGGAGGGGTACCGGGAGAGGTCATCGTGTTTTCCCAAGGGGGAGCATGACAGCTTTACCTGTGGCTTGATAGCTTTGATACGACTATGAATTTTCCTTACAATCTTGGTGATGTTCTCCCTGCCTTGCTGCTTACTCACCCGCATCTTCCAATTCTCGGGGTAACGGATGTAGTCGAGATGGATGCCGTCGATGTTATAGTTTTTCGTGATCTCTGCGCATATATCTGCAATGATATCAGCGGTTTGTGGTAGTTCTGGGTTTAGGTAGCCATCCTCTCCGATCTTGCGTAGGAGAGAGGGGTTCTTGCGGCGCATCTGCTGACAGCCGATACCGTTCCATTTCCCCATGGGGATGGTCACCACCCAGGCATGAATTTCCATTCCTCTTTTATGACATTCTTCGATGGCAAAACGCAATGGGTCATAGCCTGGACTCACCCCTGGCTTACCAGACAGACAGCCATCCCAGGGCTCCAGTTTCGATGGGTAGATTACAGATCCTCGGATCCGTGTCTGTAACAGAATGGTGTTGATGTTGATCTGTTGCAGACGGTCGAGCATGTTCGTCAGTTCGCGTTTCTGTTGTTCGATGGTGGTGGGGTTGGCGGCATTGGCGTAGTGGCGGGGCCAGTCGATTCCCCCGATGGTGGTGAGCCATACGGCCCTGATCTCCTTGGGGGAAGCAGGGGTAAGGTGCTGGTTGACGGTTGCCTGTGCCTGAAGGATATAGGGTGTTCCTGTCGTCAGGAATAGGGTGATGAACAAGAGTAATTTCCTCATTTTACTGGTTTTTGCGTGCAAAAGTACAAAAAAACGAGAGAAATGCCAAATATATTTAGGCATTTCAGAGAGAAAGAGGGCTCTGACTTACAAAATCCTTCTTGCCACTCTTTTCTTGGGATAGACACAAACCTTTGTGTCACCCATCTTTGGAAAGAAGGATATGAAGGTTTGTTTATATCCAATGAAAAAAAGATTGGGCATTTCTGTGATTCTTCAAATCAAAAGTTCTATATCTTTTGGTTGAATCAAAATTTATTTGTACCTTTGCATAGATTAATAACAAATCAGTGGAATAAAGCATAGAAAGCAATGGTTACATTTACTTTAAGTCTTCTTGCATTGGTCGTAGGCTATATGTTCTACGGGAAGTTTATCGAGAAAGTGTTTGGTCCCGACGACCGTGTGACACCGGCGGTGGCGAAGTCCGACGGCGTTGATTTTATTGTTTTTCCCGGGTGGAAGGTCTTCATGATCCAGTTCCTGAACATTGCGGGAACGGGTCCGATCTTCGGTGCTATCATGGGTGCGAAGTTCGGGCCTGCCGCCTACCTTTGGATCGTGCTTGGCTGTATCTTCGCCGGCGCGGTGCACGACTACCTAAGCGGCATGCTCTCCATGCGTAACGATGGTGCCGGACAACCCGAACTGATTGGCCGTTACTTAGGTAAGACCACGAAGAACGTGATGCTGGTGTTCTCCGTCTTTCTGTTAATGATGGTGGGCGCGGTGTTTGTATATAGTCCTGCCCTGATCCTGGGTAAGATGTGCAGCGATGGTCTTACGTGGATATATATTTGGTGTGGGATTATCTTTGTTTATTATATCATTGCCACGATGCTTCCCATCGATAAGATCATCGGAAAGATCTATCCCCTGTTCGCTGTCTCCATGCTGTTCATGGCTGTGGCCTTGATGGCAGTGTTGTTCATAAAATGGCCGGCGCTGCCTGAACTCTACGACGGCATCAGCGGTGAAGGTTTCACCACACCGATCTTCCCGGCACTGTTCATCACCATCGCCTGTGGTGCCATCAGTGGCTTTCATGCTACACAGACCCCGTTGATGGCACGTTGTGTGAAAAGTGAGAAGATGGGACGTCCGATGTTTTACGGTGCGATGATCACCGAAGGACTGGTGGCTTTGATCTGGGCTACGGTGTCGATGTATTTCTTCTATGGCGGGGCAGCGCAGGAATTAGGACAGCCCCTTACCCTGCAAGCCCCTGAGGTGGTGACAACGGTGAGCCAGGGATGGCTGGGCACCTTCGGTGGTATCCTTGCGTTACTCGGTGTGGTGGCCGCTCCGATCACCAGTGGTGATACGGCACTTCGCTCAGCCCGACTGATCATTGCTGAGTTTATTCATCTGGATCAGAAATCCATCATGAAACGTATCTGGATCTGTGTCCCGTTGTTCGGAGCTACCTTGCTTCTGCTGTTCTATAACATCGAGAACCCTGATGGCTTCAATGTTATCTGGAGCTATTTCGGTTGGGCCAACCAGACATTGGCGGTGTTCACCCTCTGGGCTATTACGGTGTATCTGGTACGTGAGCGCAAACCTTTCTGGGTAACGCTGCTGCCGGCACTCTTCATGACAGTGGTGTGCTCCACTTTCCTGATGATCTCAAAGAATGCATTCGGCTTCGACATGACGGTGGGCTATGCCGTGGGAGGAGCTGCCCTAATCATTGCCGTGGCTTGGTTCTGCGGATGGTATAGAAGAGAGGTGAAGAATTAATAATATATTATTGAATATTAGAGACATTAAAGATTATTTTTAAACTGTATAAATCATGAAGAGATTTTTAGTATTCCTCATCGTTGCAACGACGACAATGGCCGTACAGGCACAGTATTACCGTTCAAACAGAAGTACGACTCCTTTCTCGGAGGGAAAATTCTATGTGGGTGCCTCGCTGACAGGTCTTGACCTGAGCTATAGTGGCATCGACAATTTCAAGGCTGCTGGTTCCGCGCATGTTGGATATCTGGCACTTGATAACCTGATGATCACTGCCGAGGCTGGTCTTGACTGTTCTGACGACAAATGTCACTCACTCTTGGCAGGTGTGGGCGGACGTTATTACATCGAGCAGAATGGATTGTTCCTTGGTGCGAAGGTGAACTACGTGCATGGTTTTAAGAGCTATAACGATGTGATGCCCGGCGTGGAGGTGGGCTATGCCTTCTTCCTGAGCAGAACCGTCACGGTAGAGCCTTCCATATATTATAACCAGAGTCTTAAGAGACATTCTGACTATAGCAGAATCGGTCTGAAGCTCGGAATCGGTGTCTATCTCTAATCCTAATGCCTATGTTGTCTGTAAATGAATTGGAAGATCGCCTGATCGATCTCTCCTTTGCCGAAGATATTGGTGACGGTGACCATACCACGTTGTGCTGCATCCCTGAGGATGCCATGGGAAAGAGTCGTCTGCTCATCAAGGAAGACGGGATCTTGGCCGGTGTGGAAGTAGCGAAGAAGGTGTTCGCACGTTTCGATCCCACCATGCAGGTGGAGGTGCTTATGGAGGATGGTACCCCGGTGAAGAAAGGGGATGTGGCGATGATCGTCACAGGTAAGGTACGCTCGTTGCTACAGACGGAACGACTGATGTTGAACATCATGCAGCGTATGAGTGGTATTGCCACGATGACAAATCGTTACGTGAAACGATTGGAGGGTACGCATACCCATGTGCTCGACACCAGAAAGACTACCCCTGGCATGCGCATGTTGGAGAAACAAGCCGTGAAAATTGGCGGTGGTGTGAACCACCGTATCGGACTGTTTGACATGATTCTCCTGAAGGACAACCATGTGGATTTCTCAGGTGGTATCGCCAATGCCATCAACCGATGTCATGAATATCTCAAGGCAAAGGGACTTGACCTGAAGATTGAGATAGAGGTGAGAAATTTCGACGAGCTGCAACAGGTGCTCGACTGTGGTGGCGTGAACCGTATCATGCTGGATAACTTCTCGGTGGCCGACACGAAGAAGGCGGTAGAGATCATCAACGGACAGTATGAGACGGAGTCGAGTGGCGGCATCACCTTCGACACGATACGCGACTATGCAGAGTGTGGCGTCGATTTTGTCTCCGTGGGAGCACTCACTCATTCGGTGAAAGGGCTCGACATGAGCTTTAAGGCATGTTAGCGGCACTCTTTCTGGCTGCTGCGCTGCAGTTTCAATCGCCCGTCAATTACCCTGTCACATTGGCGGGCAATTTTGGTGAGCCACGGCCACACCATTTCCATGGCGGTCTTGACATCAAGACAGGACAGTCTGTGGGAAAGCCGATCTTTGCCATCGGGGAAGGATATGTGTGCCGTATCACCATCGGACTCTATGGCTTTGGTAATGCGGTGTATGTGCAGCATCCGAATGGCTATACCAGTGTGTATTGTCACTTGAAAGGGCTCCATCCGGTATTACGTGCCGCCGTGAGCCGTTACCGCAGGGATCATGGGCAGCGGGATGTCATCGATGAATACAAAAATCCCTCCACTCCTGCGGATATCCATCTCGCACCAACGGAATACCCTGTGGCACAGGGACAGCTCATCGCCACCAGCGGGAACACAGGAAGCAGTCAGGCTCCCCACCTGCATTTGGAGGTGCATGAGACACGCACCTGGAACATGGTGGATCCCTTGGATGTAATACCAAACCTGATCAAAGACAGCACACCACCTATGGCTCATGCCTTCAAGGCTTATCCCATGACGGGCGAGGGGGTGTTCAACGGTACGTCCCAGCAACAGTCATTCTCTTTCCATGCACATCATCTCAGTCAGCCTTTCACAGCCTGGGGTAAGGTGGGCTTCGGCATCTGGGCGAACGACTATATGGAGGAGTCGTATAATAAATATGGTGTGCGGAAGACGGAGCTGAGCGTTGATGGAAACGTGGTGTTCTCGGCTGTTGTTGACCATGTGCCCATGCGCTGTAACAGGATGGTGAACTCATGGGGTGACTATCCCTTTTTCCGCTATGCGGGGGTATGGTTCATGAAGTCGTTCATCGAACCGGGGAATACATTGCCGATCCTGAAAGCCGACGGGAACAGGGGTGTCGTGGAATTCAATCAGGAGAAAGACTATCACTTTGTCTATACACTGACGGATTTTTTCGGAAATCAGTCACAGTATTCGTTCACCGTGAGAGGAAAGCAACAGACAATCCCTCCTTCGCGACAGTTACATGCACCATGGGTGCTCCACTGGGACAGGATGAACTATTTTCAGATGCCTGGCGTGCAATTGGTGGTACGTCCCGGACTACTTCCCGATGACGTGCAGATGACGCCTGTCGTGATCCGTCATACCCATGCGCTCTCCGATGCCTATCGATTCTATGATGTGTCGTACCCCCTCTTCGATAGTGCGGTACTCTCGATACGGCTTGATAGGAGTGTTGCCGACACCGCTCGTCTGTGTATCCTCTGTGAGGGTGAGCGAGAGATCGAAGCTACCTACCACGAAGGATGGGTGACAGGAAAGGTGCGCGATTTGGGAGTGACTTATGAGATCGGATACAGTAAATCCACGAACGATAGAGAATAAACAATCTACAACAAATGTATATCAGATGAAAAAACTATTTTTGACCTTCGGCATGCTGTGCGCAGGTGTTTATGCCTCAGCGTGCACCAACCTCATTGCTGGAAAGAATGCCACCACCGATGGCAGTGTGTTCTGCACATACAGTGCTGATAGCTATGGTATGTTTACTGGTCTGTGCCACTATCCGGCAGGGAAACATGCTGCTGATGAGAAACGATGGATCATCGACTACGACACGGATGTGAACCACGGATGGATCCCCGAGGCCCCCGTGACATATAATGTGATCGGAAATATCAATGAGTATCAGGTGTCTATTGGAGAAACAACCTTCGGCGGGCGTGAGGAGATGGTAGATACCACAGGAGTCATCGACTATGGCAGTCTGATGTATCTCGGACTGCAACGGGCAAAGACTGCACGGGAGGCCATCCTCGTGATGACGTCACTGGCAGAGAAATACGGATATAACTCTGAGGGAGAGACATTCACCATCTGCGATCCTAACGAGGCTTGGATCATGGAGATGATGGGAACGGGCACCCCGGGAACAAAATACCATACCGCCAAGGCACCACGTGTGGTATGGGTGGCCCTGCGCATCCCTGATGACTGTATCTGTGCTCATGCCAACCAGAGCAGGATCCGTACCTTTAACCAGAAAGACAAGAAGAATGTGATGTTCTCCAAAGGTATGATCCAGTATGCCCGCGACATGGGGTGGTTCAGTGGTAAGGATTCAGAGTTCTCGTTCAACGATGCCTTTGCCTATCCCGACTTCTCTGGGAGACGTGCCTGTGAGGCTCGTGTGTGGAGCTTCTTCAATCATTTCTCTGACGACATGGATCGTTATGTGGATTATGCTGCGGGAATCGTGAAGAATGCGGAGCCGATGCCGCTGTGGATTGTACCGAACAAAAAGGTGAGTCTGCAGGATATGGAGGCATGTATGAGGGACCACTACGAAGGAACACCCTTCGATCTGAGTAACGACATGGGACAGGGACTGTGGGAGATGCCTTACCGCATCACACCGCTCAGTTTCAAGGTGGGCGATAAGAAGTATTTCAACGAACGCCCCATCTCTACGCAACAGGCGGGATTCTCGTATGTGTGTCAGCTACGCTCATGGCTGCCCAATGCCATCGGTGGCATCATCTGGTTCGGCAACGACGACGGTAACATGGTGGCCTATACGCCTATCTATTGCAGTTCTACCCGACGACCGGAATGCTACCACACACCTGGGGCTGATGACGTGACCTTCTCAGACAAGAACGCCTTCTGGGTATGCAACTGGGTGAGTAACATGGTGTATCCCCGGTACTCGCAGATGTTCCCGTCACTGAAAGAGGTGCGCGACTCCTTAGACAATTCCTACTTCACTGCACAGAAAGGGGTGGAGGAGAAGGCTCTGGCTCTCTATGAGAAGAACCCTGCCGAGGCTGTGTATTACCTGAACAACTACGGCATTGAGAAGGCACAGCAGATGCTGGCTCGATGGAAACAGTTGGGATGGTATTTAGTGGTGAAATACAACGATATGGTAGTGAAACCAGAGAAAGACGGGAAATTCCTGCGTACAGCCACAGGACTGGGGGCTACCGTGAAACGCACTGGGTATCCCGAGAAGGTGGCAAAGCAGTTGGTAGAAACCACAGGCGACCGCTTTGCGGTGCCTGAGGAATAAATTCGTTATATCGATATATCGAAATTATTTTATTTCGAAATCTCGAAATCTCATCAAAACTGTCGGAGAGCAGCGAGCAATTCGTTGTTCTCCGATTTGTTCCCAACGGTGATGCGCAGACAATCCTTACAGAGTTGTACGCGTGTGCGGTTGCGCACAATGATTCCCTTCGATACCAGATAGTCGTAGGTCTTCTGGGCATCGTGAACCTTGACAAGGAAGAAGTTGGCATCGGTGGGGTAGATCTTCTCTGTGATGGGCAACAGCATGAAATTCTGCATCATGCGCGACCGCTCCTGTAAGAGCAACTTCACCCATTTATCCACCTCATACGGGTCTTTCAGAGCCTCCATAGCCTGCTGCTGTGTGAGGAGGTTGACATTATATGGATACTTTACCTTATTATATAGGTCGATGATGGCGGGTTGTGCAAAAGCCATACCCAAACGGATGGCAGCACAACCCCAAGCCTTGCTCAACGTGTTCAATACGATGAGGTTGGGATGCTGACTGAGTTCCATTCGGAAGGGCTTCTCGGCAGAGAAATCACTGTAGGCCTCGTCAACAACGACCAGTCCTTCGAACTGGTTGATAACCCGGAGGATTTCCTCGCGTTGGATGTTGTTACCCGTGGGGTTGTTGGGTGAACAGATCCAAATGATCTTCGTCTTGTCATCACAAGCCGCCAAGAGCTTTTCCGCAGAGATCTGGTAATGCTCATCGAGCAATACCGGACGGTATTCCACGTCATTGATATCAGCACATACTTTATACATGCCATAGGTGGGCTCGATGGCTACCACGTTGTCAATACCGGGGCGTGTGAAGCAACGGTAGGGCAGGTCGATGGCCTCGTCACTTCCGTTACCGAGGAAGATGCAATCTTCGGGCACTCCTTTCACCTGTGCGATGCGTTTTTTCAACTCTGTCTGTAAAGGGTCGGGGTAACGGTTGAACGGTTGGTTATAGGGGTTCTCGTTGGCATCGAGAAACACGTGGGCCACATGACCGCTATACTCGTTTCTCGCGCTGCTATAAGGGGCGAGGTTCCAGATATTCTTTCTTGTCAGCTCTTCTAAACGCTTCATGGGTCACTGATGACTTGTTACTTGTTACTTATCACTTGTTACTTATCACTTTTTACTTGCATAACGCGCACTGTCATGGCATTCTTATGAGCCATCAGCTGCTCGTTCTCTGCCATCACCTCTACGGCATGGCCGATACTGCGGATGCCTTCTTCGGTGAGGTGCTGGAAAGTTACCTTCCGGTTGTAGCTGTCGAGATTCACCCCACTATAGGCTGTGGCATAGCCATGGGTGGGCAGTGTGTGGTTGGTGCCGCTGGCATAGTCGCCGGCACTCTCACAGGCATAGGTTCCGAGGAATACACTGCCGGCATTCACAACCTGTTCTGCCAGGGCATCATAGTCGTGCACGGCCAGAATGAGGTGCTCGGGGGCATAGGCATTGCTCAGTTCCATTGCCTCTTGCTTATCATGCACTAACACCAGGGTGGAGTTTTCTAATGCTTTTAAGGCAATGTCTTTTCGTGGCAACACCTCAACCTGTCGGTCTATTTCTTCTTTCACTTGACAGATCATCTCTTCGGAAGTGGAGATCAGGAGAACTTGAGAGTCAACACCGTGTTCTGCTTGTGACAAGAGGTCGGCAGCAACAAAAACGGGGTTGCTGGTTTCGTCGGCAATGACACAGACCTCTGAGGGGCCTGCGGGCATGTCGATGGCCACGTCATGGAGTGATACCTGTTGTTTGGCTGCCATGACGAACTGGTTTCCAGGACCGAAAATCTTATATACCTTTGGTACACTTTCTGTGCCGTAGGCCATGGCACCGATGGCCTGAACACCTCCAGCCTTGAAAATCTTACTGACACCAGCTATGCGGGCGGCAGCTAAGATGGCGGGGTTCACCTTCCCCTCACGGTTGGGAGGGGTGCACAACACGATCTCACGACATCCGGCAATCTTTGCAGGGGTGGCAAGCATCAGGACTGTACTGAATAAGGGAGCCGTTCCTCCTGGGATATAGAGTCCCACCTTTTCTATTGGGACACTCTTCTGCCAGCAGGAAACACCGGGAGCCGTCTCCACACGAATACCCTCATAGCGTTGGGCCTCATGGAACGCAGCGATGTTATGATGTGCGAGGCGCAGTGATGCTAAGAGATCCTCGCTTACCATGCTGATGGCCTCGTCGATCTCTTGTTCGCTGACAGCCAACTCCTCCAACACCACATGGTCGAATTTCTCCTCGTAGGCTTTCACTGCCTCGTCACCGTTGGCTCGGATGTCGTTCAGTACGGCGGCTACTGTTGCGTTCAACTGCGAGACGTCCAAATGGGGGCGTTCCACAATCTTCGGCCATTCATTTCTCTCAGGATATCGTATTATTCTCATTCTTCTCTACGAATTAGACTAATTAGGCGAATTGAAATTATTCAATTTTCAATTCTCAGAGTATCATCTTTTCGATGGGAGTTACCAAGATACCTTGTGCTCCCAATTCCTTCAGCTTCCCGATAATCTCCCAGAAACGTTTCTGGTCGAGCACTGTGTGCACAGAACACCATTCCTCATCAGCCAATGGGATGATAGTAGGACTCTTCAGTCCGGGCAGCACCTCGATGATCTCTTTCAGCTTTGCTTTGGGTGCATTCATACGCACATATTTCTTGTCTTCTGCTTGGCGTACAGCCTCAAAACGGAACAGCATCTGCTGCAGGATCTCTTTCTTCTCAACAGACATCTGCTTGTTGCCGATGAGCAAAGCCTCACTTTTCATCACTACTTCTACCTCGCGGAGGTTGTTGCTTACCAACGTGCTGCCACTGCTCACGATGTCGAAGATTCCGTCGGCAAGTCCAATACCCGGACTGATCTCCACACTTCCTGTGATAACATGGATGTCGGCCTCGATATGGTGCTCCTCCATGAATTTCTTAAGGATGAAGGGGTAGGAAGTGGCGATTTTCTTTCCATTGAACCACTCCACACCAGGATAGTCGATGCTCTTGGGGATAGCCAGACTCAAACGACATTTGCTGAAACCTAACCGTTGGATGATCTCAGCGTCTTCATGACGCTCCACAAACTCGTTTTCGCCTACTACACCGATATCGGCCACACCGCTGGCCACGCTCTGGGGGATGTCGTCATCGCGAAGATAAAGCACTTCAAGTGGGAAGTTAGAGGATTGTACCAGTAGCGTGCGCTTGCTGGCACTGATTTTAATATCGGCTTCAGCCAGAAGATTCATCGTATCTTCAAATAGTCGCCCTTTGGATTGTACAGCTATCCTTAACATGTTCATTACTTATAAATTCGTATCTTTTTACCCTTTTTCCTTACAGGGTTCACAAAATCGCTGCAAAGTTACGAAAAAACGAGAGCAGAACAAAACAAATTCATTTGTTTTTTTTGCCGAGTGCATTGTAACTTATCCAAAGTTACGAAAATTCTGAGTAAGTGAAAAGGAAACAAGTGTATTTGTTTGCTTGAAGGTGAAGAATTTATTCAAAAAACGAGAGAAATGCAAAAGGAAAGCTTGCTTTTCTTCAAATTTATAATCTCATGCCCCAAAAAGCACGGATACGCCATTTGTTCTGGTTGATGACCACAGACTTATCGCTGAAGACAGAATTGTTCATGACGAGGGTGGCACCGGCAAAGTAATGCGGTGAGAAGTGATGGACGATTGCGGCACGTTCGTTGAAGATCATGTTGAAACGTATGTGCTGTGCTTTCTTACGATCGCCGCGTACGGTCATATTATTACGGTTATAGATGACGAATGTAGGAAGCATGGCTTTTTTACTCTGTTCATTGCGTTTAACTTGATTAGGGTTTAGTTTTAGAATTTTTATCTGATTGATGATAGTTTTTTTTAGAATTCGTATCCGATGTTTAGGTAGAAGTATGGCTCTTTGGTACGGTTGCTGTAGCCGATAGTGGCACCTATAGGACCGAACATCGTATTGTAGTAATAGGCAGCTTGAACCCCCAAAAGGGTGCGATGGTCGGCAAGTTCTTTCAGATGGTCGGCTTGTTGTGCACCAGCTACGCGGAGCAGCACGTAGTTGCTGCTACCGATACGCTGCTGTGCCTGGAGCTGGGCGGCAACAAACTGGTGACTTACATACTCGATGTTACCGATGCCGGCGAAGGGCATCTGCTGTTCGATGTAGTGACCGAACCAGTCACCGCCGATGGCATTGCCAAAAACTGGTGGAATGGCCGTTCCAAAGAGCAGACGGCCGTAGAGCATCGGTTGGAGCGTGAGACGACTCCCGAGGGGGAACGACATTCTCCAGTTGGCACTTACCTCGCTCATTCCTGTCTTCTTTCCGATGACGGTTCCTTTATCATCTCGCACATTGAGCTTCGTGAGGTTATTGGTCACATACGCGTATTCGGCATTGAAACGAGCACCGTGTGTAGGGAAGTACCAGTTGTCTTCACTGTTGTATTTCAGTTGTCCGCGGTAGCTGATGAAATGTTCATTCTTGAGCGTCACCTGTATGGAATTCTCCGACCCCAGTTTGTTGCGGTAGTGCATGTAATCCCACCTCACACCGAATTGGAGGTTAAAATGCCTCAAATCGAAGTTGATCGGGAACAGATTACCTTGGAACTGGTTGTATAGGATGTTGTAAGAACGTTCGCCGTCCATGTAGATATCCACATCGTTGCGGTGGAATGCGTAACTGATGGTAGGACGGGTGAAACTGTGGGGATGAACGGTCAACTCTCCTTTGGCCATCAGTCGTTTGCCAAGACGCAGTGTAATATCGGTATTGACGGGCACATCGGTTTTCAGCGGGATGTCGAGGCCTAACTGCACGGCGGCATATTCTTCGGTGTCGTAGCGGAACCCGGCATGGAACTGTGCCGATTTGCGGTTGCCTGCCGAGAGGATCACACGCACGGCATCACCAACGGGCACCAGACGGCACTCCGCTGTCTGGTAAAACAGATCCACGCGCATGGATGTGGTGAGTTCCTGTTCCAGTCTGGCATCAATACTGTCGGTTTTGTTCAGGCGGAACTTCTGGCGAAGGAACTGTTCGGCATTTGGCGTCATATTTTCGAAGGTATAGCCAACGACGCGTTGTTTCTCTGTCATCACCTGAGGGCGTAACGGATGTAGGATGGTGGGATGGAACGTCTCATCGATACCGATGCGCTGTTTCAGGGCAATGATATCATCCCAGCGTCTCATCGCCAACTCCTCACCACGGCGGATGAGCGTATCGATGGCGGCCTGTGAGAAGCTGGCTGAGCTATAGCCCTTCGTGTCAACAGGCAGGTGCAGGTCGGTTATGGCAAGGTTCTCATCGTATTTGTTCTTACAGTTCACGTCGATAATCTGACTGAGGATGCTCATGGTATTCCCCAGGTCGTCAGCAGCCTTCGGTGCTCCTTGCACAGTGACGCCGATGATAATGTCGGCTCCCATTTCGCGGGCGATGTCTGCCGGATAATTATTCTTCAGACCGCCATCCACCAGTACCTTGTCACTGATCCTGACAGGAGAGAAGGCCGCGGGGATGGCCATCGAGGCACGCATAGCCTGAGGCAGTCGGCCGCTGTGGAAATCGACTTCGCTGTTGTCGATGATGTCTGTGGCCACACACGCAAAGGGGATGAGCAGGTCGTGGGTGAAGTCGAGCGAGTCGGTGTAGCCCGTACAGAGCTGCTGGAACAGTTCTGCCAGGTTCTTCCCTTTGATAAGGCCGCCGGCATTCTTGTCCTTCTTACCGATGGTCAGACCTGTCGAGAAAGCATAGGTGTTCTGCTTCTCGCGGTCGCTGAGACTCTGGCGGCGCAGGTCTTCCTTGTCGGTGATCACGTAACTCCAGTCTTGCACCCGCACCATCGAGTCCAGGGCGTTGGCATTGTAGCCAATGGCATAGAGACCACCGATGATGCTACCCATCGACGTACCCGTGATGATATCTACTGGGATGCCTGCCTTCTCCAGCACCTTCAGCACGCCGATGTGAGCCATGCCTTTTGCACCGCCACCGCTCAAGACAACGGCCACCTTCTTTCTGCCAACAGCAGTATTGTCATTGTGTTGGGCATTCACCGTACAACATAGCAAAATGGTAGCCAATAAGATGAAGATTCTTTTCATTTTCTTCTTATGTTCACGTATTACTTGCAAATATACGTTTTTTGATGCTTATTTGTTTATTTTCCAATAAAGATTTAACAAAGGTTAATTCTTATTCATGCCTCGCTTCATCTTCTCTCATGATAATTCCCTTTAAATGAATCTACTTTTTTCTGAATTATTCTGACAAAGTACCCTCTCAGAATTGCATTTTTACAAACAAACGACCGTTTGGTCACAAAAATGAAAAACTGGAGAGGTTGGGTAAGGTGCTGAAAACAAGTGCTTTAGTGTAAATAGGTCGCTTGGGGAAGTCGAAAACGGACTTTTTTTCACGAAAAAACGACGTTTTTAGGGGTCAAAATGCACGTTTTGAGAAGCTAAAAACATTGTTCTCGTCACTCAGAAATAGCGTTTTGAGTTGAAAAGGTGCCTCCTACAGGTTGTTCGAAACGGTGTTTTCATCCTTTCCGCCGTCATTTACGTGTCGTTCCTCCGTCATCTATAGGAGTAAGGTGACGGCGGAACGGGTGGAAGGTGACGGCGGAACGACCCATAACTGCTTTCCTCCATTCAAAATCATTCTTTTTGCTATTTCTATGCTATCCCTGAATCACCCTTTTTGATTTTTAGAGCACTTATTGGCTAACGTTTTTTTGACCAATTTACTTGACAAAGTCAAAGGAAAAACAGAATTACTGGAGAATGATTCCAACAAACGGATATATGAATTTCTACAAAAATATTTGTTCGTTTTCAGTTTTTTTCCGACCTTTGCGACCTGATACGCATAGCCAAGTCAAAGTATGAGGCTCCATTGGTAATCTCCGTTTGCTGAAGTTGGTATCATGCGGTCTCTTATCGATGATGAATCAAAACGTAAAGAATAAGATGAAATACAGAACAATTGGAATGATAGGCCTGAGTCTGTTACTGCTCATGGGCTGTGGTGAAAAAAAAGAGTCTGCCCCCAAGGCACCGACGCGTGTGCAGACCGAGTTGGTATCAACAGAGGCCAGTGGAGACGGTCAGACCTATGTCGGTGTGGTAGAGGAGAATGCAGCCACCGCTGTCAGTTTCACGGGCATGGGCGTGGTGCGCCGGGTCTTAGTGAACGAAGGACAGATGGTGAGCCGTGGGCAGCTCTTGGCAGAGATGGATGATACGCAAGCCCGTAATCTCCTGTCGGGTGCTGGGGCCCAGATGGCTCAGGCTAACGATGCATTGAAACGTTACAGTATGTTACACGACAATGGCTCTTTGCCGGAAGTGCAGTGGGTGGAGATCCAAAGTAAGGTGGCGCAGGCGAAATCACAGTTGGAGGTGGCAAAGAAGAACCTCTCCGACTGTCGGTTAGTGGCTCCTGTCAGCGGACTGATCGGTCATAAGCAGGTAGGGGCGGGGGAGACCGCTCTGCCGTCGCAGGCAGTGGTGACCATCTTAGATATAAGTAAGGTTAAGGTGAAGGTGTCGATCCCCGAGACCGAGATGGGGATGATCCATGCCCACACCCCTTCGTCGGTAGCGGTGGAAGCCATTCAGAAGAAGGTGAATGGTGGGATGATCGAGAAAGGGGTGCAGGCAGATGCCCTCACCCACACTTATGATATCCGCATTCATGTGGCTAATCCCGATCGCAGGCTACTACCGGGAATGGTGGCAACAGTCACGCTGGGACAGACTCATTCTCCGGCCTACACTCGTCAGGTCACCCTTCCTGTGACCAGTGTACAGAAGAGTGCTGATGGCACGTTTTTCGTTTGGGTTGTAGCTAACGACAGTACGGCTCATCGGGCGAAGGTGACTACAGGTCACACATCGGGAAACCGTATCGCTGTGACGAGTGGTGTTGCTCAGGGCGAGCGGGTGGTCACCGAGGGCTATCAGAAATTGAGTGAGGGAACGAAAGTGATCTTTTAACTGACAACCGATCGTTGAAATGATGAAAGAGAGAATGAACTGGCTCAAGTGGCCGTTGGAACATTATTCCATCACATTATTAATTATACTCATCTTGTTTGTGATGGGTATCTACGGTATGTACGTGATGCCTAAGGATGAGTTCCCGCATGCTACGATCCGGCAGGGAGTCGTGGTGGCTGTCTATCCGGGGGCTACGACAGAAGAAGTGGAACAGCAGGTGGCACGCCCATTGGAACGGTATCTTTTCACATACGGAGAGGTGAACCGTAAGAAGACTACTACGACCTCACAGAACGGTATGTGTATCATGATGGTGAAACTGAATGATGACGTGAACAACAAGGATGAGGTGTGGTCGAAGATCAAACACGGCCTGAACGCCTACAAGTCGCAGCTGCCTTCAGGTGTATTGGCTATCGTGGTAAATGATGACTTTGGTAACACGTCGGCCTTGCTGATCGCTATTGAGAGCGGCCAGCGCTCCTATCGTGAACTGAAAGAGTACAGCGATGAACTTTCTGACCGTCTGCGACGCATCCCCTCTGTAGCAAACGTGAAGATGTACGGTGAACAGAAGGAGCAGATCAGCTTGTATGTTGATCGTCAGCGTCTTCAAGCTTATGGCATAGGACAGCAGGTGCTTTTCAGTCGTCTTCAGGCACAAGGCATTACGACTATGAGTGGCAGCATCAGCGACGACGACCAGCAAATACCCATTCATGTAGCCGATACGGAAAACAGTGAGGAGGAGATAGCCAACCAGATTATATTCAGTGATCCCGTGACGGGCAAGGTTGCTCGTGTACGGGATGTAGCGCGGGTGGTTCGTGAATATGATACCAGCAACAGCCGTATAGAGCAGAACGGACACCCCTGTGTGCTGCTTTCGATGGAGATGTCACCCGGCAACAACGTGGTGGAATATGGTAAGCAGGTTGACAAGGTCCTTGACGATTATCGTCATACCGCATTGCCAGAGGATGTGAACATCACACGTATTGCCGACAAACCGAAGGTCGTGGCCTTGAGTGTCAGCTCTTTCCTGCGCGACCTTATTATTTCTATGGTGATTATCATCTTGGTCATGATGGTACTTTTCCCTCTGCGGTCGGCTATCGTGGCGGCCATCACCATCCCGCTGAGCACCTTTGTCAGCGTGGCTATCATGTATATGGCTGGCATCGAACTGAACATTGTCACCTTAGCAGCCCTCATCGTGGTCTTGGGAATGATCGTAGATAACTCTATCGTGGTGATCGACGGCTACTTGGAATATCTTGGCAAAGGCCTCGAACCCCATCGGGCTGCTATTGAATCAGCCCGTCAGTATTTCATGCCGATGATGCTGGCCACCATTTGCATCTGTGCTATCTTTTATCCCTTCCTTTGGACGATGAAAGGTATGTTCCACGATGCGCTGGTGGACTTCCCTGTTACCATCACCATCAATCTGATGGTGTCGCTGTTGCTCGCCGTCACGGTGATCCCGTTCTTAGAGGTGCTGATCATCAAACCGGGAAAGGTGAGTACGGGAGGGAACGCCATCACCCGTTGGGTACAGACCACTTATAACCGTGTGCTCGACTTCACGTTCTGTCATCCTTGGCTCACCATTGGCGGGGGTATCGGTGTCATCCTACTTTCCACACTCATTGCTCCGACATTGAAAATCCGACTGTTCCCGTATGCCGACCGTGACCAGTTTGCTGTGGAGATCTTTCTTCCGGAGGGTAAAGGACTGCAAGAGACTACTGTGATTGCCGATTCTGTTCGCCATACATTGCAGCATGATGAACGGATCACAGGTATCACCAGCTTTATCGGGTGTTCGTCACCCCGTTTCATGGATGCCTATGCCCCACAAATGGCAGGTCGTAACTACGCTCAATTCATTGTCAATACTACATCCGATCAGGCTACGCTTGATCTGTTGGCTGACTATCAGCCCAAGTTAAGTGAAGCTTTTCCCAGTGCCTATGTCAAGTTCAAACGACTCGATTATTTAGAGGTGAACGAATTGGAATATCGTTTCTATGGAGATAACCTCGACTCGCTACATGTGGTGGCCGAACGACTGATGGAGCGTATGCGTGAGATGCCCGAACTGGAATGGGTGCATACGGATTATTTCCAACCCACACCTATTATTAATGTCGAACTGGATCCTGTCAGCAGCGCACAACTGGGCATCACACGAACGACAGCTGCCTTGGCTATCAGTGCCACCTCGAACGACTTGCGTGTTGGACAGCTGTGGGAAGATAATTATGAACTGCCCATCGTTGTCAAAGACAACAACGACATGACTTTTGCCGATGTGGAGAACTTTGGCATTGCCACGCCTGTAGCGATGCTCTCTGCAGGACTGAACACCGCTAACAGCACAGTACCTCTACGTCAGTTTGCCAAGGTGAGCCCTCTGTGGAGCGAGAGCCGCATCCTTCATCGTGGCGGGGAGCGTTGCATCACGGTAACGGCACATTTTGCCCAGGGGGTCTATACCAGTCCTGTAGAGAGACGCATAGCCAAAATAATGCAGGAGGAGATCAAACTGCCACAGGGTGTTCGCACTGAGGTGGGTGGTGAGATAGAATATGGTGACGAGGCCATGCCGCAGATTATCAGCGGTATTGTGATAGCCATGATCATCGTGTTCTTCTTCCTCCTTTTCAACTTCAAGAAATATGGCATTACGACAGTCTGTATGGCTGCCCTCGGACTGATGATTCCTGGTGCCTTGATAGGTCTGGGGTTGATGCACCGAGCCTTAGGACTGACTTCCATTTTCGGACTGATCACCTTGATGGGAATGATCATGCGCAACGAGATCCTTATCTTTGAACATGCCATCGACCTGATCAAGAAGTACGTGGCCGAGCATGGAAACTGGACTGTGGATCGTAAGGCATATAATGAGGCGGTGAAAGAGGCAGCCTATGAGGCGGGCAAGCGTCGTATGGTACCCATTTTCCTTACCACTGCCACCACTGCCGTGGGTGTGGTACCGATGATCATTGCCCAGTCATCGTTCTGGATGCCTGTGGGTGTTACCATCTTTGCCGGTGGCATTGGTTCGCTGATCATGGTGGTCACGATGCTCCCGGTGATTTATTGGAAAGTGAATTTGAAATAAAGATCCATGGAAAGAATCAATATGAAGAGAATCGTGTTAGGCATCACATTTTTGGGGGCATGTGCCGGTCTTGCGTCACAGCCATCTGCTTCGTCCATCTCATCGGAAGGGCAGGGGAGGATGCTTACCTTGAAACAGTTGAAAGACTCAGCCTTGCAACATAACATGTCCATCCGCAGTGCCCGGCACAATATCTCCATAGCACAGGAGCAGCGCAAGGAAGCGTTCACGAAATATTTTCCTACCGTGAGCGGCACAGGTGCTTGGTTTAATGCCGATAAAGGCATGGCAAAGATGGAGATGGACCTTTCGGAGTCTATTTCACCAGAGTTGGGCAATTCACTGTCGCAGATGCTTCCCGCAGAGGCATTGGCGGCGTTGAGCAGCCCGGTCAGTATGACGATGATGAAGAACGGGGTCATTGCCGGTATCACCGCCTTGCAGCCGCTCTTTGCCGGTGGGCAGATCATGAACGGGAACCGTTTGGCGAAGGTTGGTGAGGAGGTGAGCCGACTGCAGCTGCAACAGTCGGAGAACGAGGTGGAGACCGCCACCGAGCAGTACTATTGGCAACTGGTGTCATTACAGGAGAAGATGGCCACGGTTGATGCTGTTGATACGATGTTGGCCGGTATCTGCAAGGATGTGACGGTAGCCGTAAAGGCTGGTGTCGCCTTGCGTAATGACCTCCTACAAGTTCAGCTACGGCAGAACGATGTGGCCAGTCAGCGACTGAAGCTGTCGAACGGTATCTGTGTGGTACGCCTCCTTCTGGCTCAATATTGCGGATTGCGCGACACTTCCTTCACCCTTCAACGTCCTCTGGTTCATGAGGAACAGTCTGTTTACCCCCTGCTGACGGAGAATGACAAGCAGGGCTCACTTCCCTTGCTGCCAGAATACCAGCTGTTGGAGAAGCAGGTGGAGGCCACCGACCTTCAGCAGAGAATTGCCTTCGGACAGAACCTGCCGTCTGTGGCTGTCGGGGCAGGCTATAACTACCATAATCTCCTTGGTAACGACCGGTCGTTTGCGATGGTTTTCGCTACTGTGAATATACCTATTACCGACTGGTGGGGAGGCACGCATGCTGTGAAACGCAGGAAACTGGAACATCAGAAAGCGGTGGAACAGCTGACCGACAATGCTGAACTGCTCACCATCCGGATGCAGAAGTCATGGAACGACGTGGAAGAGGCACGACAGCAACTGGCTATCGCAGAAAAAAGCATCGAACAGGCATCGGAGAACCTGCGGCTGAACCGGAATTACTATCATGCTGGCACTATCACCATGAGTACTTTGTTAGAGGCACAGCTCCTTTATCAACAGGCTCTTGACAAACGTACTGATGCCTATGCCGACTACCAGAACAAACGGTTGGCATACAGGTTGGCCATGGGAAAGAAGGAGTAGGCATGAATTCCTTAATTCTTGCTAAATCCTTTCTCTTCTGAATATATTGTTGTACCTTTGCCGCCGCATTGAAGAAAATCGTGTTATGTATCCTCGGGGTCGTCGGTCTCTTATTGTCATGTAATGAGGGGAGACAAGACAAACGGGTCATCACGCCATGGGGCGAGGTGCAGACGGATAGTATCCCATCCACAGAGGATTTCACCCTGAAAGATATAGTCTCCAACGGGGAGATGATCATGCTCACCTTGTCGGGCCCAGAGACCTACTACGACTATCATGGTCGTGGCATGGGTGCCCAGTTCCTGCTCTGTGAGAAATTTGCACAAAGCATCGGTGTGTCTCTCCGTGTGGAACTCTGTAAGGACACCATGGAGATGGTGTGGAAATTAGGGCGCGGCGAAGCGGATATCATTGCCTACATGCTTCCCGACAGTATCGTGAAGCATCTCTCAGATTCTATTATTGACAGCGACGCACTGCGTTTCTGTGGCGCCTACCAGACGGCTCCCGACTCCACGAGGATCCAATGGATCGTGTCCTCTTCCAACAGTGAACTGGCCGACACGCTTGATCACTGGTACAAACCGGATATGTTGGCGGAAATCAAAAAGGAGGAACACCGACTGCTCACTACGGCATCGGTGAAACGACATGTCTATTCTCCGTTCCTGAACCGTAGTACAGGTGTCATCTCGAAGTATGATGATCTCTTCAGAAAGTATGCACCTCTGGCACGGTGGGACTGGCGTTTGATGGCTGCGCAGTGTTATCAGGAAAGCTGCTTCGATCCGAAAGCACGATCGTGGGCGGGTGCACGCGGATTGATGCAGATTATGCCGGGAACGGCAGCTCACTTGGGATTGGCCATGAGCGATATCCATGCACCAGAGCCTAATATCTCGGCGGCAGCCCGTTATCTTCAGGAACTGAGCAGTACCTTTAGTGATATTCCAAACGTAACCGAACGACAGAACTTTGTGTTAGCAGCATATAACGGCGGTGCCATGCATGTAATGGATGCGATGGCCCTGACGCGTAAGAACGGCGGGAATCCGCAAAGATGGGGTGATGTGGCTCGTAATATGCTCTTACTTCGTGAGCCTGCAGGTTATAACGATCCAGTGGTTAAGCACGGTTATATGCGTGCCAACGAAACCGTTGACTATGTGGATCGGATCCGTGCCCGTTATGCACAGTACCGTGGTGTACCTATGGGTAAACTTCCCTCGGCAGGTGGCAGTTTCTCACCTGTGGCTCCGAGGAAAGCCAAGAAAAAGCATAAGTACCACGTATAATCGTTAAAGCATCCCTTTGGTAGAAGGGAGTTCGTAGTGGTAGATGTCACGGCGTACTGCCATCTTCAACGCACGGGCCAGTGCCTTGAAGATCCCCTCGATCTTGTGGTGCTCGTTCTGTCCCTCAGCCTTGATGTTCAGGTTCATCTTGGCTGCATCACTCAGACTCTTGAAGAAATGAAGGAACATCTCCGTGGGCATCTCACCGATACGCTCCCGGTGGAACTCCGCATCCCATACTAACCACGGCCTGCCTCCAAAGTCGAGAGCTACCGAGCACAGACAGTCATCCATCGGCAGACAATAGCCGTAGCGTTCAATGCCACGCTTGTCGCCTAACGCCTGTAGGATACATTCGCCTAAGGCGATGGCGGTATCCTCGATGGTGTGGTGCTCATCGACATGCAGATCACCTCGGGTGTGGATCATCAGGTCCATCATACCGTGCTTTCCTATCTGCTCCAGCATGTGGTCGAAGAATCCCAGTCCGGTGCTGATGTCGCATTTCCCGGAGCCGTCGATATTCAGCTTGATATGGATATCCGTTTCCTTCGTGGTACGCCTCACCTCCGCCGTGCGTTCTCCAGCAAAGAGAATCTCGGCGATGCGATCCCATGAAAGGGGATTGTTCCCTTCTTCAGTGCCTTGGTCTCCCAAGATGAGTGCCTTGCACCCTAAGTTCACAGCCAGTTGCCGATCACTCTCCCGGTCACCGATCACATAGCTGTTTTCAAGGTCGTAGTCGGGGTTGTTGATATACTCTGTGAGCATACCTGTCCCAGGCTTGCGGTTAGGGTGGTTGTCCTCAGGAAAATGGGGGTCGATTTTGATGTCATCGAAGGTGATGCCTTCGCCTTCCAATGTCTGTAGGATGAAATGATGTACTGGCCAGAACGTCTCTTCGGGGAATGAAGGCGTGCCCAGTCCGTCTTGGTTGCTCACCATGACGAACTTGAAGTCAAGATTCTGGCGGATAAAGGCCAGGTTCTTGAATACGCCCTTTACAAATTTCAGTTTCTCGAATGAGTCGATCTGCTCATCAGCCGGTTCTTCTATCAGGGTACCGTCGCGGTCAATCAATAATAGTCTTTGTCTCATATTCTTAATTCTTCCCTTTTCACCTTTCCATTTTTTTCTGCTCTTTTGTCTCAATACTACCGTATATATAATAGATCACAAAGAGCACGAAGATGCCCATGATGTAAATGATGAAGTAGGTTACTACCGAAATGAAGTAGGCGAGGATGTTTAAATACCCGGGCATGCCCGACTCATCACCTTGTGCCATGCCCTGCATGGATAGGTTATAGGCGGTCATCAGGATAATCAGGGGGAGCGTGATGATCAGCAGAATGACCGAAAGACAGATGGTTGTGAGCAGTAAGGTCAGGAAAATGTACCCCCAGTGCCTCATACCCGTCTTCCATCCTTTGAACCAGATCTGATGGAAACGGGTGTCTGTCTGCACCACATATTTCATGATGGGATAGACGAATGGCAACATCAGGAGCATGACGACGAGGGTGGCTAAGAATACCATTCCGCCAATCTTCACGATAGCCATCTGCTGTTGCAGGGCGATCATGGGATTCGCCTGGGGCATCGTGCCCGTCTGGATGTCTCCTCCCCATAGTGCATAGCCGATGCCACCCCCAGCCATGCCGAAAACCAAGCCGGCGAAGCCGAAAAAGAAGATCATCCAGAGATTGATTTTAAGTGCGCGCAGAATATTCCATGAAAGAGACTGCGTGTTCACAAGCATGTAAACCCTTCCGTAGAAAATGATTTCGGCGATGAGGGCAAAAAGCATCATGCATATTGAGACGATGATCCTGTTAGCCGACATGGGTTCAAGATGATAAGCTCTGAGCTGGTTCAGAATAAAGAACCCTGATAAGGCTGCCAGGACGAGGGCATAGAGCCAGCAGTGGCGCAGGATGATCTTGTAGTTGTCGGCGAACAGATTGTAGGCGGCACGTATCGTGGAGCGATAGCCCCGGCCTTTCATCAGTTCTTCTTGTTTTAACGATGTCATAACATTCTGATTAAAAATTTGTCGCAAAGGTACGAAAAATCTGACTAAGTGAGAAGGAAACAGATGTTTTTTTCCTATTTGATTCATTTATTTCTGATAATTGTTGTATCTTTGCATCATCATCAAAGACAGTGAGGAATGAAACTGATTAATTGGGGATTCATCGGTTGCGGAGAGGTGACCGAGAAGAAATCGGGACCAGCCTTCAACGAGGTGACAGGCTCAAAGGTAGTAGCAGTGATGAGCCGCACGGAACGCCGGGCCCGTTCGTATGCCGAACGGCATCATGTGCCGAAATGGTACACTGATGCCCAGGAACTGATCGATGATCCCGATGTGAATGCCATCTACGTGGCCACGCCTCCCAGCAGTCATGCCACTTTTGCCATCATGTCGATGCGTGCCGGTAAACCCGTCTATGTGGAAAAGCCATTGGCATCGAGCTATGATGAATGTGTGCGCATCAACCGGGTGAGCGAGGAGACGGGCATACCCTGTTACGTAGCCTATTACCGTCGCTACCTGCCTTATTTCCAACGGGTGAAGGAGATTGTCAAGAACGGTGTCATCGGAAATATCGTGAATGTGCAGGTGCGTTTCTCTGTTCCTCCACGCGATCTGGATTATTCGTCTGAGGAGAAACTGCCATGGCGCTTACAGCCGGCGATTGCTGGTGGCGGCTATTTCTATGACCTGGCTCCTCACCAGCTCGACCTCCTGCAGGATATCTTTGGTGTGATCACGGAGGCTGATGGTATCTGTGCCAACTGCGGACATCTGTACAGTGCGGAAGATAGTGTGAGTGCCTGCTTCCGTTTCGAGAGTGGAGTGCCCGGCAGCGGCTCCTGGTGCTTCGTGGGCCATCAGTCGGCACAGGAAGACCGTATCGAGATCATCGGTGAGCAGGGAACACTGAGCTTCTCTGTATTTAACTACGATCCTATTCAGTTGGTGACGAGTGAAGGAGAGACGAAGATTACCGTGCCCAACCCGCCGTATGTACAGCTGCCGATTATCCGTTCGGTGATCGAGGACCTGCAAGGACTGGGCATCTGCACGGCCACCAGTGTGAGTGCTACGCCGGTGAATTGGGTGCTTGACAGAATCCTCGGGAAGTTCTGAGGGTGGAAGAGATGAGATGAAGGATGACGGATAAGTTGAAAAGGTTGCTCTTGGGATTGTTGATGGCGATAGCACAATATGCTGTTGCACAGACTGTTGTGCCTGACAGTACAACCCATGCTTTGGAGTCTTCTGTGACCGATGTCTCACCCAAGAACACAAAAGAGGATGTGCCCCATCGCATTGGAAACTTCTTCACGCGCTATTTCAAGGACTTCAACGAGATCGATACCAACTATATCGAGCCACAGCACTTTAACTATGCGGTGATGATGCAGAACACGAATACGTATGAGACCTACCGCATCAGTAGTAAATCGGGACAGTCGGTGTCGTTTGCACCGGAACTTACCTACCGGGTCGGACCGTATTTTGGGTGGCGATGGATCTTCTTGGGATATACCTTCGACATCAATCATGTCAGTAGCGGCCACAAGAAAAAGGAATTCGATATCAGTCTGTATAGTAACCTGGTCAGTGTGGACCTTTACTACCGTAAGACCGGAAATGACTATAAGATCCGGAATATTGTGCTCGATGATGATCGGGGTACGATCCGCCATGTGGACATCCCTTTTTCCGGACTGAATGTGGGGATCGTAGGTTTTGACCTGTATTACGTCTTCAATCATAAGAAATTCTCTTATCCTGCCGCCTTCAGTCAAAGTACAGTACAGCGACGCAGTTGTGGATCACCCCTGTTCGGAATAGGATACAACAAGCATAACATGAGCCTGAACCACGAAAAACTGCAGCAAGCCATGGACGGACTGCCTGCCGATGTGGTGGAGAAATACGGAACCATCCAGCTTGACAGCGGCTTGATGTTCAGTGAGGTGAAGTATGAGAACTTAAGAATATCAGGGGGCTACGCATACAACTGGGTCTTTGCCAGAAACTGGTTACTGGCAGCCAGTCTGTCGGTGTCACTCGACTACAACAACTCGTTCGGCGACCTGCTGCAAGACGGTCAGCAACGTATCCGCGATTTCTCATTCACGAACATCACATTCAACGGCACGGGGCGTCTGGGTATCGTATGGAACAACACCCGCTGGTTTGCCGGCATGAGTGCTATCATACATAAGTATCATTATCAGAAGAGTCAGTTCTCGACAAACAGCCACTTCGGGAGTCTGAACTTCTATGTAGGACTGAATTTCAAACGAAAAAGATAGAAAGATGAAAAGGATTGCATTGACCACCTTGCTTTGCCTTGGGATGCTCAACCTGTTGGCCACTACCGTGCAATATGAGCACGAAGACAGCGTAAAAGTGGTGGAACTGCTGAAAACAGCACCACGGGAGGGAAATCTGATGGTGCACTTTGCCCGTCAGCTCATCGGTGTTCCTTATGTAGGACATACCTTGGAGCCTTTCGATAAGGAAAGACTGATTGTCAACCTGCGGCAGCTCGACTGCACCACGATGGTGGAGAACGCACTGGCACTGAGCCTCTGTGTCCGCGACAGCCTCTGCTCCTTCGAGGCCTTCTGTCATGTCCTGCAGAAAATTCGCTATGAACAGGGGGATGAACCTGCCTACATCAAACGACTGCATTACTTCACCTCGTGGATAGAGGATAACACGAGCATGGACTTCTGTAAGGAGGTGCAGGGACCCAACCCGCCGTTCACCGCATGGCAGACGGTTGAGGCCAGCTATATGACACAGCATCCCGACCGCTATCGGATGCTGAAGGTGAATCCCGGAGATATACCTGCCATCAGGAAAATGGAACAGCGCATCGAGGGACGGCGGTATCGGTATATCCCCAAGGGACAGCTTACGAACACCCCACTGCTGAGACAGACCATCCTCGATGGTGACATCATTGCCATCATCACGAATATCTCTGGACTCGACACCCAGCATATCGGCATCGCTGTATGGCACGATGACGGACTGCACCTGCTCAACGCTTCCAGTATTCATCACAAAGTGGTGGAAGAGCCCATGACGCTCCAGCAGTACCTCTACCAGCATAAGACCATGCCAGGCATTCGGATTATCAGACCAAAGATGAGAGATGAGAGATGAAAGATGAGAGATGAAAGATTTGGAAAAGGAAAGCAGTTGTTACGGCGATGCCTATAACCACTATGGTCTTTTCGGACAGACTCCTACCATCATGGCTCACTGCGTTTGGACTTCGGGCGAGGAGCTGGAACTGATGAAAAGAAATGGTGTCATGGTTGCCCATTGCCCCACATCCAATTTCAACCTGTCATCGGGGATGGCTCCTGTACGAACATTCCTCAATGAAGGACTGCGTGTAGGTCTTGGCAGCGATATCAGCGGAGGGCACGACTTGAACATGTTCCGTATGTTGACTTATGCTGTTCAGGTGAGTAAGATGCACTACCAACAAGATCATAATAAGCCCTTCCTCACCTTGTCGGAAGTGTTCTGGATGGCCACCAAGTCGGCAGGAAGTTTCTTCGGAAAGGTAGGAAGCTTCGAGCCTGGCTATGAATTTGATGCTCTGGTCATCGACGATGATGTGCTGCACCCGGATGAGTATTCATTGCTCCACCGTCTGGAGCGGTTTATTTGTGTGGGCGATGACCGTCAGATCGTGCATCGCTTCTGTCGTGGGAAGGAGGTCATCCTTCATGCCCTCGCTCCCTCGTCTTCCCATGCTTTCGAATGAAGCAAGTGTAGCATGCGATAATAAAAACGGTGTTTTTCGGGAGCTGAAACAGTGAAGATGTATTTGTCCTTTCTTAGAAGTTAAAAAGTGCCTTCACAACTTCACGGTGCTGTAACTTGCTGTCTGTTAACTTGTTGCGTGTGAAGGCGGCCTTCACATACCTTCACGGGTGCATAGGGATTTGATGTGAAGGTGCGTGAACGTTGCCTTCACATATAAGTTGTTGATAAAGAGAGGCTTATGAAGTTGTGAAGTTGTGAAGGCGCTTTTTGCTTTTTCTTTTTTGAAATAATTGTAGTGTTCAGTAACGTGGGGTAGGATGAACAGAAAGTATAGTCTTTTTGATGAGAAAGTATAGTCTTTTTGATAAGAAAGTATAGTCTTTTTGATAAGAAAGTATAGTCTTCTTAAAGTTTACGTAGAGTCTAATTGAAGACCAATCAGACTCTGGTTGCAGATCATGTATTCCTAACGGATAAATGGACGAAAAGTTACTACTTCACCCAGCATTACTTGGAGTCTTTGCGACACATTCTGATGGCTTGTTAAATAGTCAATTGTGGTTATTTCACATTCCCCTGTAATTTCCCTCCCTTTTTCTTGCATATTTCCAAAGAATACCCTATCTTTGCCATTGAACTCGTTGATCACGGCCTGTTTTCGGACACACCGCACTGATACGAGTCACATACATATTAAAAGGCGTTTTCAGAACGCTTTGACTTTGACTGTGTACGAATCTCGAAATTCAAACGGATAGTCAAAACAAAGTAACGGCAAATGCCCCCGTGGGATGATTATATATTATAGGACTAGTCATGATAAAGCACTTAAACAATAAAATCCAAAATGCAATTCAAATAGAATTATTCAAAGCAAAAAGTTCTATTAGGATAGCAGTATCATGGTTCACAAATGAATTGCTACTCCAACCATTAATACTGAAGTTGCAATGTGGTGTATCAGTAGAACTTATCATTAATGATGACGAGATTAATAAAGGAGGAGAGAACTCATTGGATTTTTCTGACTTTATTTCCAATGGCGGCAAACTAATGTGGAATACATCGAAATACCTTATGCATGAAAAATTCTGTATTATTGATGATAGAATTGTTATTACTGGTTCATACAATTGGACAAATAAGGCAGAGTTTAACCATGAAGATGTGACCTTTTTTTATGATGAACCAGAAACTACATTGTTTTATAATAAGAACTTTAGAAATCTATCAAATAATTATCAAAAAGCTGATTCTTCTCAAATTAATAAAACAAACACTATCAGATATGAAGTTAAAGGTAGTATTGTTGGAGACTTTTTTGTTGACAGAAATGGGGCTAAATATAGCAAAGATAAAAAAATCTTGATAAAAGGTGCTAATGTAGAAAAGTATGTTGTTGATGCCGACACTGAAATAATAGGTAAAGAGGCTTTTCGCAACTGTAATAGTCTTGATACAATAGTACTGAATAATGTTATTGAGATCAAAGAACATGCTTTCTTGAATTGTTCTTCCTTACAATCGCTAGTTGTTCCTGATAGTGTTACAAACATAAAGCCTGACGCTTTTAAAGGTTGTAAAAACATAAGAATGATTAAAGTGTCTCAGAATAATCCTATCTATGATTCAAGAGACAACAGTAACGCAGTTATTGAAACTTATACTAATAAGCTGGTAATTGCATGTAATTATTCTGAAATTCCCCCATCTGTAACAGAAATAGGAGAAAGAGCATTTTCTGGCTGTGAATTATTACGAAACATAGTATTACCAGACACTATATCAGCGATAGGAGAAAGAGCTTTCTCGGATTGTAAACTATTACAAAGCATTGTTCTGCCCAATAGTATAAAGACCATTGAATCATATGCTTTTGAGGAATGTAAAACTCTAGAATCTATTGTTTTATCAAATTCATTAACGAGCATAAAAGAAGGAACGTTTTATGAGTGTTCATCCTTGCAAGGAATAACTATACCTGATAATGTGGAAACTATTGCACAAGAAGCTTTTTTCGGTTGTAAATCTTTACGTAGTATTATAATTCCGAAATCAGTTATCTCAATAGATTCTGATGCATTCTCCATGTCAGGTTATTATGCTGAAGATCCGATAGCTTTGGAAAGAGTTGTCGTTGATAAAAACAATAAGGTTTATGATTCAAGAGAAGAATGCAATGCTATAATAGAGACAGCGAAAAACAAGTTGTTAGTGGGATCTACTGGTACTACTATAATTCCTGATTCTATTCAAACCATTGGAGACTGTGCTTTCTCGGGATGTGAATTATTGAAGCGAATCGAGATTCCAAGTTCGGTTACAAGCATCGAAGAGTGTGCCTTTTCCTGTTGTTCGTCATTGGAGTCAATTATAATTCCCACTTCTGTAACTACAATAGGGGAATATAACCAAGAAATCAAGGGTAAGACGAACGTGGAGATTATTCCCGTAAGTGCCTGACAGACTGCTGATTTTATGTATTCCATGTTTCGATGGGCAGGAATGCATATTGTGAAATATGACCATCGTTCCGTTACCAAATCGTTACCTGTCTCGTTACCGAAAATTGTATTGGTAACGAATGAGACCCCGAATTAGTCGGAGGCTCGGAAAAACATACATATTCGGACACATTCTTCCATACGGAGGACGCTTGTAATTGAGCTAATTTTGCAACCAAATTATAAGCGAGTATGAAAGATGAAAAATTCAAGGTGCTGCTCTACCTCAAAAAGAGCACGACAGACAAGAAAGGAAAGGCTCCCATCATGGGACGTATCACCCTCGGAAACTCGATGTCTCAGTTTTCGTGCAAGATTTCTTGCACCCCTGACTTGTGGAATCCCCGTGAAAG